>JFJP01027475.1_pt1 | contig 15064 bp, 18 predicted proteins | sample 431651 | NCBI WGS metagenome assembly JFJP01 (sample SAMN02602958, study PRJNA72255) | Microbial mat metagenome, whole genome shotgun sequencing project. | biome: fresh water; feature: sink hole; material: water; isolation source: purple microbial (photo- and chemosynthetic) mats found in...
CTTCTCAAAATATTTAAAAAATTCTGTGGTTCCATATATTTTCAAAAATAATTAAAATTTTCCAAATTTATTAGGAAAATTCCAATCTTTTACCGTTTTCCCTCTAAAACTTTAAAAATGATAGATTCCTCTGAAACTTCTTCCCACTGACGAACTTTCCAGAAAAACTCTATTTTTTGTTTGAATTAAGTAATTAAAAATAAATTTAAGATTCTTGGCAACAAATATAAACTCCTTTATCATTATGAAATTTCATAAGTCTGCTTTCTTTTTCTAATACAAACTTCTCATCCCTCTAAATCAATCAGATTTTCATCACAATTTACTCGATGAACCTTTTCCAATTCACAATAAACAAAAATCACAATTGTTCAGATTCAGCCGAACATGATAGAAATGAACAGAAAATGAGTATCTTGGATTTTCTTCGTGAAAAGGGTATCGAATTCACAGGTCCTGTGGAAAAATGTATTGACTATTTTGATGAACAAAGAAAACGAAGATTTTCAAGCATTCATTCAACTTCAAATGGAAACAGCACTCAATCAAATGAAAAAAGGTTTGCATTGAATTCAAGCCTTTACCATAAAACGATTAAACATACTGCCAAATCATCCTCACAAAGCCCATAATATCAATTTATAAACTCTTATTTATTCAGTTGTGATCTAATTAATTTTTTTTCTTCTTATTAAAGTTTAAAGAAAAATTCTAATTCATAAATATTATAAGCCCGTCTAGCTCAGTCGGTAGAGCGCCAGGCTCTTAACCTGGTGGTCATGGGTTCGAGCCCCATGGTGGGCGTCTTTTTTTGTTTCTTATTTTTATGTTTATTTAAAGAAATTCAAATTTTTCTTTTGATTTCACTTTTTTTTAAATTTTCGTTAAAAACACTGAAATAATTTAAATGATTTTTATGTTTTTGTCAAATTTCTTTTTTTTAATTTTTTTATCGCACCTTCAAAATCAGGAAATATTTTTCAACGCTGTTTTGCGAGACAATGGCTATCTGCGCACTATCATCAGCATTGTCTTTGATCACCTGCATCAAAGGACTCACCACGCTGCCATACTCACAAACAATCCTTTGATCAATCAACAGACCATTATTAATCGGGCTCATTGGAGTCGAAATCCTTAAAAATTCATCATTGGTTCCACAACTCAACAACACATAATTTTTCCTTAATTCAAACTCAAAAGGATTTTCAAATAACAGCATATCACATACTGGACTTTTATGCCCCACGATTTCTCTTTCACAAATTCCAGTTTTGATATTCCAGAGCTTAATTTTTGCGTCTGTACCCCCTGAAAAGATTAAATGAGGGAAAATATGGCAAGCATTCAAACAATAAATCTCACAAGAATCATTAATCGTTTTTTCAAGCTCACACTTCTCAAAAACCTTCCTTTGAGCTTGAATCGAAAAGACATAAGAGATTTTCCACACATTAATTTTTTTATCACACCCTGCTGAAATAAATTTCTCATGATCTTTTGTCATAATTAGACTGGTGACTGCATTTCCATGCTGCTTAAGGATCATCAGTTCTTTGGAATTACTCACATCCCAGATTCTGATGCTGCAATCCAAAGAAGCAGTTATCACAGTTTGTCCATCTTTTAAAGAGATTATAGTAGTTAAACTATCATTATGTCCCTTCATTTTAGTAATAGCTTCTTTTTTGTTATAATCCCACACAATCAAAGTGTTATCAGGCATACCCCCTCCACTCAAAAGGAAACTTTCAGGTTTTTCCTGTTTGCCGGTTAATAATTTCTTCAGTACATTTTTATCACTTGTTAAATCTGAAGGCAAAGCTTTGATGCTTTTTAAGCATGTTACATTGCCTAAATGACCTTTGATACTAGCGATTTGTGAATTAACTTGAATATTCCAGATTTTAATCACGCCATCTTTTGATCCAGTAGCCAAAATCTCATCAGTTATCGCATGAATACATAATATAGCCTCATTATGGTCCGTTTGAAATTTCTGTATGAGACTGGCGTTCAATGTCTTCAATTGCTTGAAATCTCCTATTGCGCTTTCACGATCTTCAGAAACAACTGTTGAAATTTGTGGAACTGCTGCGAAGGTCGCAAAATCTGGATAAGTGGTCATATAAACAAGATGGTCAAAGTTTGTTAGGTTATCAGCCAAAAAATTAAGGATATTTACTTTGATTTCGCTGAGAAGAAGTTGAGAAGTTTCGCTGTGATTATAAAGAGGAGTGTGTAAGGATTGTTTGTTAATTTCTTCTGAAAGATAACTAAGAAGTTTTTTGTTGACTTCTCTGTCAATTGATTCGAGATTAGCCTGAATCTTGCAGGATTCTTCTTTGAATTTGATCAAAGAATCGTAATTGTTGGCTTCTTTGCCGAAATAAGATACTGATTTGAGTGTTGTGGTCGTTTTTTTGACATAGGTGGAGATTTTTACCTCGTTTTTCATCGGGATATCTAATGATTTGTTCTTGAATTCCTTCACTCTGCTCCTCATATTCTCATGATTCTTGATGTACATATCTAAAAACCCATCGAATTTTGTATGCAATTTCTTTCTTGTTTCATTAATCATAGTTGAAATCTCATTGATCATCATATCGAAATCTTGATCGATTTTCCTTTTCTCCTCCTTTATGTGTGCTTCCATCTTCTTCATATTCGCATCTGCTTCATTGATCACTTTAGTTATATTCTTCGGCAATATATATTCCTCTAAATCCTTGCTACCTGCTGAGGCTTTACTCCCCATCGCATCATTATAGGACATAAACATTGGATTATGACTTTTTTCTTTGGTTCGAGGATCCTCAAAAATGATTTGTGGACCAGTTGCTTTAGGATTGGTCTTTCCTTCTGTTGAAGTGGGATCAATATTTGTACCTTGAACTGCTTGCTGAGGATGGAGATTGTGACGATTTATTTCTATGTTTTGAGAGAAAAACATTGGATTTGTGTTTTTTTCTTTGCGTCTGGCCAAATCTTCAAGGATTTTCTTTGTTTCGGGATCTTTATCTTTGGGAATTATGATTGATTCATGAACGTCGGGCTCGCCTTCTTTGCCTTTAATGACTCGCTTGATCTTGATCTTTTTGTTCTTGAGCTCTTTTATCTTGCTCGGAAAGTCAAATTCTTCGTAGATGGTGTTCAACATAACAAGAAATTTAAATTTTTTATTTTTTTGAAGTTATAATTAAAAACTTTGTTTATATGAAACGAGCAAAAAACTTAGATAAAATAAAAGTGATACATAAATTGAACTTTTTTTATTTAAAAGTTAATTTTTAAACAGGAGGATTCTTTAAATTTTTTTTTGGAATCATCCAGCTGGTGATACTTTTCGATGCATTCATCGAGAGAAATTTCTTCACATTTTCCACGAACCCCAACGTGAAAGGTGACCCTTTGTTTTTGGGCCATTCTTTTAAATATGAAATTTTTTTCCATGATAAATTTTCCCCTTTTTTAAAAAAAATAATTATTTATTTTTTAAAATACCAATAGAATATTACAGGTCGTGAGATTTTTTGTCGCCAAATAAATATGTGCACAAATCAACATAAAAACCATTAAAAAGAAGCCAATCATAGTTAATATAGCAAATACACTCAGGACAATGATCACAATGTTTAATTCTTTTATTTTATTTACATCAGTGGTGAAAAACCATAGAATTATCTTCAAAAGCCTTTAATATTTTTTTTTTTAAAATATTTACATATTTCATCGACCATACTATCTCAACTAATTGGAAAAATAGAAAAACAAGGAAGATTAAATGGTTCTTTTCTCCAATGCAAGTTCCTAATTAATTTAATAAAATCTTTATATTTGAAGAAATCCTTGAAACCCATCCAAGGACAATGATGATCATACATAGCCACACATCTTTGACAATCTTTACAATGCTTACTTCTGATTGGTTGTTCTATATTACAAATAGTGCAATATCTTTTTTCAATGTAATAATGCTCAGGAACTTCCTCCATTTTGTTAAACCCGAGCGTTAAACTCGCAACTACTTTATTAATTGCTAGGTTTTTTTCAGCTTCCTCTTCAACATTATGCTAAATTTTTAATTGTTTAAAAAAATAATTTATCTCAAATTTACCACTGATTTTCTTAAAAGTTTGATTTCCTTTTCTCTTGGTGATTCTCTTGTCCTTGAATTCTGGTTATTTTCTAAATTAAAATCATTTTTAAATAATTTTTTTCAGAAATCTCACCAATTTTGGTCGCACAAGTTGTACTAACCATTGTATTGTCTTTCGTGATTTCAAAATCATTGCTTCTAACTTTCTCATTCAGCAAATTTTGTTTCTCCTTCATGTTTTCTTGTATTTTCCCCTCTTCTTTCGGAAATGATTGTATCATGCTATCTTTCAAACCATCATCATCTATAATTCAATTTAAACAATAAATAAAAATTAAAAAAAATTACTAATATGTTTTAAAAAGCACGAATCAACCATTATTTCCTTTGAATTTTTAGCTTTTAAATTGTTTTGTTTTTCTAAACTGCCATCATTTTCGCAAAAACTTGGCTCACACACTAAGTCATCATTGTTATCAGAACTGCCTTCATGTTTTGGAGGAGTTTTTTGTTCTTTTTCTAAATCTTCTACAATTTGAATTTCATTTTCTGCTTTTAGTTCATTGCTATTATTTCTATCAACAGGAGAAAAAGATAAATCATTGTTTTCTATGAGTTTTTTGTTCGAAAGAGGAGTCGCCTTTTCTCTTTTCACGATTTTTTGGAGAATATTGCTGTCTTTGCTTTCAATATCAGTCTTCAATAATTCAAGATGCGTTGAATCTTTCGATTTATTCATTTGAGATGCATTCAAATTCACACTGTGATTATAATTTTTTGCTTTCAATATTTCGTTCCTATAGCTCTAATTTAACAGTTAATTAATTTTTTTCATTGTCTCGCTTAAAAATACTCACACTTTCTGTTATGGAGGTAAAATCAAAGGGTATAAATCCTGGATCTTTGAAGAAAGTTATGAAGTAAGTGATAAAAACTGCAGATGCAAACAGCCTATTGAAAAGAATTTAAATAAATTCACGTTAAAACTTCAAAATTAACCAAAAAAAGAGGGTTTCTATAGAAGAAAAATCGATTATATCCCGTATGTGATAAGCTGTAATTGTGATTAAAAGAGCTTGAATAACTGCATAAATAAAAGGGGCTGCTGATGCTAAAGAAAGAAAATGTGTCAGTGAAAAAGAAATTTAAATAAGCAAATTACTTTTGATATTATAGGATTTAGCTTTCATGCTTTCAAAACCCTGAATTTTATAAGAAAATGGTAAATTATTAAAATTCAAAAGTTTCTTTTAATTAAAATATATTTTCGAAATAATAAATTTCTTAATTTTTTTATTTATTTGCAAGGAATTTTTTATTTCCTTCAAGCAAAACATTGGTTTTATGACAAATAGCTTCATAATCCACCAAATAATTGCTCAACCTCTCTCTAAACTCATCATATTCGCATTTGTTCTCTGCTTTTTCACACAAATTCATATAATTTCCGTTATATCTGATCTGAATATAATTTTTTCCATCTTCTTGATTCAGTTCAATGAGCATATTTGTTGCAAAATCTGGGTATAACTCACAATTTAAAGCATTAGTTTCTCCATTTCGTAACAATTCTTCAGCGCATTTATAATCAGTAATATTCAGCCCTGTTGTAAAAGTTCCTACTGTCCAATCATGTGCACTATAAATTTTCCATTTCAAAGGATTTGATGGATTTGCGAGCTTTTCATCGAAAACTTGAATTACTTCTCTAAAAAATGGAGTATTGTAAAATCTTGATATGTCTTTTATTCCTCCTAAATTATAATAAATCACCACATTATAAAGAACTGTCATGTTAGTCCACAATTCCTTTGAAATATTCAGAGGAATCGGCTTATTAAACCAAATATCATCCATGAAAACATCGAAAATATTCGATATATCATCAATGTTTAATTTGTTGGTTTGTTCTTCAGTTAAATTCAACAATCTGCCCACTTGTTCAAAGGTCTCTTTATATTCTTCATTCCATCTCAAATAAACCTCAGACGCCTGTACTCTAGCATACAATTCATGTGATACTTCACAAAGATTACCAAAGGGTCTTAACATACTATCTTGTTCGAGAGGAGTAGTATGGATTGGTATAGGTTGAAAAGCAGAAGGTAATCCAAAACTCCCAGCTGAAGAGTTTCGATATCCAGCAAAGGGTGCCTGTTCTAATGAGATATCTAATCCTTTTGGTAGTTCTGGACCAGATCCTAATGGATATAACCCATATAACTGAGACAAAGCACTAATGATTGTGCGATTGACATCTGTTGATCTCACATATATTTCATCAGGATTGAATTGTTCTGACAAGAATTTCTTATCTTCGATGTAGATTTTGCGAAGGGTTTGCCCTAAATTGTAGTGCTGTCTCATACCGACGGGGGTCAATTCTCCCCAATGGGTGAAATTTTTCGCGTTCCACCAATCGAAAAGGGGCTCACGAGCTCCATGACGGAATATTTCCATTACCATTAGTAAGTCGCTTTTGGCAGAATGAAGCAAAAGAGAAAAGAGAAAAATTAAAATTTTGGAGATCATGATTTTCGGTATTTTTCTTTAGATATTTAAATTATTTAATTTTTTTTTTTTTTTATGTCATATAACTCTCAATAGACAACTATCGCGATTGACAAAATCCAATTTTTAAATTTTTTTTATATTATTTAATTAAAATTCCTTTACTTAAAAAGTTATTTATAAAATACAGAGTTTTTTCTTTGTTTCGCAATTCCAGATGGGACGTTTCTGACTTAGGATGCGGATGGGCGACCATCCTAAGTTAGCGATGCCGGATGCTTCCCCGTTGTCAGATCTACAAAATGATGCCCCTTTGGGGTACATTAAAAAAAAAATTTATAAAAAAATCTACCATAATTTTTTTAAAAAAAATCGGATTTCTTAAATCATTTTAGTTGTATATAATAATATTTACAAGAAATTAAGAAAAAAATATCATAAAAGTTTAAAAATGACTAAACTTCTTTCATTATTTCTCATTTCTTCTTTTTTCCTTCTCACTTCAGCTCAAGACCCCGCTGATGGATGGATGGCCTATGCAGTTGGCTCAATCCCTTCCAATTATGAAAGAATTACTCGCTTAGAAATGACATGGACTGTTGGTAAAACCCCAGCACTCAGTAATGCTTTCTTTAGTCCATGGTTCGGAATGGACCCCGGCGATAATCTCAACCTTATTCAACCAGTGAATCCTTGGACTTCAGAATCATGGAGCATGTACACTGAATACTATCAATGGTCACCTGAAGATAATAGCAATTCAAAAGAATTTGAAGTTCATGCAGGACAAACATTGCATGGTTCTTTAGTTTATTCACCAGAAAGGGATTCATATACTTTGAAACAAAGAATTGTGGAAACTGGAGACACTAGCTCACAGGTAGTCAAATGCCAACATGGAAAGAAATACAATATTCCTTATGTTGTTTATGAGAAAACTTTCCCTTGTCATACTTACCCACCTGATCAAATTGTCACTTTTAGAAATATTATTATTGAATGTGATGGAAAAGTATATTTTACATTGTTAGAATTTTTTTAAAAATAGATCTTTTGTTAGGATTGCACAAAAGATGTCAAATGGCAGGCTAGAGTTAAGGATGATAATTGCGAAATGAAAGCGGTGATCGATAAAAGCGCTAATACGATTGCCATCACTTGGAATGTTCATGCTGCTAGCAAGTACGACGAAATGAGCTCAGAAGAATTATTACAGAAGAACTTCAAAGGATGGGCCACCAAAAACAAAAATATTTTGCAGAAAATGGCTCTGAACAAATTTTTAGATAAATAAAATCTTTAGAAAAATTGGAAAAATAATGAAAAACGAACAAAAAAATTAACAAAATTTTTTTTTCTTAATTAACTATATCTTTTCGACGGAATTTTTGTTTTTAAATAGAAATATTAAATAAATTTCTTTTCTCTCCAGATTAAGCGAGATAATTATAGAGATTCATATCTGCTTTATCTCTAACTAAGTAATCTCTTTCTATCAAAGATTCTATTCTTTTTTTAATATCAGCAGACTTTATAAGAAAAAAAATTAATGAAAAAAAAAAATTTAGTTTTAACTGATATTGGTAATTTTAAATTGTTGAAGACTAACATAACCAAATCAGTATGGGAAGCAGTTTTTCTTTCTTTCATAATCTTCACAATGCAAGCATCTAATACAGAATGACGTTCTTGCAACACTTTTTTTTCAGTATCTTCAATTTCTTCTTTCTTTATAGACATTTTTTAATTTAATTTTGTTTAAAAATATTTAAGATACAGTTTCTTTTTTTTGTAGTGAGTTTATTTTGATCTTTTTCAACTTAGAAGAGTAATTCCTATTAAGAGTAAATTCGTCAGTGAGTTCAATAGATTTCGTCTTATTTTAATGGTTTTATTAAAAAGACTGAGAAATTTATACGAGTCCTGATTTCTTCAGAACTTTTTCTTTCATAAAATAAAGAGAAATCAAAGTTTTTTTTATTTCTTCAATTGATGCTAACAAAAACAAATATCATTTGAAAATTTTATTTTTATCTAATTTTTAACCAATAGGAATCATTTCCATAATTTCTTGATATGTTATCGAGAAATTATTATTGAAAATTAGTAGGATCAATGCTTGCAAAATAGAAACCGTGAAAAAATACTTTATATTATGAAACTTAAAGGAATTATTTTTTGAAATTTCTACCTTTTTATCATTAAATAATCCTTGCAACTCGCAGAAACTCAACTCATATTGCCAAAAAATAAGACTTCCTGTCTGTTTTTCTGAGTAAAACTCAGAGAAACTTTTTTGGATGCTTTGAAACTAATAATTATACACTAATGAAAATTGAGATAAATTTATTTACAGGTTCCACTAATTTGGGCAATACAGAGTTCGAAAAAGGCCATGAATTCGAGTTGATGACGATAAAATTTATTTCAAAGTTTTCTGAATTATTCGATATTTTATTCTTTTCGATATGAACTTTATATTCCTCTGTCAATTGTTTTGAAATGTTTATATCTTTGAATATTTCTTCAGCTTTTTTTGTATAAGAACTCCCACATTCTGAAAAATTTTTTAATAAATTATAAATTTAAATTTTTACCTATCTTCAATTTATTTATCAAATAATTTTCCAATTCCAAAGAAAACATTGTGCCTAAAAGCAATCTTTTAATCAATCTTTTCGTGTAAAAAGCTTCAAAAATATCCTTTGCTAATAAATATGTGAAAATCTCTAATAATTCATCTAAACTGTTTCTTAAAGGTTCTTCATCGTTCATTTTATTCTTATTTTTTCTGAGGAGATCATCAATACATTTGGAAAGTATTTCAGCGATATGATTTGTTTTAAGATTGATGAAATATTGGAAAGAATAATCTATATTAGTTTTCATTTTTTTTGAGTTTTCAAAACTATTCTGAACAATCAATATCATAGATTTTCTTAAATCAATGATCGGCTTAATTATATCCTTTTCTTTTGAAAAGACAATGTTTTGGCCAATGTTTTTAATATAATCATTAAAATTTGTTCTCAAAAATTCAATTTTGTCAACTTTTTTTAAATAACTATAAAACAATGTCAAACTCTCATAATCTTTCTCTTGAATTAATTTAACAAATCCGTTTTCTAACATTTTCTTAATATTATTTGTAATGAACTCTTCTTCTAAAACCTTATTTATAGCCTCAATACAGCTCTTTGAAAGCTTTAAATCTTGCGAAATTTCATTTTCTTGATCAAATTTCTTCTGAATATAAATCAAATAATTTTTAATTTCGAAATTTTGGTCAAATTTCAGCACATCAGCTTTATAATAATAGCTAGATAATTTCAAATATTCAGTTTCAAAACTCCTTTTGTAAATTTTGGTAAAAGACAACAATTCCATCAAAAACTTTATTTGAACTATATTTGTGTCTTTCCCATCTCTTAACAACATTATTTGATTTATCATTTGTTGGATTAAACTCAGACTCAAATTCTCTTCTTTTGTCATATTTTCGACAAGATAATACAAAACGATTTTTTCAAGAGAATTGGCGCAATGATTTTTAAGGTAGTGTGACTCAAAATAGCGGAAAATTTTAAAAACTAAGAAAAAATTCTTTTTTAAAATAGACCATAAATGTTCGAAATCAAACAAAAACGAAAGTTTCCCTGGTCTTTTTCTAAATTTAATAAAAGAATCGATTTTTTTAATTTACATTTTGAAAGAAATGAAAAGAGAAGAGAAGAAATTCTCATAAAATTCGCTTATTGATGAGAACAAACTTTGGGAGTAAGAATTTTCGCAAAGAGTTTGAACAGTCTTTCTTTCCAAAAAAAGATTAATCAATAATTTCTATAATTCATAATTATGTAAACGTTTTTCACGTGCAAGCAATCAATTTTTGTGAAGGCAGAAGTGTTATCTCCATAAATATTTTCTAAAAATTTTTGGATTTCACTCCATTTTTGTTCATAATTTATTTCAAATTTGGGATTCAAATTTTCCTCCTCTATATAAAATTCCAATCTTTAATGAAAAATGGCATTAACCATAGATATATTCAATTTTCAAATTGGATTTGACTTGAAAAGCATAAAGGGTCTTTTTGATCATTTTATCAAGTTTATAAAAACTTTAAATTTTTTTTCTTTTTTTTTTTCAAATACTAAAAAAATTAAAGTCCTTGAAATTTCAATTCGAAATTGACACATCCCACATCTATATCCTTCTCTAACAGTCTAATCGTGTTTTTTTCTGTTTCTTTTCCATGAGAAACATGATATAAGCTCTGCCCTGTAATTCCCAACGTTTTAATTGTGTTTTTCTCTTGTGAATAAACAATGAAAAATAAAGTTGGCTCAACTGTGATCTTAAACTCAAAATTTTCTTTCCATTCTGGATTTTTTCCTAGTTCAGCCTTGCTCTTAAACTCCTTGATTTGTTCACCACATACCGCAACAATGGAAATGTTATTTTTATCATTTTTATTATTAACTTCTCCATTAATCAAATTCACACTCAAAATTCCAGGCAAAACAGTAGTTCCTAAAAATTATTTAATAAATTCAAAGTGTTTATTCTTGTTTTTATACTTAGATTGCCTAATTCTCCATGTTCTCCCTCTAAATATCTTTTTGCTTGTTTCTGCTCATCCAAAAAAAATCTAAATTTGTCAATAACTCCTTGCAAATCCTTGTCAAATTTCTCCACTTCATCCTTTACTTTCATCACCTCATTTCTGTTTTGATTGATGGTGTTCTGCAAAACCGAAAAATCCTTTCTTTTTTTCATATCAACAGGTTTTGCTTTTTCTCTTTCTTCCTCAATAACTTCCCATACTTTTTCCAATTCTACTTGTAATCTCCTGATGGCCTCTTCATCACTCTCTTTTTTCTCTTCAAGTCCCATTAGTTCTATCGGTTTTTCTTCTCTTATAGGATCTGGAATAAACTCGAACTCCAAGAAAACTACTCCTGCTTTTTTTTTCTCATGGTAAATGTCTTGTTCAAATTCGTTCTTGTTGTTAACATGCAATTGTGTGATACTGAAAGAACCTGAGCCTATTATATCGTCTTTTTTTATTTTCTCTTTATCCCATACTTCAAAATTGACTATATCACCGACTTGGGCTTTAAATTTGAATGTTTCTTCCCAAACTGGTGTTTTTCCTGCGTCATCTTTAACAGTGGTTTTCAATGTGGTGTTTCCGATCTTTATCACACAATATGGATCCATTTTACCCATCAGTTCGGTATCACGAGTGAGTTTGGCTGATTTGGCTTTGATTATAAAGGTGCCTTGCATGATAGTTTGCAGATTTTTAAATTATATTTTAAGTTTTTTATTTATAAATTATGAGGTGAATAAAACAATGGAATTTAAAATTGATAGTAGTTCTTTATTTTTTTCAAATTTTAAAAAACCAAACGTGAAAAGATTGTTTTTTTATAAAATCTTTTTCTTATATCTAAAAGACTAAGCCAATTCAGCCAATCTTTCTTCAATATCATTTTTTTTGTTTTCATTAACATTTCTTTGGACTTTTTCTGGAATATTTTCGTTTTTGATTAAAATATTGTTTGTTATTTTCTCTTTAATTATGATAGGCTGGACTGAAATTGTCTGAAGTTGTATCTGCGCCTCTAGTAGATCATATTCCTTATCAATTTCCTCTTTATCATTAGCGTTATATTTTTTAAACAATTCATTGATTTCTTTATTTTTTTCAGAATTCTCTTGAAAATTGTCCATCATTTCATGCATTTCATCAATATCAATAGATTTCTGTATGTCTTTCAAAAGGGAATTCGTGTCCTTCATCACATCAACCAAATTTTTATCCATAATTTTCTTCTGAACCTCAATAATCATCTTCTGTATGAACAAATATTTATCTTCTACAATCTTCAAATATTCTTCATAAAGTTTTTTATATTTTATGGTATATTTAGCTGAATCTGTTTTCTTCTTCTTTATCATATCTTTTATTTGGCTTTCTGTTTTGTCCAAAGAAAGATTTAAACTCTTTTTCTTATCATAAAGCTCATCTCGCGCATGCATCAATTTACCTAAAACTATGTCACTTTCGCTTGGTTCAAAAGCTTCCTTGTCTTTTTCAGGAGATTTTTCTTTGATTTTAGATTTGTGAGAATCTTTACCACAGATAGCTCCCATTTTGTTTGAAATGTTAAAAAATATATAAATAATGTTATTTTAAAAATTTCTTTTTTTAACAATATTTTGGTGAGAAATATAAAGATTTTCGTTTTTTTTATTATTTTTTTTCTATAATAATAAAATTAAGTTCTGGAAAATTTTACAAAAATTTTTTTGTAAAAATGCTTTGCGAGAATATTTATGATGTCAACTTAAAAAATTTTAATTTGATGGAAGAGAATGAGATTATTGATGCAGAAGAAAAGGAAATTTTTAGGGAGTTCAGCATAAAAAATAAAGGTGAAAGCTCGAAAAAAATTGGCAGAAATAAGATAATGAAAGTGATTCACAATTTTCTTAAAAAGAACTTTCAATGTAATTAATTAATTTTGGAAATAATAACATATGAGTAAATTTTTGAAAAGCATTAAAAAATGAAATGTTTATTTTATGGGAACATTTTCAAATTTTTTGGAATATCGAACTTTTTCTATCTGAATCTGCAAAACATAAAAATCAAACCAAAAAGAGATGTAAAAAAAAATAAAAATGATTCATTATTTTTTTATTTTAAGATCAATGGGGCTTCTATCTCACACTTTTTATTGCAATAATTTTGCTGATTTCATCTTATTACATCACAATTTTAATTTATTTTATCTTGCCTTTGTTCATATTTTCACTTTTTAATTATCAAAAAATAATTTTGTTCAAATACAAGAATAATTTTGTTCAAATCATTGAATTTTTTTCAATATTACAAGAAGGTAATCCTGTACTTGATCAAATTTATAGAAAAGCCATTAAATTCATTCGAGATTTAGAGTTGGTCAATTTCGGATTAAATATGTACTTCTTCATAAATATATATCAATAATAATTAATGTAATTTTAGAGGCTCACCCTCAGAAGTCTTTGAAAAAATTGAGCTTTCAGCATTTGATCCAAATTTAAATTCATCATTTTCCTTTAAAAACGTCAAAGATATCTCAAATATTTCTTGCTTGCAATTGAGGATAAATATCAAAGAAAATTTTATCAAATTAATCAATCTCCTTTCACAAATAGATGAACTTCTATCCTTTCATGATTCAAATGATTCTAATGATGTTAAACGCAATCTAAGAAAAAGTTTTGTTGAAAACTCCAAGAACTCACTAAAATTTCCTTTGATAAATGAATTGAACAATTTATGGCACATTCTCCTCGATTGCAAAGAAGATATCTCAGAAAAACTCAAATTTTTGAAGCCTCAAACTATCATTCAAAACAAAGAATTTAGTTACTTATTCCGTTTTTTTTCAATTATAAATTAAATTTTAGCAAAGTTTTTATATGATTATGATCAAAATGAGATAAATGCCATTAATTCAATAAAAAAGTGCTTGACGCAAACCAAAGGTTTGAAATTTATCTATAATGTAGTAATAAAAGTCTCTCAATAGTAAGGTCAGAAAACAATGATCAAGAGCCTAAAAATACCGAACATAAGGATTTTTCTTTATGTGAAGAGACCTTTTTGAGATTATTGAACGAAACTAAAACCTTAAAGAAGAAAACCGAGAATATTCTCATCCATTTAAGAGAAAATCAGGATATTGAAGATAAAAAACTTCAACTTCTGATTATAGAAGTGAAGAATCATTTGAAATATTTTTCTGATAATTTCATATCAGCAATAGAAAATTTCAAAAAAGAAAAAAAATCACAGATTCAGGAAATTGAAGAGTCTAACTTTCAAGAAAATTCTTCTTTTCTCGAGAGTAATGAGAAAAATAGGGAATTAAACAATGAAGAGCAAAATTTAAAGCAAAAAACCTTAAAAATTTATCAATTTGAAAGTGAAAATGCAAATGAAGAAGAGTTTTTCAATTACAATTGCGTGAAAAAGGCAAAGAAAAAAGAAGAAACTAGCTTAATGAAAGAATTGTCCAATTTTTTTGATAAAAACCAAAGAAATATTGATTCTGAAGTCATAGATTTTTCCAACAAGACACAAAACAAGAAACCAAAAGAGTTGTTTTCTTTTATGCAATCATCTAAAATCAAGATAAATTTAAATGAGATTAAAAATAAAAATATGTCTACAGCTTTGTTGTTTACAAGAGAGTGATTCAAATGATTAAATCAAGAGTTTAAAAAATTAAATAATTTTATTGGAATTTTTGATTGAATTGTTGTTAATAAAAAGATTCTATATTTTTTAAAATTTATTCATCAATTAGAACATATATGGTTTTTTTGCCTTCAGCTTTTCCAAAAAATTTCTAAGATTCAGCACAAATGTATTTAAAGGAAAATAATATC
>JFJP01034802.1_pt1 | contig 15064 bp, 13 predicted proteins | sample 431651 | NCBI WGS metagenome assembly JFJP01 (sample SAMN02602958, study PRJNA72255) | Microbial mat metagenome, whole genome shotgun sequencing project. | biome: fresh water; feature: sink hole; material: water; isolation source: purple microbial (photo- and chemosynthetic) mats found in...
GCCCGTGAATTTCTTGTAAGCCCTTCTTCTCCACTATCTGCAGTTATGAAAAGGATACGGCCCAACCTGCGGTTCGTGGAGCAGGGTCTGGTACAGCTTCTGGGTGCCAGAAGATTTCTGGGCGGCATCGACGGCGAATTCAGACTGGGGACACTGGCTCTGAAGCCGGTGGTGGAGGCAAGCCTCATACCATTCCAGCTGTACTCGGCACAGGTCGAGGTGCAAGTCCTGAAGTTTCTGTGGGTAGGCGGCAGTATGGTCAACACAGAGGATGGACGGATGCTTCTTGGATGGAGGGCAGGTATGGCGTTTGAAATACCAGGAGCCATGCATATGAATTTCAACGTGGGCAGAAACTTCAGGGACAGCCTTGTAGGCAACCTGAGCATCCATGACAGCCTTCTTTTCAACCTTCAGATAGGATTTTAGGAAATGAAACCTTCACGAAAATTCAGCAAGGTGGCGAGTGTCACGGTGATGCTACTTGCCATGACAACTCTGGCTTCGTGCATCAATCCAATGTCCGTCTGGTTTCCACCCGATGTTGAATATGTTGCAGAAAACACAACTACGGCGTCCTGGTATGTAGACAATGCCACCGGTAACGACGCCAACCCCGGCACCAAGGACAAGCCCCTGCGAACCATTCAAGTGGCGGCAAACCGTATCCGCTCAAAGTTCCGTCGTTTCCGAAGGTGAATACGGCCTGTATATTGGGATAGAACATTTCAGCCTTCCTCCCCCGCCAATAACGCTGAGTTTCGGCTGGGATGCGGCATTTGCAGTCCAGGCAGACGACAATCCAACCGTATTCGACACGCAGGGACTGCTTGCCCAACCCTATTATTTTCACACGAACGAGTTCATGAACGTGACCATAGAAGGCACTATTTTACCAAGCCCCTGAAAATATTCGAGGGGAAGGTCAATCAACATCGATAAACGGTTCCATGCGCTCGGCGGTCTGCCCTACACTTTTACCACCGAGTATGCTGTCAAAAGCCTCGATGGCCATATCCATGCGCTTTCCCATGGCAGCGAGTAAAAGCTCACGCCTTTGTTCCAGACGTTCTCTGGCAGCAAGAGCATCAACGCCACCCAGCACCATGCGTATTCCGTCATGCAGATGGCACATACACCTAACATCGGGATGCAGGTGTCTGACCACCCTTCGTTCACCAACCTGCTGGATACTATGCTGCTTTCCTCCAGCTTTGACAAACCGGGATCGCTGGAAACCGGTTGCCGGTTGGTTGCATTTCTAGTTGCGGAATCCAACTAAGAAAATGGGAACCAATACACATCTCCGGCGGGTCAGGATGTAAACCCCGCAATGTTGATGAGTCAATAATTTACAGGAACCCCTGCTCAGCTGACAGGCAAGGCGAGCTTGCGGTATGCCGAAGGGTTTACGCCCATGCGATGTGAAAAAACTTTTGAAAAATAGAGGGGATCCTGGAAACCGCTTGCATGGGCAACTTCCTTGATTGATAGTGTTCCTTGACAGAGAAGTTTTTTTGCCAGGGAGAGACGCTGTTCCCGCAGGTACTCCATGGGTGACAAGCCATAGAGGCGGCGGAATTCTCCTGAAAAGTAATTTTCAGCGTAACCGGCTTCACGGGCAAGATCGAGCAGTGTTAAATTTTCGTTGCAGCGGCTTTCTATGACCAGAGCTGCCTTGCGCAAGCGCTCTTCCTGGCATTGGGGGCTCGGGCAGGTGCAGGTTTCAAGTACCAAGGCATGAATCTCCGCCAGAGCGGCGTTTGTCCTGAACGAAGAACTCAATGCCATGTTCCGGATGGTTTGGCCGTGCCAATGGATGGCTTTTTTAAAAAGTCCTTCAAAGAGGGGACTGGCTGGGTAGTTGTACTCCTGCAAATCCAGAAGCGCTCCAATCCGACTGTCGATGTACCGTATTCTGACTGGCCGGTCAAATGAAGATGGGGGACAGCGGAAGCACCGGGAATACGCTGGAGCAAGGTCAAAATGCAATGCGTAATGTGCAGACGGACTTCCATTCGATTTGTATGAGTGTCTACGGTAGGGTGGTGTCAGGATCAGGGCTGGCGCTTGGTACTGTATGGTTTGTTCAGGCAGTTCGTACTCTCCCTCGCCTTTGGTTACCAGAACCCATTCAAAATCCTCAATTATTCTCGGCTTGATATCCAAGCCTGCCGGGAACTCCATGTAATGGGCTATGTGGACTTCCGGAGAGAAGCTGGGTCCATCAATCGTAATCTGAAAAACCTGAGAATTTTCCATATTGAACTGAGCTTAAGCCATAGGCTATAAAAATTCCATCGGTATAGACTGCATCATGAGGTATTCCATGACAAACAGGGAAAATGCATTGGCAATTTTACGCTACCAACCATTTGATAAGGTACCGGTGGTTCATTTTGGTTTTTGGCCTGAGACGGTCAAGCTTTGGGCCGATCAGGGATACGTGGACAGTAATCTGGCAAGCAAATTTGACTACGACAGTCCTGAAGAAGAAGAAGTTGCCCGTATTCTGGGCTTTGACTTTGGATGGGGAACGATGGTCAACGGCGCTGCCGGACTATTCCCTTCATTCGAACGGGAAATCCTGGAAAGTTATGATGATGGACGCATCAAGGTAAGGGATCGTTCAGGAGCTATTGTCATAGAAAAACCGGGTACCGTTTCCATACCCAGCGAGGTAGGTCACACTCTGGAGGACAGAAAATCATGGACCAATCTGGTAGAGCCCAGGTTGCGCTGGACTCCTGACCGAGTAGATCATAGAGGCTTTGACAGGTTGGCTACCCTGCTTGAGAACGGAGGGCCGGCTCAGGGTAGCCCGGGTGACCGCCCCCGTGGGCTTTGGTGCGGAAGCCTTTACGGTTCCATCCGCGATATGCTGGGGGTTGAAAACTGCGCGTATCTGAGCGTTGACGACCCGGAGTTGTACAAAGAAATCATAGACCGCATAGGGTATCTGGCGTACACCCAGGTGGATGCTGCCCTGAATGAGGCAGGAGCCAGGGGTCTCAACTTTGATTTTGGCCACTACTGGGAAGATATCTGCTTTAAAAATGGCCCACTCATATCTCCTGTCGCTTTTGCGGAACTGGTAGGACCTTGGTACCGGAAAATATCTGATCGCCTCGCTGCATCCACGATAGACCTGATTTCACTCGACTGCGACGGAATGATCGATAGCCTTCTGCCCGTCTGGCTGGAAAATGGCGTTAATGTCATGTTCCCCATCGAAGTAGGCACCTGGAAAGCCTCCATCGCGCCATGGCGGGAAAAATATGGCAAGCAGGTCCGTGGTGTAGGTGGTATGGAAAAAGCTGTATTTTCCCGCGACAAAAAGGCTGTGGATAACGAGATTGAACGGCTCAAAGCCCTTGTTGACCTGGGAGGTTTCCTACCCTGTCCGGACCATCGCATTCCGCCGGACGCCTTATGGGACAATGTGCGCTACTACTGTGAAGCTTTCCGGAAAGCTTTTGCATGAAACCTGATTGGCAGGTTGAAGTCTGGACAAAAGTACACGGAGCCTGCAATCTGATTCCGTTATGAGTAAAGCGGATTTGTCGTTGGCTGGCGGTAATCCTCTGGTTCCAGGCATCGGGTTGACCGACCCGCATGGTTTTATCAGCGATGGCAGGGTGTTTCTTTTTGCCACCCACGATTTTTCAGCCTTGAGCAATGATTATATAATGAAGGACTGGTGGGTCTGGTCTTCCTGCGATCTGCGGGAATGGAAACTGGAGTCTATATTGAAGCCAGTCGATACATACCTTGGCAAGCCGTTCAACGATTGTTGGGCAGGCTTTGGAGTACAGCGGAATGGCCGCTGGTACTGGTATTTTTCTGCAGGCCCAAAAAACATCGGTGTTGTAACTGCCGATTCCCCGGGTGGGCCATGGTCGGATCCCCTGGGCATTCCCCTCATGGGCGAAGGCATGATCTCCACCGACCAGCGTGACCCGGATATTCTTCTTGATGACGACGGTGAAGCCTACATGGTTTTTGGAACTTTCAACTACTACATGGTGCGCCTGGGACGGGATATGCTCTCCATGGCCGAGGCTCCAAGGCCAGTCATCATACTGAATCCACAAGGGCCATACGGGGCCGGCCGCACGGATGATAAGCCATCGCTACATAAACGGAACGACCTGTACTACCTGTCCTGGAGTTCCTACTACGCTACAGCCCATAGCGTCTACGGCCCTTATGAATACAGGGGCTGCATCATCGATTCCACAAGCCTCTCTCCACAATTTCAACACCCCTCTCCAACCTTTGACCGCCATGGCAATTTTTTCCAGCTCAACGGCCAAACATACTTTACGTGCAATGATGCAAGCCAGGCAGGTTGCTCCCGCTACTTCAGGGATTCAATTCTTGCCTACGTCCATTACCGTGACGATGGCACCATGGCTCCCATCCGGATAGAACCTGTCGGGGTAGGTCAGTACGACGCGGCTTCCGGGCCAATTCAAGCAGCAAACTATTTTTTACTGGTGGGCGGTGTAAAACGGGAAAGTCCCGAGGGCTGGTTTGAAGTCCAGGCACTTGCCAACGGTAGCGAACTCAGGTACCCCCATATCAAAAACATTCGAGGGCGAGTCAGGCTTACACTCTTTTTCCGATCATCAGGTGTCATCGGAGGATGGGTTGAGGCGCGGAGTAAAACCGGGGGGGCAGTATTGGCTACCATGGCTATTGAACCAGCCTCTGACTGGAATATCCTGAGGGATGTATCGTGTGAATTTAGCGTAGAGTCTGGCGAGCTGGAACTTTTGCTTGCTTTCAAAGGTCCAGACAGGGAATTCTGCAGATTGTGCAGATTTACCATTGTTTCCGTATAATCCTTAAATCGAGAATTTATTATGCTTCAAAGGGGTATGCTTTCTGGCTTTTGGAGCTGTGGCAACTTGCAAGCGTAATTTGTATATAGTGGCGTTTCCTGCGGTACATGGCCAAAACTGGTCGTGAGCCTAGCCTGGTCGCTAGCGATATGCTGCGCATTGGCTGCCAAAGTGGTGAATGCAAATTCGAATATCCGATGATCACATTCCTCTGGAGCACCTCAGCGGACAGGACCATATACTGCTTTCGAACCGCATTGATGCGTTTTTTGAAGCGTTGATATGTTTCCATTGCATCGTGCCTCTTCGTTTTTCAAGCGCCAAAGTTGGCATGAATATGCGGAGGAGCAGTCGATTCGCGGATTACCAGCTCCGGAACATTGCGGAAAAAACCTTTTGTATTGTTCTGCAAGTCAGAATATAGCAACCCGAAGGCTTTTTGTCCTATTTCATGATAGGAGACACCCATGGTGGTAAGTCGTGGAGTAACAATTTCACCAAAACTCGCCCCGTCAATACCCAGAACGGAAATATCACCGGGTACATCGAGTCCGGCTTCCCGGAAAACTTGCAGTGCGCCAATAGCCATCAGGTCATTCGTACAGATGACAGCGCTAGCATCCGCATTGCGGTCGATCAATTTTTTTGCCAGTACCTTGCCGTCCGAAATATCAGTATTCGTAAGTTTGGCGCTACATATGCAGAGCTCTTCGGCTATCTGACCTGCAGACCGGGTTGCCATCGCCCGTTGGTAGCCTTCAATCCGCAGGTCGTAGCTCTGCTGCACGGTCAGGCCGCTGAGATAGGCTATGCGCCTGTGGCCGATGCCCCAAAGGTAGTCTACGGCCTTCTCCATGGCGTTGACATAATCATTCTCAACAGACGAAATCTTGCGCAGATCGGCGTTGCCGTGCCCAAACATGATGACCTTTATGCCGGCTTCAACAAGACGGTACACTTTCTCTATGTGGTATTTACTAGGGAGTGCTTCTATGAAGATGCCATCGATACGGCGGTTAACAAAATTCTCGAAATATTCATCTATAGAACCTTGCCCTGTACAGATATTGACAAAATAGCCATGCTCCAGAGCCCTGCCTTCGAAGCCCAGAATCATGTCGCTGTAAATTGGATTGGCGATATTGTTGAGGACGATGGAGAGCTGCATGGTTTCTTTGGTCACCATGCTGCGCGCTATCGGGTCAGGGCGATACCCCAGACTTTCAACGGCTTCGAGAACACGGTCTCGTGTCGATTCCCTTACCTTCGGGTATTTATTGAGCACATAGGATACGGTTGCAGTGGAAACGCCCGCGTGCCTTGCAACATCTTCCCTTGTAACCCGGCTTTTGGTCCTGTTCATCGTTGTTCCAGTGCCTGCTCCAGATCGGCTACAAGTTCTTCTGGATCTTCCAATCCAATGGAAAGTCGTATGAGGTTCTCTGGAATGCCGATAAAGGCAGCATCCGCTATTCCCATGCCAAAACCTGGTGTTATGCTCATACTCTCGAAACCTCCCCAGCTGGGTCCGACTTCGAACATCCTGAGGTCCCTCACAATCCGCTGGGAGACATCATTGCCACCCTTTGGCTGAAAACTCAGAACCCCTGAAGAACCCTTCAGCCATGCCTTGGATTCAACCCTTCCCTCATGCCCTGGAAGCTCTGGATAATACACCATCCCTACTGCTTCATGTCCAGAAAGAAACTGCGCAACCTGCATCGCGCTCTCCCGGTGCTGCTTCATCCTGACAGCGAGGGTCCGGATTCCACGGCCAAGAAGCCAGGCTTGATGCGGGTCTATACACCCGCCCAGGGTCGTTCTTTCCTCGTTGACCAGTTTTTCCATAAGGGCATCCGAACCGGCAACCACTCCGGCAATCAGGTCACTGTGCCCACCAAGATATTTGGAGGCCGAATGTACCACAAGATCCACGCCCAGATCGAGCGGATTCTGGTATATGGGGCTTGCCCATGTATTATCGATTATCGTGGAGAGGCCAGCCCTTCTGGACACGGAGACAAGCTCAGGAATAGGCAGCAGCGTCAGAAGAAATGAGGTAGGTGACTCAAAATAGAACAGCGTGCTGTTGGGTTGTACCGCGGCTTGCAGTTCATCAGGATCCCTGCCATCGATCAGCGTATGGGTTATTCCAAATCGCGAGAGATAGTTCACGATGAAGCTTCTGGTTCCTCCATATATATTGCGGGTGAATATGATATGGTCCCCGCCCTTGACCCGGGAAAGTATGGCAGAACTTATCGCTGCCATGCCGCTTGAGAAACAGGCAGCCCTGTCGGCATTCTCCAGTTTGGCAATGCCCTTCTCCACAAAGTCGACAGTCGGGTTTGAAACCCTGGAATAGACGAAGGGTGAACCTCCGGTATTCCGTATGGAAAAGAGCGAGTTCTGATAAATGGGTGGGACTACGGCTCCGTGGAGCGTGTCAGGGTTGATGGCCCCTCTGGCGCAGATGGTCTGCTTACTGGTGTTGCTCGATTTCATGGCAAGTATGTTTCCTTCCAGCTTACTCGTGTCAATTATTATGATCCTGTTTCTTGCTCTTGTCAATTTTATGATTGATTCTGGAATACGCATGATTGCCGGCATTTTAACCACAATAATCACGAATTCATCCCATTCTTCACGTAATAATCGCTATATGCTGAGGCAAAAACATTTGACAGAATTAAAAACAAGCGTGCATAATGGTTACGCGGGTAAATTAATTTGCCCCGCAAGATCATAGAGGAGGTTTCCAGATGAAACGTGTGCTGATGATCCTGGCAGTCTTCTGCCTGCTCCCTGCCCTGGTTTTTGCAGGTGGACAGTCGGATGGTACTGCAGCTGGAGGAAGCGCGGTTCCCCAGATAGTCCGCGCCCCAACCATTATGGGGGGCACGTACATGGACATGATGAAAACCATGTACGACAAGGCCGGTCAGGCGGATATCCTTCAGATACCGATGACAGCCTATGACAAGAACATGAAGGTCAATCCCATTGCAGCCGAGGGCTGGGATGTTTCCGCTGACGGCCTGACCTGGACGTTCAGGCTCAGGAAGAACCTCAAGTGGAGCGACGGCGTCGACTTGACAGCCGAGGATTTTGTTTTCGCTCTGGAGCGCGCGGTAACCGAAGGCTACGACTTTGCCTGGTTCTGGAGCTGGGCCGGCGGCATCAAGAATTGGGGCGATGTGGAAAGCGGAAAGCTTCCGCTGAGCGAGTTCGGTGTCAAGATGGTAGACAAGTACACCATCACCGTAACCACCGCCAGCCCCAAACCGTACCTGGATGGTATCGCCGCCTACTGGTGGGCAGTACCCAAGCATGTAGTCAAGAAGTACGGCAATGAATGGGCTAGCAGCGACAAGAATTATGTTTCCAGCGGTCCCTTCATGCTCAAGAGCTGGGTTCGCGGAGACAAGATGGTCATGGTAAAGAACCCCAACTATTTCGGTCCCTGGCCCACAGATCTGGAAGCAGTAGAGCTCTATCCAGCCCTTGAAGATCCCGCCGTGGCCTTCCCGGCCTACCTGGCAGGAGATCTTGACATCGCATCACTCAACGCCGGTCAGCTAGCTTTTGCCCGCCAGCGATTCCCGGACGATCTCAAGAGCAGTCCATTCTACGGCACCTATTATCTGGCTTTTGACTATGATGTACCGCCCTTCAACGACGTAAACGTACGCAAGGCCATTTTCTACGCCATAGACCGTGACAAGGCGGCCAATACCGTACTTCAAAACGTAGCTATCCCCGCACGCGGCCTGTATCCACCAGGATTCCCCGGATACACCGATGCCATAGCCAAGCAGACCGGATTTGACCCGGTAAAAGCCAGGGAATATCTGGCAAAAGCTGGTTTCGCTGGCGGCAAGGGCTTCCCCAAAGTGGAACTCTGGTGGCGCATCGAGGGCGGCATCCACGCCCCCATCGTCGGCCCGGCGGCACAGTTCGTCCAGGCACAGCTCAAGGAAAACCTGGGCATCGACATCGAAGTTCGCGGCATAGAGCTCAAGACCTGGATGGACGGCCTCAAGGAAAAGACGAACAACTTCTTCCTGGCACCGTACATGTACGACTATGTTGACGCCAGTAATTTCGCGGGCATCTTTGTCAACGGCGGCAGGCACCATTGGGTAAACGACCGCTATACCCAGCTGATCAACAAGGCCGACACCCTCACCAAGTGGGCAGACCGCGAGAAGCTGTACCAGGAAGCCGAACAGATCATCGTTGACAACGCGGTGGCCACCTATCTTTTCCACCCGATCACCAATGGTCTGCAGAAGTCATACATCAAAGGCCCCGGAGTAGAGCCGAATGACTTTGGTCTCTACAATTCGATGCCGCTGTATCTGTACTCTCACATCCACATAGAAAAATAACGATATAATTGCCCGGGGAGCCTGTGATGGGCTCTCCGGGAATCTTGAGCCTGCCGGACAACCGGCGGCAATCCCAAGCATGGAGCTCTGGATGAAGGTACTCGAACTCGATGATCTGTATGTTACGTTCAAGCAGAAGAACGGGACGGTGCAGGCGGTGCGCGGTGTGTCCTTTTCAGTGGACACCAAGGGACAAAGCGTCGGCATAGTCGGAGAATCTGGCTCCGGTAAAAGTGTCAGCTCACTTGCCCTGCTTGGCCTCCTCAAGGCGCCTCAAGCCCAGGTTTCCATGGCAAGCTACCGTTTCGATGGTATTGAACTGAGCAGCGCCGATGCCAAAACCATGCAGGGAATCCGGGGCAGCCGCATCAGCATGATCTTCCAGGAACCCATGACGTCGCTCGATCCGGTGTTCCGCATCGGTGAACAGATGACCGAGACGATACGGACGCATCAAGGTCTGGACAGGAAACGGGCATGGGCATTGGGTACCGACATGCTCGGAGAGGTGGAAATCCGCGATCCGGACAAGGCCATGCGGAGTTACCCGCACCAGCTCTCCGGCGGCATGAGGCAACGTGTCATGATTGCCATGGCCCTGAGCTGCAAGCCCTCACTCCTAATTGCTGACGAGCCAACAACGGCCCTCGATGTGACGGTGCAGGCACAGGTACTCAAGTTGATCAAGAAATTGCAGAAGGATCTTGGCATGGCCCTCCTGCTCATCACCCACGATTTGGGCGTCATAGCGGAAACCACCGACAAGGTGGTGGTAATGTATGGTGGCAAGGTGCTGGAAAGCGCCGGGGTCTTCGATCTCTTCGACCATCCCGCCCAGCCGTATACCCGTGCGCTCATAAAGAGCATCCCTGATATCGGCAGGCCCAGAACAGAGAAACTCTATACCATACAGGGATCTTCACCGAGCCCCCTCGATCCACCCGCAGGCTGTCCATTCCACGAACGCTGTCCGGAGAAAATGGATAAGTGTGCAAGCGCCTTTCCTCCCGTAACGGTACTGGGAGATGGCCACGAAGCCTGTTGCTGGAGGCTGTCATGAACCCCATCCTCAGTGTTCGCGACCTTTCAAAGCACTTTGTCAGCACCCAGGGACCGCTTTGGCGTCGCCGCAGGCATACCGTACGCGCGGTGGACGGCATCGGCTTTGACCTGGCCCGCAACAGCACCATGGGTTTGGTTGGTGAATCCGGTTGCGGCAAGACAACTACCGGCATGATGCTCATTGGCCTGGAAACTCCAACGGCCGGTTCCATAGAAGTGGCCGGGCGCCCGATGAATACTCTGTCAGCAGACGAGCTCAAGGCATTGCGGCGAAAAATGCAGATGGTCTTCCAGGATCCCTTTGCTTCTCTGGATCCTATGTGGAACCTTGGACAGATCATTACCGAACCGTTCTTGATCCATCAGATGTACAGCCCCCAGGAGCGCCAGGAACGCGCAATCCGGCTCCTTTCCACCGTAGGTCTGGATGGCACATACCTGGGCCGCTATCCCCACGAGCTGTCCGGGGGGCAGCGCCAGCGGGTAGCAATTGCGCGGGCGCTGGCTCTGGAACCGGACTTTATCGTTGCAGATGAACCAACCTCGGCGCTGGATGTCTCGGTAAAATCGCAGATCATCAACCTGCTTGAAGAACTCAGGGACAAAGCTGGTCTTTCCATGGTCTTCATCTCGCACGACCTGAGCGTGGTTCATCATATATGCGACACCATCCAGGTCATGTTCTTTGGAAAGATTGTGGAATCAGGATCAACGGAGAGCATTTTCCGCAACCCTGTCCATCCCTATACACGGGTACTTCTGGAATCCATACCCATCGCCGACCCACGGAGGCGACGCATGCAGGCTTTGGAGATGAAAGAACAGAAAGCAGTATCCAGGTCACTCCTTGGACCCCGATTCAGTCTTGATCCCGATGGAATACCCCAGGAAAACGAGGGTCTCCACGAGATCGAGCCAGGCCACTTCGTACGTTGTTACCGGAGGTGATGCGATGATCCTGTATATTCTAAAGCGGGTTGGATCACTTCTGATCACCTTCCTGCTTGTGTCCATCATTGTCTTCAGCATGATGCGGGCCATCCCCGGAGGTCCCTTTGATGAAGACAAAATGCCCCTCTCGGATGCTGCACGGGCCAAACTCATGGAGCAGTACAACCTGACCGGTCCTCTCTACCAACAATACCTGAACTACATGAAAGGCGTCTTCAAGCTGGATTTTGGCATACCTTTCCAGAGCCCTGGTGAAACAGTCAGTGAATTGTTGGCACGGGCATGGCCGCCTTCACTGCTCCTGGGCGGCCTGGGCATGCTCATTGGTACCCCGCTGGGAATCCTTCTGGGAATAGCCGCAGCCCTGCGCCGCAACAGCCTTGTCGATTACAGCGCATCGGTAGTATCGACGCTGGGGATAACCGTTCCCATCTACGTCATCAGCCTTGGCTTGATCCTTGTATTCGGTGTCTGGCTCAAATGGCTGCCTACACAAGGCTGGGGCTCAGCCAAAGCAATCATCATGCCCGTAACAGCGTACGCCATCGTACCTTTGGCAACCTTTGCCCGGTACACGCGATCATCGGTACTGGACATACTCAATCGGCCCTTTGTAACCGTGCTCAGGGCAAAAGGGCTTCCGGAACGCAAAATAATACTCCAGCACGTGCTCAAGAATTCCGCCATTCCCATGGTCACAATATTCTTTCCCATGTTCATCGGTATCGTGACGGGGACTATTTTCGTCGAGAAGATGTTCCGGGTGCCTGGACTGGGCAACTACTTTGTTTCAAGCATCGCCAAGCGTGACTACCCCATGGAAATGGCATTGATACTGCTCCTGACGGTTCTTGTAGGTGTTGCGTACATCATTACGGACATCCTCTACGCATACCTTGATCCCAGGATACGGATGGGCGGCAATGAAAAATAAATTTCTTGAAAAACACCGGCAAAAGCCCTGGTTCTTTGCGGTACAGCGCTTTCTTGACAACAAGACCGCTGTCATATCCCTTTTCATCCTTCTGGTCATCGTACTCATGGCTCTGGGAGCCCCGCTGATTGCCAAGACCCGCTACGATGCCATGATATTCATGGAAAAAGCCCTTGACTTTCCATCGGGCGAGCACTGGTTTGGCGTCGATCCGATGGGGCGCGACTTCTTCTCGCGCATAGTCTACGGAGCCCGCATTTCATTGGGCATCGGTGTAGCGGGAGCACTCCTGTCACTGATAATCGGCGTGCCGCTGGGAACCCTGGCCGCATGGAGGGGTGGCGCCGTTGATTGGGTAATCATGCGCTTTGTCGAGATTTTCTCGGTAATCCCGCCGCTCCTCGTGGCCATATTGGTAGCCTCCCTGACTGGTGGAGGGATACGCAACATAATACTCATCTCGTCAGCTTTTGGCTGGGTAGGGGTTTGTCGCCTGGTACGCGGGCAGGTGCTGAGCATGAAAAACAGGGAGTTCATAGCTGCATCCCGCATCCTGGGAGCCTCTCCCTTCTGGATTGTTACACGCCATCTTCTGCCCAACAGCATCAGTCCCATCATTGTTGGTTTTGTACTCGCCATTCCCGGGGCCATGATGCTTGAAGCAAGCCTGTCCTTCCTTGGAGTTGGCATCAGCCCGCCAACCCCCAGCTGGGGACAGATGATAAACGAGGGATTGGACTTCATGTTCTACTACTGGCACCTCGCGGTTTTTCCGACGGTCTTTCTGGCCCTGACGGTGCTTACCACCAGCCTGTTTGGGGACGGCCTGCGCGATGCTCTGGATCCGACCATGAAAGATCGCTAGCATCGAAGGAGAATGACCATGACCAGTTCCGGTTCCAGGCATGAAGTTTCAATAGGCAGACAAAAACCCTTTACCCGTTGGTGGTGGTATGCCGACTCAATCCGGAATGACCAGATAAGCGAGCAGCTGGAATGGGCGGCCCTACATGGTTTCGGAGGCGTGGAGATTGCCTGGGTTTACCCCAGCAGCCCCGATTCACAACCGGAACCATTCCTGTCTCCAGCATGGTCGGCTCTGGTCCACCACGCATGGAAAGAGTGCGTTCGCCTTGGTCTTGGTTGCGACCTGACGTTTGGAAGCCTCTGGCCTTTTGGCGGCTCCTGGGTAGACGAAGCCCATGCCCTGCAGTACTGGGACGGCCCGTCCCCGCAGAGATTGCGAAAATCGTGGGAATCCGGACACGGTCACCCGGAGACACGTATCATGAACCATCTATCCACGGAAGCTTTGGAACAGTATGCCAGACAAATGCTGGCTGGCTTTGCCCCAATCCTTGAAGAGCGCAATAAAAGCGGACAGGGTTTGCCCGTTGCCCTCTTTTGCGATTCCATGGAAATCCATCCGGAAAAGCTCTGGTGCTCTGACTTCGATGCAGAATTCCAGAGAACATGGGGATACTCCCTCACACCGTATCTAGAGACATTGAACGATGAGCCACAGCGACGCTACGAGTACCGACACGTAATGGCCCGGCTCTTTCTAGAGCGCTTCTACCGGCCATTCCACCGGATTTGCAATGAAGCAGGATGCCTGTGCAGGGTCCAGGTCCATGGTGCGCCCGTTGACCTCATGTTGGGGTATGCAGCTTGCGACATACCCGAAACCGAGGCCATCCTCTTTGACCCTGAATTTGCCCGCCTTGCTGCTTCCACTGCAACCTTCGAGGGGCAGAGAGTCGTCTCCAGCGAGAGCTTCACCTGCCTCTATGGCTGGGTTCGCAGCCCCGGTCCCGCTCCCCACGGCAAGGAAGAATTGCTGCCAGACCTCAAGCTGGTGGCAGATGCCCTCTTTGCCTGCGGCGTCAACCACCACATCTGGCATGGCATGCCCTTCAGCACCCGGGAAAACAGGCGGGAGTTTTACGCTACCGTCCATGTCGGGCCTGATGGTGCTCTTGCCCCCCATTTCAAAGCGTTCAATGCCTACCTTGCACGCACTTCTGCCCTGCTGCAGGAGGGACGCCCCCTGCATCGACTGGGTGTGTATCTTCCCATGGAAGACATGCTGATGCGTGACAAGGTTCCTGAAAACAGGCGCAAGCCATCGAGTGAATACTGGTGGGAATTGCATGACCTGCGCTGGCCTTCCGTTCTGGACGCCTTTCACCCCGTCTGGGTTTCTCCCGGTTATCTGGCACAGGCTTGGCCAGCCTTGGCCATCCAGGCGCCAGGCATGGTTTCAACAGGCTCCGCAAAGCAGATCCAGGTAGGACAGATCAACCTACCGGCGCTCTGGTGCGACGCGGAGTACCTCTCTCCTGCTTCGCTTAAAAAGCTTGTGCTGCTGGCGGAAGCAGGTTGTCGAATATACCTGGGCCGCTTGCCCGTCGAACCCGGTACTGTTCATGCCCCTGACTGGGAAAATCTCCTTGAGCGGCTGCAGCAAGCCGCAATCCTCATCAAGCCAGAGCAGCTGAAGGACAAGCTGCCTCCCCTTCTTGAAGCCATCGATGGATTGGACCTACCCCTGTACCGTTGCCGTCTCATTGAAGAAGGCCACATGCGATGCTTCATTGCGCACCCGGGAGCATCGGGTCTCAGCTACCCGCTGCCCTACGGCCACGCCGGTACTCTGGGCCGGATCCGCAGGCATCTCAGACTGCACCCGCTTGCCGCCAGCACGCACATACCCTCTCCGCCAAGCGCTGACCTTGAACTTGATTTCAACGACATTGATCCATACATACTTGATGTCCACTGGGACTCAAAAGGAATCAGGGTTGATAAAAGCCGCGGAAGTCTGTAACAGTTTGAAACAAATGGCCGCCCGGGCATGTAGCCGGGCGGCCATTATT
>JFJP01044789.1_pt2 | contig 15062 bp, 13 predicted proteins | sample 431651 | NCBI WGS metagenome assembly JFJP01 (sample SAMN02602958, study PRJNA72255) | Microbial mat metagenome, whole genome shotgun sequencing project. | biome: fresh water; feature: sink hole; material: water; isolation source: purple microbial (photo- and chemosynthetic) mats found in...
GTTGTTATTTGTGGTTATTAAGTTGTTATTTGTGGTTATTAAGTTGTTATTGGTTGTTATTTGTGGTTATTTTGTTTTGTCAATAAAAAATATTGTGCAAAGTTATTTGTTTAAACTGATAATGAAAGAATTTAGGTCTAAAAAATGTATCTTTGCGCCAAATAATTTGGGTGAATGATTGATATTGATTTTGGAAATATCGAATTTGTACGTAATTTGCGTTCGAAATATATTCGAGTACGTATTTTGGCTGATGGATTGAACGTGTTTTTGCCCGCTGGTGCAACTGAAAGTGAAGCTATTCGCTTTTTAAATTCGAAGCGGAAAAGTATTTTAGCAAAGCAAAATAAACTTAAAATAAAAAATGAAAATCATCAGTTAGAATTGAATTTTGATTCCAAACTACAAACACTTACTTTTGTAGTGGGAGTTAGACCTGTGGAGCGAAAGGATATTTTTATGTCGTTAAAAGATGGCTCTTTGACGATAGAATTTCCTGCACGGGCAGATTTGAAATCCGAAACAGCACAAAAGCAATGCTGGAATGGGATTAATTATTTTCTGCGTAAAGAGGCAAAACGTTTATTGCCAGATAGAACGAAACAATTAGCAGGAAAATTTGGTTTTCAGTATGCTGATGTGAAAATTCAGTCGAGCAAAACGCGATGGGGAAGCTGTTCGAGAGCACGAAGTATTAATCTTTCGATGTTTTTAATGTTATTACCGTCACATTTAGTCGATTATGTAATTCTTCATGAGCTTTGTCACACGAAAGAAATGAACCACGGAGATAAGTTTTGGGCATGGATGGACAGAGTAACGGAAAATAAAAGTAAATCGTTGAGAGCTGAATTAAAGCATTTCAATATGCCTACATAGATTTAATATCGTTTCTGCAAAATCAACTTATCGCATCAACACATCAACACATTAACACATCATCACATCAAAAAAATATGATAACAACAAAACCTTTTACATTCGATCGGGTAATACGCATGATAATAGGACTTACAGTGCTATTATTGCTGTTTTTATTGTTAAAACGACTTAGCAATGTACTTCTTCCATTTATTATTGCATGGCTTTTGGCTTATATGCTCGACCCGATAGTGCGATTTTTTCAGTATAAGCTCAAGCTCCGCAATCGGTTGATTTCGGTTGTGCTCACTATTTTGTTTGCAGGTGGCGTGCTTACTGGTTTGGGATTTATTATTGTACCACTCGTAAGTAGTGAAATTGCAAAATTATACGAAATTACCAGTACGTATTCGAAAAGTTTGAATATTGATACATTTTTGCCCGTTGCTTGGCAAAACGAAATAAGTAAATATTTTCTTTCAATAGATGTAAATACATTGCTACAAAATGAAAGTGTTATGGATTTTTTGAAAAAAGTAGCACCACAAGTTTGGGATATTCTGAATGGCTCGCTGAGTTTGCTTTTGGGGCTTACAGTGGTTATAATTATATTTTTATATATGTTTTTTATCCTGCTCGAATATGAACGAGTAACTGATGGTATGATTAATATTATTCCACCCAAATATCGTCCTCTTATTACTGAAATTATCTTTGATATGGAGCAGGGTATGAATCGTTATTTTCGTGGGCAAGCTTTGGTGGCTTTTATTGTTGGTGTATTGTGTGCCATTGGCTTTAGCATTATCAATTTGCCCATGGCAGTTTTGTTTGGGCTGCTAATAGGCGTACTTACACTTGTACCTTATCTAAAAGTGGTTGCATTAGTACCCGGAATGCTTCTTGGTTTTTTGCAATCGGTAGAAACGGGGCAAAACTATGGTACAATATTGTTGAGCATCGCTGTTGTGTTTTTTATTGTACAAGCTATTGAAGATATTGCCATTTCCCCTATCATTATGGGTAAAGTTACTGGACTTAATCCGGCTGTGATATTGCTTGCTTTGTCAATTTGGGGCTCGTTGATGGGCGTTTTGGGATTGATAATTGCTTTGCCACTTACCACATTAATAATTTCGTACTACAAACGTTTTGTGCTTAATGTAGCGCCCAAAAATGAATTAGTGGAAGATAGTTCGTTGGTACGTAAAAAAGCAACGGAATAAATGAGTTTCAATTTATTCCGTTGGTAAATGCAAGTTATCTAAAATTTTTCTTATTTCACAGTTACATTTGCCCCCATATTTTCAGTTTGTTTCATCTTTTTGGGTTTACCTGAAATTTCGATTTTGCCGGCACCCGAAGCTTTAGCATCTGCATTTTCGGTCGCATTTACTGCAATATATGATGCTCCCGACGACTCAACAATGGCATCTTTAGTCGGGAACTGTTCCGCTTCTAATTTCGACGCGCCACTTGCATTTACATTTATGCTATTGGATAAGCCTTTTAATTCGGCAAAGGATGCACCCGAAAGTTCAATATCCGTTTTTCCTACAACTTCTACATCGATAATTGCTTGACTGGCTCCGCTTAAATCCATTTTGAACGAAGTGGTTTTAAAGCGACCAATGGTTGAAATTTTAGATGCTCCACTTGCTTCCAAGGCGCTTAAACTATCAATACTTAACTTAACTTTTATGGGATAATTTATTAGAAACTGCTCTGTGTAAATTTTTAATCTACCATCTGTAACTTCGGTTTTAACTTGTGAGAGAATTTTTTCGGGTGCCGAAATTATCATTTGTTTCAAACTATCTTGTATAAGCTCTACCTCAATATTATCTGAAATGTCAAGTTGATTAAAGGCTTCGTAGGTTCGCGATTCGTCCACTAAAGGGTCATGGTTTTCGTCCCAATTAATTACAAAATTGTGTCCGTTTTGATTTTTCCAATTTACAACACTTTTAACACCAATAGTATAAAGCATAAAAATACCTACCAACCAAAGTAATAATGTTACCAAAGACGTTGTTCGTGAATGTTCGTAATGTTTTCGTTTTAGCGAATTTATTAGCCAGTAGATAATCATAAAAATGGGTGCGCCAATTACCAACAAGAGAGAAAAAGCTAATAATGCAGAATTATCACCCGTCATAGAGCTCCATTGTGTAGCTAATTCGGGCGAAAATCCGTTGAGTATTTCAGGTAAGAATACTAATGTTGCGAATACGAAAACAAGTGAAATAGCAACTATTATTCCTACAAAACCCAAAATTGCACCAATAACGCCTAAAAAAATCTTTGCCAAAACTCGGAATATCTCTGCGAATCTTTTGCCAAAGCCAGATGCCGACTGTTTGAATTTTTCGCTCTCCATAATGTTTTTTACATTATTAATTTCGGACTTAATGTTCTCAACTGTTACATCTTCACCCTGCATTTCGAGGCGTTGAGCTGCTGTAACTGCTTTGGGAGCTACAAGCCAAACCACCAAATAAATCGGAATTAATGTTCCCCATCCAATAAAAACGATAAGCACAAATGCAATGCGAATCCAAGTAGCATCCCAATTCATATAAGCGGCTATACCACCTGCTACACCACCAAGGATGGTATTTTCGGGGTCGCGGTAGAAGCGGCGCGAACGACTTTTGGTGCTAGTATTTTGCTGTTGCTGTGTGCCATTTTCGGTTGCAGCTTCGTCCGTATCTTCGTCGGCATATTGACTTGGATTGCCAAGCACGGTAATTATTTCTTCCACATCTTCGATGTTGATAACCGTTTTGTTTCGTTTCAGACTCTCGCTGAAAATTTCGGCTATACGCGCCTCAATATCAGCCATTACCTCTCTGCGCTCTTCAATCGATAGATGTTTTTCTACATCTTTCAAATAGGTTTGAAGCATTTCGTAAGCATCGTCGTCGATATGGAAAACGATGTTATTTAAGTTGATTGTTACTGTTTTTTTCATTGCTTTTTATTTTTGTGACTGGACAACAGACGACGGACAACGGAAAGAAAAAACTCTTTCTTCATTTGTCTTATTTCTGTTAGCTGTCGTCTGTTGTCCGTCGTCTTTTATATTATTCTTTAATCTTTTGTATCACCTGATTAATTTCGTTCCAGGCATTTTCTAGTTCTTCAAGGAATGTGATTCCTTTGGGTGTCATTTCGTAATATTTGCGTGGAGGTCCCTGTGTCGATTCTTCCCACTTGTAGTCGAGTAACTCGTTGTTTTTCAGTCGAGTAAGAAGCGGATATAGCGTACCTTCCACCACAATCAGCTTTGCGTCTTTGAGCTCCGAGATAATATCCGAAGCATAAGCAGGCTTTTTTTTGAGTAATAGCAAAATGCAATACTCCAAATAGCCTTTCCGCATTTGAGATTTGATGTTTATTGCGTTCATTTTTTTTAGTTTGTAAAGTTTTTAAAGTCTGTAATGTTTATAATGTGATTTGAAATAAGATTTTAGAATACTGCCCCAAACCCCTAAAGGGGCTTAAAAAGACCATTCTGTACTAATTCACATCCCCTTTAGGGGCTTGGGGCTAATTCATCATCACATCACCACATCATTTTATTTCAACAATTCTAAAATCTTTAACCGAAACACATATTCGTATTTCGATTGGGCAACTTCGGATTGTGCGCGGGCTAAGTTGTTTTTAGCTTGGTACAGTTCATACACGTTGGCGCGTCCGCCTTCGTATTTTTGGTTTGCAAAGCGGTAGGCTTCGTAACCGATTTGGTCGAAGCGTCCCATTTTGATTTGGCTGCCACCGCATTATAATAAGCCTGCTGAACGGTTTTGCGCAACTCGAGTTTTGCGTTCTCCACATTCAGTTGGTTACTTTTAACGTCGATTTGTGCCGAACGAACCTGATTTTTTACCTGAAATTTGTTAAAAATAGGTACCGATAAGTTGAAGCCAACGCCTGTACTCAGCGGCGTACTTACCTGATTGTAATATCCACCACCCAAATTGGCGCCAAAACTGAGGGTGGGAAAATAAAACGATTTGGCAATTTGTATGTTTTTTTGACTTCCTTGCAATTGCAGTTCAGCACTTTTTATTTCCGGACGACTTTTTACGGCACTTGCAAAAACGGCATCAGCGCTGAGCAATTGCAACTCATTCTCCATCAAATCGGCTGGAATGGAAATGTCTAATTTTTCAAAATCCGATAATTCCAGAATCTGAGCCAGATCAAGCAACGAAAGTTTGAGTGTGTTTTTAGCTTGAGTACTGTTGAGCTCTTCTTTAGCTTGTTGTGAATAGATTTCGAACAATTCACCTTCGGCTAATTTACCTGCACTAACCAGCGATTTTTGTTGTTCTAATCTACTTTCTGTCAATTTTATCTGATCATTGGCTATTTGAAGCAGTTCTTTATTTAAAAGTACCTGCAAAAATGCCGACGACACACTTAGCGCTATGTCTTGACGAATTTTTTCCAAATTTGCTTCCGAAAGCTTCAATTGAGCCATTTTAGAGTCAATTTCGTACTTCATTTTCAATCCATCGAATAGCGTTATGCCACTCGAAACACTAAAATTAGAACTGTTTGAGTTGATGTTTCGGTAGGTTCCATCTGCCATTTGCGATCGTCCAAAATTCCAGCTTTGTCCAGCCGAAGCATTCAGATTTGGGAGCAAATTATTCCGTGCCTGTTGCAAAGCAATTTCGTTGTTTTGCCGCATCAACTCGCGTTGTTTTATGTTGCGATTATTTGCCAGCGCGGTATCCACGCATTGTTGAAGCGTCCAAGGTGTCTGTGCATTTGCAATGAGTGCAGTTAGTAGTACGGCTATGAATATTATTATTTTACGCATAAGTATAGTGTTGAACCTAATCCCTAAAAGGGGAATAAGGTTTGTTTATTTTAAAATAATTGTTTTATAATGAGATAGTTGTTGACGTTGACTTTGTGTTTTGAGGTAATTTAGTACTTGTTTTATTAAACAATTGTTTATTTACTTCTTTATTGATCTCATCTTCTATAGCCTTTTTAATAGCTTTGTGAATCGACTTTGTTGCATTTGATGGAGAGCTAAGTCCTTTAATTGTTATTTCTCCGCTAAATTCTATTGCACCTGAATTACTTACTTTCTCGCTATTGTCACCAACAACATCCCATTGATAAACTGCTGTGCCACTGAAAGAAACTGGTTTATAAAGCGGAAGGAAACGTCCGAACCCAATAGATTCTTTGTGTGTGTAACGATAGTTAATTTCCAACTCTTTTGTTTCACTAATCAAACTATCATCAGCTGTTTTTTCTGGCTTTACAAACAATATGCCTTTCGTTACATTCTGGTTAATTATAGCGCTTATCATAATATCTGTATCATTATTTTCAATCTTATTTGTCGAAATATATTGAGTTGAAACAAATAGATTGAAATTTGATACTATCAAAAGGATGATTATTGTAATCGCTACTGCAATTATCAATTTTTTATTTTTTTTCATATTATTTCCTTTATCTAATTTTTTATTTTTTAGCATCAGGTTTTTTATCCTCAATAATTTCCGCCCCCCGTATTTTATCTTTGAGTTTTACACCGCTTTTCAGTTCTATTTTTATACCATCGGAAAGTCCCGTTTTTACCTGTTTTTTGGTGAAAGTTTGTGGTTCTTTTGTTTTCAAAATATATACAAAAGCGGTGTCGCCACTAAATTCGATGCAGCTTTCGGGCACTGTAAGTACGTTTTCGAGTTTCGAAAGTACAATTTCGGCATTGGCACTGTAACCTGCTCGTACATACACATCTTTCGATACTTTTACGGCTGCCTTCATTTCGAAAAGAATTGCTCCATTTTCCTCCACACCTTTTGGTGATACATACTCGAGCTCAGCCGTGAGTTTCGTTCCCTCAATAGCTCCAATAGTTATATCCATCGGCATGCCTGTTTTGATACGTCCTACTTCGGTTTCATCCAGCTTACCCACAAAAAGCATATCGTTCATATTTGCCACTGTGGCAATGGTTGTACCGTCGTTGAAGCTATTGGACTGAATAACCGAGTTACCCACTTTTACAGGAATATTCAGAATTGTTCCGTTTATTGTTGAGCGAACTAAGGTATTGCTTATCTGCGATTTATCGTTCGAAATGCCATCGCGAGTCAAACTCAAATTATCTTTGGCAGTTTTCAATTCTTCGCGGTTGTTGTTAAACTGCAGCTCCACTTTTTCGAACTCTTCGCGCGAAATTACTTTCTCATTATAGAGTTTTTTGTCGCGGTCGTAGTTGCGTTTTGCTTGGTCATAAGCCAATTGCGACAATTGCACACGGCTTTCGGCAGCGTTCAGACTTACCATGTCCGGTATTACTTTAATTTTGGCAATAATATCGCCAGCTTGCACTTTATCGCCCGCTTCTTTGTACAATTCGGCAATTATACCCGACATTTGCGGTTTAATCAAAATTTCGTTGCGTGGCTCTACTTTTCCGGTAGCCACGGTACGTTTCTCGATGTTTCCACGCGTAACTTCTTCAATTACATACTTTTTCTCAACGGGACGAGATTTATTCCACAGGAAATACATCGTTCCTATTACAGCTATTGCTAACAAAGCTATCCAAAAAATTCTAAAAAACTTCTTCATATTGTTTATTATTAGTTATTTGCCCTATGGGCGTTATTTACTTTGTGTTATTTGCCCTTCGGGCGTTATTTAGGCTTCGCCTGTTATTTGCATCGCGTTATTTAGCTTCGCTGTTATTTGCTTCGCTGTTATTTACTTCGTGTTATTTGCCCTTTGGGCGTTATTTACTTCGTGTTATTTATTGTTATTAACTTCGTGTTATTTATATTGTATTTTAATAACGCCCGCAGGGCTAATAACAATTTAATAACTATCAATAACGCGTAGCTAATAACTATTAATAACGGCGTAGCCAAATAACGCCTGAAAGGCATCTTACTCTTCTCTTATCGCTTCTATCGGTTTAATGTTCATCGCTCGTTTTGCTGGTAAAAATCCAGCTAATGTGCCAATTATCAGTAATATAATAAATGATGAAATTGCTACAGAGAAACTAATTTGTGGGTCTTTGAAAAACTGGTCGCCTTGACTGAGCCCAACGCCAACCAAATAGAGCAATCCAACGCCAACCATCAAACCGGCCAAACCGGCCATCAATGTGAGTATAATACTTTCGCTCATAATTTGCGAAATAATGTTGCGAGGCGTCGCTCCCAAAGCCCTACGAATACCAATTTCTTTTGTCCGTTCGCGCACGGTAACCAACATAATATTACTGATTCCAATGCCTCCGGCAATTAAAGTTCCTGCACCCACAAACCAAATCAGCACACCAATTCCGATTCCCAAATACAAAAACATAGTAAACTGATCTTCGATATTCATACCGCCAACGGCTGTTTTGTCGGTAGGAGCAATGTTGTTTCGAGCTTTCAGAACCTTTTGGATTTTTTCCTCAATAACACTCACTTTTACACCGGGCATTGCAGTTACAGCTAAAAAATGAACCACATTGCCTTGATTAAATGCCTGTTGCATTGTGCTAAAAGGCAATACTACTGTTTCTTGTGCATTTCCACCAATATTTATATCTGATAAATGACGCGCTACACCTACCACCTGAAAATAGATACCATTTACCTGAATATCCTTACCTATCGGATTTTCCTTGGTAGGGAAAAGCACTTCGTACACCCGTTCGCCAATTACACACACTTTACGCTTTTCGACCATGTCAATATCGTTAATATAGCGACCGTAAATCATTTTACTTTCGTCAATTTTGTTGTATGCCGGATAATTTCCTTTTACGCCGAAACTTCCCGCTTTATCATTTCGAGTAACATTATTTGCACCACCTCCACCAAAAAGAACGGGTGCAATGTATTGAATTTCAGGTATATTATTAGTAAGAACCGAAATGTCTTCGTTGAGAATATCCCATTTGCGACCTTTTTTGAATCCTTTGTATGGTTCCGAAGTTTGTTCTGCCCACACAAAGCAGGAGTTCGTAGCAAAACCTTCGATTTGCGAATTCATGCCTCGCTCGAGCGCAACACCTGCACCCACCATGGCCACAAGCATGAACATTCCCCAAAACACTCCAAAGGCAGTAAGCACGCTCCGCGATTTATTATGTGTTATCGTAACCCAAATCTCTTGCCATCGGTCGAGATCAAAAACAACCCCCAACCCCCTAAATGGGGCTTTTGGATTGGTTTTGTTGGTTAATTTGCCCCCATCCCCTAAAAAGGAGTAAGAGTTGGTTTCGTTAGGATTATTCATATTTTTTTTAATACTCTGTTATAATTATCAATACTAATTTCATTTCCCCTTCAGGGGGATTAAGGGGGTTATTCCCCTTTAGGGGTTAGGGGTTTACTCTTCCCGCATTGCCTCTATCGGCTTAATCCTTACTGCCCTACGAGCTGGCATATATCCGGCAATTACGCCTGCAATAATTAATATCGTGGTAGAAATAAGCACATAACTGAGTGATACTGTTGGGTCTTTAAATACAGTCATTCCATCCGGATTTCCAGCAGCCGATTGCATTAAAAAATAATTGACCATTTCGGTTAAACCCACGCCCATCATCATGCCCATATATCCAAAAATGGATGTTATTAAAATGGATTCGATAATAATGGAACGCAATATATGTGAAGGTGGAGCGCCAATAGCTTTACGTATTCCAAACTCGCGGGTGCGTTCTTTTACCGAAACCAACATTATATTACTTACGCCTACAATGCCCGCAATCAAGGTGAAAATGCCAATTATGGAAACGAAAATCGTTATTCCACCAAAAATTTTCATTGTTTCGAGGTAATCGCGTTGCGAATTCCGTATCCAGAGAGCTTCCAAATCTTTTGGGTCGAAGCGCAGGGTTTGCGCCATGTTTTTTCGCAAGTTTTCGTTAAAAGCTTCGTTCTCAGCCTCCGTTTCAAGTCCATTCACTGTCATAGCTATACTTCGGAATTTTCGATCGGGATTATATATTAATTGTGCTGTTGTAAATGGAATATATATATTTCCATTTCCCCAATTTTCCTTTTTGGTATTTACACCAACCACTTGAAACATGATTGAACCAACTTTCATTTGTTTTCCAATTGGGTTTGTATTTTTAAATAGCATTTCCTGAACTTTCTTGTCAATTACCGCCACTTTTTTAGTAGCATTCAAATCCAACCGATTCAAAAATCGGCCATTTCCAGGTTCAAATTTCAAATTGAAAATCTTTTCGTATTCGGGATTACAGCCAATTAAACTAAAAGTGCCATTTTCTGTTCCCACACTTATGGTCGATTCTTTTTCGATAATACCCGTTTCGGTGCCGGCCGCCTCTATGTTTTCATCTACTGCTGCAATTTCTTTTTCCGAAAAATCCATTTCACGACCACTTTTGAGACCATTGTAAGGCATTGAAGTTTGACCAGCCCATGTTTGAACCGTGTTTGTGGCACGTCGGCTAAAATTTGAAGTAACGCCGTTTTTCAGACCATTACCAGCACCAAGCAGCACAATAAGTATAAAAATACCCCACGAAACCGACAAACCTGTCAGTACTGTACGTAGCTTGTTGTGCTTTAATCCGGCTAATATTTCTTGAAGTGTATTCATAACCCCTAACCCCTAAAGGGGAATATTTTAGTTGTTTATTTGATTAATTTATGTATTTCCCTTTTTCCCTTTAGGGGTTAGGGGTCTCTATATTCTCAATCATTCCATCCTTGATATGAATAATTTTGCGTGTTTCTTCAGCCACCGACCGTTCGTGTGTTACAATTATTGTTGTCAAACCGTTGTTGTTGAGATCTCGGAGCACTTTCATCACTTCTACGGTTGTATGGCTGTCCAGCGCACCTGTTGGTTCGTCGGCAAGTAGAATTTTAGGTTGCGAAATAATGGCACGCGCAATGGCCACGCGTTGCTTTTGTCCGCCAGACATTTCGCTGGGCATGTGTGTAGCCCAATCGCGCAAGCCCATCATATCTAAATATTCCATTGCTACTATATTGCGGCGTTTGCGACTTACGTTTTTGTAATAAAGTGGTAAGGCCACATTTTCCAACGCATTTTTAAAATTAATCAGGTTGAAAGATTGAAATACAAAACCAATCATTTCGTTACGGTAAAAAGCCGCTTGTTTTTCGCTCAGGTCTTTTATCAATTTATTATTAAGCAGGTATTCTCCCGTATCGTAATTATCCAAAATGCCCAGAATATTCAGCAAGGTTGATTTGCCCGAACCCGAAGCTCCCATAATAGACACGTATTCGCCGGAGGCAATATGCAAGTCTATGCCCTTTAATACATGCAGCGAAGTCGATTCGGTGTAATAGGTTTTGTTGATGTTGGTTAAGTTTATCATTTTTTATTTGCCCTTTGGGCGTTATTTATTGTTATTCACTTCGAGTTATTTGTGCTTCGCACGTTATTTACTTTGTGTTATTTAGCTTCGCTGTTATTTCGCTTCGCTGTTATTTCGCTTCGCTGTTATTTCGCTTCGCTGTTATTTCGCTTCGCTGTTATTTCGCTTCGCTGTTATTTGCCCTTCGGGCGTTAATAGCTTTGTACTATGAATATCGCCCGAAGGGCTAATAACTATTTAATAACGCTATTTAATAAAGCGAGGCTAATAACAATTAATATTTACATAGCCTACATTGATTTCACGCTGCAAATATATAGCATAATATACTACTATGCAATACATAGTACATTGCGTTGGATATATGTATGTTATGCAATGTGATTAAATGTGTTGAAATTCAATTGATTAAGTCTTTTTTAGGAGTTGGAATATTAACTAAGATTAACTGTTTGTTTGGATTTATTTAGCCTTGTATATAGTGGCAGGGTGCGGCCACAAAAACAAAAAGTACATAAGTAATTCTTCTAAGGTGCTGATTGTTAGATTATAATAATGAATTTTGACAAAAAAACGAAATGTACATTAGCTTGAATTTTACTAAAAATTTTGGAGGTATAAAGCAGTAAGCTTGAAGTTTGCATTAACTTAGGTTTTATCCTGAATTAAAAATATGTTTATCAGAACGAATGATGAAAAGATTAGTACTATAAAAAAGATATAAATAAACAGATTGAATGAAATCAGAATAAATGACTTTATCCATTTAAATTCGTAAAATCGCTTGGTGGCTATTAATAAATAAAGTATAACAACATAAACGTATATGCTACCTGTATTCCAAGTATTTAAGAGCTGTAGTTTATCTGCTATTAGGCTTAGCAATATATCAAACGAAAATAAAAGCATTAAAATTGTATGTATATTGATCGAAAAAATTAGATGACTCATGTATGGGTAACGTTTCTTCCGAAAAGATATCATTAGCATAAATGCAAAAAATGGCATTAGTACAAACATACCTACTGGTGCATACGTTTTAAATACAGGGATTAATTTATTTAAAACTTTATCTTTAATTTCTGATTCAGTTGGATTTGTCTCAGCAAATGACCCATTTTTATCATTTGGTATTTTATTGTCGTTAACTTGAATTGATAGAGCATTATTGTTGGAATAAAATGCTTTACTAACAGATTTATCGTCTAATGTGAAATTAAAAAACAAAAAGAAAAATATAAAGCTGCAAAACATATACATCTTGAAAGGATGCATATATGAAGCAATTCTGCCTTGTATATATTCCTTCGGTAAATGACCAGGGCGAGCAAATAAATGCTTTAGAGTAACCCATAATTTACCATCGTATGCAAAACTTGTGTCGAGGTAGTGATTGATAAATTTAAAAAATGATTCATTTGTGTCAATGGCATATTGTCCACAACAATGACAGTACATTCCATTTAATGTCTCACCACAATTTTGGCAATGTGTATAAGGAGGAACTTCTTCTTTTTTTATACGTTTTAATCGTCGTAAATTCAGAGTGCGACTGAACACTAAATTTTTGTATTTTATTTGTTTCGCAATACGTTGAACATTAGTATTTAACGATACTTTTATGTTTGTTATAGTCTGTAGCATAAATACAAGTTTTAAAGTAGTTTATCAATGGTTTGTGCAATTCGTTCAACTCTCAAGGTGTCGTTGCGTACAGAATAAATCCAATCCAATAATTTTTTTTGTTCAAGTTTTGGTAAATCATTGAATCGCTCCAATGCAACTGGTTCTTCGGCAAGGCAGATAAAAAAATCTTCTGTCTCAACAGGTGGCAAATCTTGCGAAAAAAGTGTTACATGCACCCAGTCGCCTTCGCTTTTCCCAATTTTCTTTCGAATTTCTGATTTTATAGGTAAAAACAACAAACCATTGCCAAAAGGCATTAAATTATAATCGGATATTTCGAAAGTATCGATGCTTCCACGCACTTTTGTCATTCCAAACCAACTTCGTTTATCTTGTTTTAAATCAGACAAAAGTACGAAAGTCCATCCGCCTTTCCCTGCCATTTTTTGAAGCAGAAAATCACTATCAACTATTGGGGCTTCATTTTCCATAAATTTCAAAAACTATCTTTAATTAATGTCTGTTGCAAACTTGATACATTAACTCTTTGTGGTACTTTTTTTACCAAAATCTTTATCCACTTTTATCAATGCCACGGTGATAAAAGTAAATACCGAACAAACCAACACCCAAATAAAAAAATGTTGATAGCCCATTATTTTTTCCAAAGCACCTCCAATCCAATTGGCCAACGAAACGCCCAGTGCCATTAATCCAGTACTGATTGCATAATGCGATGTTTTGTATTTTCCTTCGGCGAAATACATTAAATAAACCATAAATGCCGTAAATCCAAACCCAAATCCAAATTGCTCAATAGCGACACAAATATTTATTATTACAAAATTCTGTGGTAGTTCGTAGGCCAAATAAACGTATGCTATGTGTGGAATACTAAGTGCCAGTGCCATTGGCCAAAGCCAGAATTTCAATCCTTTTCGAGAAATGGCCATACCTCCAATTATGCCACCCAGCAGCAATGCAACAACGCCCACAGTACCATGTAGCAAACCAACTTGTTCGGCAGTTAAGCCCAAGCCACCTTTGTCGATGGGGTCGAGCATAAATAGTTTGCTGAGTACACTGAGTTGATTTTCGGAAAAACGATACAGTAAAATAAATAATAAGGTGGCAATAATGTGTTTCTTTTTGAAAAAACTAACTATCGACTCAACCAATTCTTTTTGAATATAGCTGAATGAAGTATTTGCATTTAGGGAATCGCTTGTGGGTTTTGGTAGAAAAAATCGATGGTAAATAAATAAACCAAAAAACAATGCAGCCATTACATAATACACTAAACTCCAGGATTGATGCAAGTCTCCAGATATTCTAGCCCAATAGCCAGCCAACATAACTAATAAACCTGAGCCAAAAATAACCGCCAGTCGGTAAGCCGTGTTACGTATTCCTACAAAAAATGCTTGCTTGTCGGTAGGCAGCCCCAACATGTAAAAACCATCGCAGGCAATGTCGTGTGTGGCGGAGCTGAATGCCAAAAGAAATAAAAACGCCAAGCTTAATTGCAAATAATAGCTGGTATGAATGCTAAATGCGATTCCGGCAAAACAGGCGCCGATTATCACTTGCATGGTGAGAATCCACCACCGTTTGGTTTTAATAATATCGACAAACGGACTCCATAGCGGCTTAATAATCCAAGGAATTCCCAACCAAGCAACATAAAGTGTAATCTCATCGTTGCTCAAACCCATTAGTTTGTACATTATACTTGCCATTACCATTACGGCTACATACGGCAGACCTTCAGCAAAATACAAGGTTGGAATCCATGTCCAGGGCGTTTTACCCCTAACCCCTAATGGGGAATTAATGTCGTTCATTTTAATTAATTATAGTATTATTTACAAATATATTTTGTGTTTTTAAAATAAATCATGCATTGTTACTTCATTCTGTACCAATCCCATTGAATATTCATTTTTCTTTAGTCCATAAGTCGTAATCATTGTCAAAAAAACGGCTTTTCGGCAATTCGTTGCTTGTTTAAAAACCGACAGTTTATTTCGTAATTCAGCATCCACTTTTTTATCAATAATAAATTCATCACCAGCATATTTCATTTCACAAATATTTATTACCTGATCGTTTCTATCAATCAGTAAATCAATTTGAGCAGCGCTTTCGCTATCTACTTTTCGCCAACTTCCAATGGTTGTTTTTATGCCGCTAATGCCAA
>JFJP01024650.1_pt1 | contig 15061 bp, 13 predicted proteins | sample 431651 | NCBI WGS metagenome assembly JFJP01 (sample SAMN02602958, study PRJNA72255) | Microbial mat metagenome, whole genome shotgun sequencing project. | biome: fresh water; feature: sink hole; material: water; isolation source: purple microbial (photo- and chemosynthetic) mats found in...
CCCAAACCCCAAACCCCAAACCCCAAACCCCAAACCCCAAACCCCAAACCCCAAACCCCAAACCCCTACAGCTCAGTCGAGCCTCGAGCGTATAAATCGGATGACTCACCACTGGCTGTTTGTGGCAGCTCTGAGTCTGTTGTGGGACGCGGTGCTCAACGGTAGCTTTTGGTGAGCGCAGTGGGCAGCATCCTGCAGGTCGGCAAGGAGCCGATCTACTGCTCGATCGCGAACAGGAAGCTCTTCTCGGACTACGGCTTCCGCCTGCGAGTGCAAAACGAAGTCCCGGCCGGCGGCTACCTCCAGGTGAGCTTCCCTTCGCAGTACCGCGAGTACCTGGGCATCCCTCTGTACCCCGTCTGCAACACGCGCTGCGTGCGCACGGCCTCCACGGTGCGCTTCTACTTCGATGCAGGCCTCGTGGCCGGACAAGAAGCCTACCTCGAGATCCGCGACGTGATCAACCCCGACAAGAAAGGGGGCACGGGCAACTTCGAGGTGCGTTCGTTCAAAGGCAGCAACTCGATCGACGAGAACCTCATCTTCGGAACCATCGGCATGGGCGAGTCGCCGAAGCAACTCAGGTCCACCTCGGTCGTCTTCGCCGGGGTCGGAGGCTCGCCGTTCGCAGGCGAAGACAGCGAGTACGTCTTCAACTTCAAGACCGTCAGCTTCGTGCCCAAAGGCAGCTACTTCCGCATCACCCTGCCCAAAGGCAAAGGCTACTCGGCAGACCCCGTCCTGCCCTGCGCCTTCCTAGCCGTCCTCGGGAAAACCCCCGCAGGCTCGCTCGTCTGCAGCTTCGCGCTCGGACAGGTCTTCGTCAACGGCCTCGGCCAGGACCTCGTCGAAGGCTCGGTGCTCGCGCTCAAAGTGAAGCTCAGGAACCCGCCCCAGTCCGTGAACACTCCGCTCTTCCGCTTCGAGGTCCTCCGCTTCAGGACGCAGTACATCTACGACTGGAAAGATAACCTCGTCGGTCCCAACGTCTTACCGGGAAGGCTCAGCAGCATCTCGCTGACACCACTCGGCGCGCTGGACGAACTGGCCATGGGCAAGACGGACGGCCTGCAGCTGACCTTCACGACGAAGAACCCAGTGCAGGCAGGCGGCATGGTCGAAGTGAAGATCCCGTCGAGCTTCAGTTTCCTGGACCTGCGTCTCTTCGACAAGCCGATCAGCTACTACGTGCTGTCGGGCCTGACTCCTGCCAGCAGCTCCGAGAGAATCGTGCTGACCTACGTCGAAGAATCCACTGCGTAGGCTCCGGTCAGCAGACTCCAGGTGGTCGGCTTCGCTCCGATAGCAGCTGCGACGACGGTCTCCATGGTGCTCACGCTCAAAACCCCGAACCAAGACGGCGACTCCGAACCGCTCATCATCAGCACGTACCAAAACAAGTCGCTGCCAGACAGCCTCGTCGACCAGGACAGCGCGAACGCCTTCGTCTCCGTCGCGAACCTCTGGGCAGAGGTCGCCCTGGACTACAAGCTCAGCGACCAGGTCGCCAAAGGCACAGGCTCGACCGACCTCACCACCAGAGTGCGCTTCTTCGAAGACATCGACAAGTCGCTCCGCCTGACCTTCCGCGAGCTCTCGCTGGCAGGCGCCGCCACCTGCCAGAAGAAGGAGATCTCGGGCAGCTCGGTCGTCTACCTGAACCTGCCCTGCAGCTTCGCAGGCAACGTGCTCACGATCAGCGGCTTCGACACCGAGCCGGTCCCTGCAGGCGCCACGGGCGAGATCCTGGTCAAGAACGTGGTGCAGCTGCCGTCGGTCGCGAAGTACGCATCGCATCACCAGGACCTACTCGATAGACATGACCGTCCTCGACGCCAGCAGCGCGAAGAAAAGCAGCGCCATCCAGCGCATCACCTTCTCCTCCAAGCCCATCGCGGTGATCTCCGCGAACGCAGTCCCCCGCGAAGCAGACTCCCAAGCCGTGCTCTTCCTCAAGTTCAAAGTCGAGCAGAGTCTCCCCCAGTCGAACCCCAACGCAGACCCTGCAGTGGCGAACTCCGAGATCAGGGTCTACTTCGTGGGCATCGGCGCAGTCTTCGTCAAGAACGACCTGGGCTACGGCTTCCTCGTGCCGACCGACGTGCCCTGCAAAGGCTTCGAAGGCCTCACGCCGTACTCCGGCAGCGACATCGTCTGCACGGTCTTCCCCGGGTCCAAGCCGTACATCCGCGTCATGAACTACGACCCCGTGGTCGCGCCCCTGGACTGCACCGTCGCCTTCCCCACCTTCACCACGCCTGCCGGCGCCTTCTCCCTGACCGTCCGCATCCTCAAGAGCCAAAACGACGTCTACAACGAGCTGCTCAACGGCAAGGCAGACGTCAGCCTCGTGGCCAACCCCGCCGTCGCAGCCACCGCCACGCCGGTCACCGACCCCGAGAAGTGCTACACCGTCGACAACCGGAGAGTCTCGCGCACCTTCAGCCTGACCTTCTACCTGAACGCAGGCGCAAACGTCTTGGCCGGCCAGAAGCTCAAGCTGCGCATGCCTTTCTACGACCTGGGCTTCATCCGCGACGCCAGCACCGTCACCTGCCAGTTCAACGGCCCGCCCGTCCTCGCAGCCTCGGACTGCATCCCGTTCATGGGAGTCGATTACATTCTGATAAAAGTCCAAACGCTTCTGGCCAACGCTGCACCAAACTTCCTGACGATCTCTGGTCTGGTCTGGCCACGGTACACCAAACCGAACAGCGCAGTCTACATCGACATTCTGACTTCGACAGACGACACGCAGAAAATCCTAAGCTACCCGAGCATGTTGAGTCCGATGCCGAACTACTTCCAGAAGTACATAATCTCGGCAGACAAGTCCAAAAGAGGCGAGGCCAACGTGCAGTACACCATCACCTTCCAGACGAAGAACGACATCCCGGACGGCGCCTCTCTGATCATCGACTTGCCGATCGAGTACACCTTGCTGGCGAGCAGTCCTCCGGTGGTCATCGAGTACCCAGACTTCACCGCCTCGACGAGGGGAAAGCTGAGCCACTACTACTCTTCGGCTAAGGTCACGGTCGAGAACATCGGCGCGTTCCCCAAGCTCACGGATTTCCGAGTGCTGTTGAAAGGCGTCAAAAACCCGACCAGCTCCAACGTGCTCTCTACCTGGGGCGGCTTCTTGATGCTGGACAACTACCTCGTCGAGCGCATCGAGTACTTCGCTTCTTTCTCACTGGACCAAACTGCCCTGCCGAACACCATCACCCTCAACAGCATCTACTCTTTCCCCGACAACGAAGCCCTCAAAGGAGACCACTTCTTCTCGTTCACGCCTCGCACGTCGCTGAAGGAAGGCGCTCGCATCACGGTCTACTTCCCGTCGCAGTACAGACTCCTGCCTTCGCAGCCCCAGTGCCTCATCTCAGGCCAGCTCAACTCCTTCGAGTCTTGCACCACCGACCTGAACTCGATCTCGGTCGAGCTCAACTCTGCGTACATCGCAGGGACGATCAACCTCAAGATAAAAGACATAATGAACCCGGATGCAGGCGAAACGGACAAGTTCGTGATCCAGACCAGCTACGACGGCCAGATTATCGACATCGTAGACACCTCGATAAAGGACGGCAAGACCATCTTCATCTCTTCGAAGCCGATCGACATCTACATGACGCAGTTCAGCTACGACCCCCAGAACGAAGGCGAGATCTCGACCTACACCTTCGGATTCAACCCCAACCTCTACCTCGAAGAGTCCATGGAAATCGTCATCAAGTTCCCAGACACCTACGACAACCGCATCGGCGACAAGGTGCAGTGCTACGGCCTCAAGAACCTCAAAGGCAACTACAAATGCACCATCCTAGAGAAAACCATCACGGTCAGCGGCTTCGACCCCATCCGCGTCTCAGACGATAACCCGATCGTCCTAGAAATCCGAGGAGTCGTCAACCCCAACCGGAAAGTCAACTCGGACGCAGGCACGATCAACATCGGCGTCCTCTACGCAGGCACGACGACATTCCTCAGCTTCGTGCGCGAGGCAGGCGTCATCGAAACGGTCGAGTCGCCAGGCTGGACCTTCTTCCAGGCAGTCCTCAGCGGAAACACCTTCGCGCGCTTCACCAGCGACTACCTCTTCAACTTCACGGTCTACGACCCGATCCCCAACGACGACTCAGGCGGCATGGTTATTGTGGACCTGCCGATCCAGTTCGAGGCCTCAGACGGCAACCTGACCTGCACCGCCCCGCAGTCTGGGTTCAGCTCTCCGCACTGCTCGCTCGTGAACAACCGAATCTACATCCGAGGCAACCCGCAGCAGTACAGCGGCCACCTCGACCTGACCATCCAGAAGGTGCTGAACCCGCTCGAACAGCAAGACTCCTCGTACTTCTACATCAAGACCTACGACGGCTTCCGCAAGAAAATCATCGAGCGCAGCTTCTACAACCTCGACCCCTTCTTCTTCAGCTTCACCTTCGCAGGGCCGATCATCCGCGTGAACGACGACCTGCCGCTGGTGATCGAAGCCGGCACGCAGACCGTCGACCTCAAGGTCTCGCTCGACCGCCTGTCTTCGCTGAACATCATCATCAAGCCGAACTCGATGCCCGGCATTTCCTTCATCCCGTACCAGGTCCCCATAAACATCGGAGAGAAAGAAGCCACGATCCGCGTGTCCGTGGCAGAGTCCTTCGCGGAAGGCGACTACCTCATCGAGTGGAAGGTCCTCAAAGACCTCATCCCGCCGTACTACTCGCCCATCAAGCCGACCAAACTCACGGTCACCAAAAACCGCGGCGTGCTCATCAGCGTCGAGCAGATCAACGACGTGCCTTTCGGCGGCACCAGTCTGCCCTGCAGGTTCAGCGTGGTCAACGCGCCCGACTCGAGTCTCGAGATCCGAGTCAACACCAAGTTCAGCTACAAAGGCATCGCGCTGGACAAGAACATCGTGTACTTCTCTTCAGGCACCAACTCAGGCACCTTCACCGTGCTCTTCACAGACACCAAAGCTGCGTCCGAGGAGAACCTGGCGACCGGCCAGGTCGAGCTGACGCTCAGCGGCGAGAACAGCAAAGTCTACACCATGAACTCGATCACGCTCTACTTCAACGTCGTGCAGGAAGACATCACGCCGCCTTCGATCCTCGAGCTCAAGCTCGCCTCGCTCGACCAGTACTCGGTCACCATCGACATCAAGACCGACGACGTCGTCGCCTGCTACTACATGGTACTCTCGACCTCACCAGATCGCGCTCAAAGGCACAGAAGTCCCTCCGATCTTCGAAGTCAAAAACCAGGGGCCGCCACAAATCCTCACCACGCAAAGCAGGTACGGCTATGTCTTCGTCGGACCCACCCACCTGGCCTCCTTCTCCTTCGACGGACTCACGCCCAGCACCGAGTACGTGATCTACACCTACATCGAAGACAGAGGCTCGAACTTCAACGGAGAACCAGGCATCATCAACTTCGCCACCGCAGGTACGCCCCGTTCACGCAGACCGCACTCGCGCAGTCCAGGTCGAGTTCGAGTTTTCCCAGCCCGTCCTCAACGACGCAGAGAAAAACATCGTCCGCAGAGCCGTCGCGTTCAAGCTGAGCATTCCCTTTGAGAACGTGGTCGAGCGCAGGTTCGATGTGGTCTCCAAGCAGATCTACAACCCTGGGCCGGGCAAACTGCCGCTGATCCTGGCTCCGATCTACACCAACCCCAACTTCCCAGACATGATGCTGCACTGCCAGCAGATCAACACCGCGGAACTCAAGGACTACATCAAGTCGAAGATGGCCAGTTTCGACGCGACCAAAACCTACAGCCTGACCAAGTACCCGGTCTACACGCCGTTCATGGTCAAGAACCCCGAACTCGTCGAGGAGAGCAAGTCCAGTCTGAGCTTCAGAGTCGCGCTGACCAACTACGGCTACATCTACGCGATCGCGACGCCGAGAGTCGGAAATGAGTCTTCCACAATCCCCTCGCCGTACCAAATCTGGAAAGGCTACGACTCCAAGAACAACGAAGTCAACGCGCTGCGGATCCCGGTCCTCGAGCCGAACATCAACTACACCTTCACCTTCGACCAGCTCAACGCTTCGACCATCTACGAGGTCTTCGTTACTGCCGGCAGCAGACACCCTGGATTCCCGGACTTGCTCGGAAGCGGCAACACCGTCTCCATCGAGAGCGCAACCAAAGACGACGGCTCTGGCCAGGACGAGGACTCGTGGATCCTGGCTTTGAGTGGTCTCGCGCTGGCCGTGATGTGCCTCCTATTGAACTAAAACCTAACCCTCATCAGTCGAAAATGCAGACTGGCTTAATTCCTAAATCCAATTTGAATTTGCAGGACAAAATTAATAAAGCCCTGGACCGAAGCGCGTCTTTTTCGACTCGCCAGCCGAGAGAAACACGAATCCGACGAAGTTCGCACGCCTCTCAAGTGCAGCGAGTTGGATGCGCTTCACCAGGCATGTCGCTAGGTGCCGGGTTCTGGGTGATCTGACTGATTTTTGAAGTCTGATCGACTCTTACGCTGCGCAGACAGCCAGGCCTGGTTTGCGAGCCATACCCTCAAACTGCCACAACACAAAAACGAATGCTATCAGCAACGTGTACCCTTAAACGATAACTAAGTCAAACCCCAGCGAGTAACATTTAGCAGGAAAACTGGTCAGGTCGCTTTGATGTTGATAGGCCAAACTATAGACTCGAATCCCTCATCAGACGCATTCAAAAAGCTACAGGAAGTAGACAGAAAAAGCAGCACTCAATTAGATTAGTTTTCGAGGTCCATCTTGTTGTTGAGCAAGTCGATGTTCGACCCAAAGTTGAAACCTCCCATCTGGTCTTGGTCACTGCCGTCTCCGCCAAGGAAGTTTGCCGTGATGTTTTGGTTGTCGTCGAACTTGGCGAATTCGTTCTCCCCCTTGACAATTAGGTGACCCTCGCTGGTGACCAGGCCGATTTTGTCTTGCGGCAGATAGATGATGTCTCTGATGGTCTGGATGAGTGTCTCGACGTTGGAGTCTTTGTAGGAGTCGAGCACGGTGTCTATGTCGCGCAGCTTCGAGAAGTAGTAGTCGCGTTCGGTTTTCATCAGGTCATACTTCGCGAGCTTCATCAGGGTCTTCTGATCGAGGCTGATCGCGTTCTTCGCAGTCAGGTTCTCTTTGTTCGTCTGAGTCAAGACTGCGTCTGACTCTTGGTTCCGCAGCCTGAGCTTGTCGACGAATGACCGACTTAGTTCTTTGCCATTTCTGCGCGCGACAGGGTCGTAGTTCAGGCCGAGGTTCCGATTCGAAAGCGAGAAAAAGCGCATCCACTCCAGCAGGCCGAGCAGCTCGCCTTTGTCGCCGACTATCAACCGCTCGATCTGTCAGTCACCGAGGACTACATTCAATTCCTTCTGCACCTGGACCTTGGCCAGACTGTTGGCCAGCAGCTCGAAGTTCGACACGAAATCCGAGGACTTGTCCGCGTTCCAGATGACCTTGTTGAGGTTGACGATTCCGTCGTAGATCAGATCGAGGATTTGGCAGAAAACGGCTCCGGAAGCCAGTTCCTCCACTTCCCTCAGGTCGAGCTCGTTCAAGCGGTTCGTACCTGCAGGTGCTGGTTGATCCAGCTGAGCGCTCCGGCCGAGGCGTCGAGCATCGAGGACTGTCCAAGCGCACTCATTTTGATTCGATTCCAGCGCCAAACAGACTTTAATTAGGAGTCTAGGTTGGAAGTGGTTCTAGTTAGTTAGCAGCGTGTCGTTTTTGGTGAAAGACCAGCCAGGCACGTCTGTCTGCTGGAGCGAGTGCTCTTCCATGAACAGCGCCGAGGAGTCCACAGGCGCAGCGAACTCTTCGATTCGGAAGTAAGGTCTCTCCACAGGAAGTTTCCTACTGAGCCTCGATCTACCTCTGGAGCGCTTCTTGCCAGTCGATGTCGGCGAAGAACGGGTGATGCTTGATCTCTTCGGCGTCGGAGTAGCCCGAGCCGATTCTCCTCGAAGGCTCTCGCTCGAGAAGGCCGATGAGCAGCGAGTTGGCCTCAGGAGAGAGGCCTTGCGGAAGTCGCAGCTTGCCTTTCTCGATGTTGTAGAACAGTTCTTCTTTGGTCTGCGCGTAGAAGGGCGGCTGTCCGACGAGCATCTCGTAAAAGACGACTCCGAGCAGGTACCAGTCGACGGCTTTCCCGTGGCCTGTTTTCTTGAGCATTTCAGGTGCGAGGTACGCGATGGAGCCGCAGAAAGACCGCGCACCGGAAGTTTGCTCCAGCACGCCTTCCTTCGAGAGGCCGAAGTCGGTCAGCTTGCAGTGGCCGTCTGCGTCGAGGACCACGTTGTCCGGCTTGAGGTCGCGGTAGATGATGTCTCGCTTGTGGAGCTCTTCGATCGCCAGGACGATTTCGCTCAGGTAGAGCTTTGCCTTCGCTTCGGAGAACTTGCGCTCTATCTTGAGGTGCTTCGACAGGTCGCCGCCAGAACAGTAGTCCAGTATCAAGCAGAGCTTCTCGGAGGTTTGGAACGCGAAGTGCAGGCCGACGATGAACGGGTGGTTGATGTAGCTCAGCACAGTCCGCTCTGTCATCGCGTACTTGAGCAGGTTTTGGCCTTGTAAAATAAATCTACTGAAGACACGCTGCTTGAGCAAGACCTTCATGGCGTACTTGATGCCTGTGTCCCTCTTCCTGACTAGATAGACCTGGCCGAAAGACCCTTTGCCCAGCAGACACAGGATGTCGAAGTCGCTCGGCCAGACTCTCGTGGGAGTTTTGGACTTTACCTTGTCTTCTCTGCTGAAGGTGTTCTTGATCTTGTCGTAGGTGAAGCTGAAGATTTCGACAAACAGGTTGTCTTTCGCTTCACGTTTCTTTTTGAGGTAGTCGAAGATCTCGATGCTGCTGGTGTTTTCTTCGGGCAGTTTGCCTTGTGCGTTTTTGAGGCAGGGATCGCAGCCGAGCCTGAGGAGCTCGACTACAATATCATAGCACCCGCCTTGCGCTGCGTAGTGCAGACACGAAGAGCCGAGGCCGTCGCACTCGAGCAGGTTCGCGCCTGCAGTGACGAGGATGGTGAAGATCTGGTGGTTGCCCGTGTTGCACGCAATCATGAGCGGCGTGAGCTGGTTCCGTGCTGCGGAGTTCACGTCTGCTCGGTTTATCAGCAGCAGACTCACGATCTTGGTGTTGCCGACCCAACACGCGAAGTGCAGAGGCGTCCAGTCGTTTTCGCAGCGGATGCCGATGTCGGCCAAGCCATTGCTCAGCAGTTTCGAACACTTCTCTTCTTGGTTCTGCTTGATGTACTGCACCAGCTTCAGAGAAAGCTTGTGTGGGTCAGTCTCTTGGATGCTGCTTTTCAAAGGGTTCGAAGACCGGAACAACGGGCCTCGAACGCCAACGGTGTTGTCGCTCATCGTGCTGGCCTTCACGCCGGCCCCTGAGATCGGCAGCTTTTGGATTTTGGACTGGTTGTAGCCGGAATTCTGAGACCTAGCCGTGATCTGCGACCCCTTGCTGCCTTCTATCTCGAGTCTTGGGACGAACAGGGGTTCCTTTCTCTCGCTCATCGAGCCTTTCATCGACTCTCGCAAGCCAGACTCGAAGGGCAGGTTTTGCTGAGGAAAGAAACCTTCAAACCGAGAAGGTTCGAATCTCTGGGTCATCACGACTCTTTCAGAATGTTGATTCTTGTAAGGCCTGTGAAGATTGTGGTCTCGGAATTCCTCTCCAGCGTTTCTGTCATTCTCTAAGAGGTTGCTCGTCCTGTTGAATTCACCTTCTCTGTTCAAAGAGTTGATAACAGACTGCTTCTGGTCGTTGGAAGAGCTACTGTAGTCGAAGAATTCCTTGAAAAGCCTCATTAATACAAACAGCCAATTCATTCTAATTTACTGCTGATGGACAACAGCGACGAAGAAATCGGTTTCAGACGCAATGTCGCACCGCGGAAGAACTCGGAGACGCCAGAAAACGCGAAGGAAGTCGAGCTGCAGAGCGGCATGGGCCGTTCGATGACCAGAGACCCACAACACCGGGGAGACCAGTTCATCAGCAGGGGTCCTGCACCACAGCTAGAACAACCGCCGATCGTCCCTGAACAGAGAGAAGCGCCGAAGTTCGTTCGCTCCCAAACTACAAACCAAGAAGGCGCGATCGTGTCGATGGACGATGAAATAAAGAAGGAGATGCCTGCTTCTGTGAAGACCCGGCTACTCTTCATCGAAATCATATTCTTCTTGAATCTGCTCTTCCTGCTGATTTACTTCCCAGTCACAATGTAGCCTCGATTCAGCAGTCTTTTGAGGCAAATCAACGACACCTCTGGCAGGCTTTCGAGCGCGTTCGCCTTTCCTGCCTACATCGTCATGGAAATCCTGAACCTTTTGGTCAGCCTATTCGTGTACCTCAGCTGCACGGAGCTCAAGCGGACTCTCATAAAGTGTTCGATAGGCATTCTGATTGTCCTGGCGATCCTAAACCTGATTGTCGGCATCGTCGTCTACTCCCAGTCTGGCGGCAAGAAAGAGAACTTCGAAGCAATGACTGCAAACGAGCAGCTTCGGTTCGACTCGAACGTCGACACGTACACGGTGAGCTGGACTGACTCAGAAATACTTCAGCACCAACATGATCCTCATCGGCCTCTACATGATCATCGAGCTCGTCGTCTTCCTGATAATGGCTTTCCTCGTCTTTCTTCTGAGCAGCGTTTTGGACGCAGACGCCTACAAGCCAAGCCTAGGCAAGAAACCGTTCTTGCGGCAATCCATAATCAAAAGATCAGATTTGGCGAATCTGATGAGCTCGGCCTAGCCAAACAGAGATGACTCAAAGAAACCAACCACAAAAGCGGATTGCTATTGATTTGCACTTCACAAAATTTGGTTAATTAGAGATCCGTGACAATCTTTCTGTAGACGAGGTAATAGGCCATGTGCCAGTCGCCTCCGCCTCGCAGTGCGAGGATGTCTTCCATCTTGACGGGGGTGACCAGGTCGTCGTCGTACTTGTGCCACTCTTCGCCGCGCGACTGCGTCCAGCCCACGTAGTGGCCACTGTCTGCGCTGCGGCCCTTGTGCGTGATGACGCCGACCAGCTCGTAGTCTCCAGTGGGAGTCCCGGAGCTCAGGTCGCGCCAGAGCTGGGCGTCGTGCTCCTGGATCTCTTGCTCTCTGTGCGAGTCTTTGAACTTCTTGTTCAGCTTGAGAGTGTCTGGCTCGGTCTTCTCGTGCAGCTTCTTGAACTGCTCGAACTCTTCATCGAATCTCTTCAGCTTGGCTGCATCTTGGCTTTTGACTTTCTCCTTGACCTGTTTGAAGGTGTCCGCGAGTTCCGGCACGACGAACGGAGCCAGGTCCAAAACTTTTGGGAATGTGACAGACCTGAGGATCTTGGCTTTCCTCGCATCGGTGGCAGTTCCTTGGTCTTTCTCTTTCCAGATGAATCGTATCTTCTGGACAATCAAGTAGTCTGGCAGAGTGCAGATTTTTCCGATCTTGGTGTAGATGGCGTTTCTCTCGAGATCTTCAGACCGTTTCTCGACTTCTCCGGCCAGCGCAGCCTGGATTCCTTCGGTCAGCAGATTGATTGGGTGCGCCTGATTGTCGATGATGCAAGGCAGTCTTCGCAGGTTCTCCTCGGTGAAGGTTTCGGCTTCGTCTGGATGCTCTGTGTTCTTCCAGGTGTAGCGCACGTTGAATCCGAAGAGCTTCTCAATCAAGGAAGCTTGAGGAGTGGTGAGGGCAGGCTCGATCGTGCTCAGGATGCCCTGGAAGCACTCGTCGGCATCTTGTTGCTGGAAGTGGCCTTCTCTCTCCTGCTGAGCGAACTGCGGGAAGATGTTCATGAAGACTTGGATGAAACTCATCGGCTGGACTGTCTGCCCTGAGTTCTCAATCTTGTTGAAAACACTGGCCAGTCCTTTGACGAGCATCGAAGGAGCGCCCATAGTCGCCATGTTCTTTTTTTCCTCCATCGCTTTTTTCAGCTCTGGGATGCGCACCAAGACTTGCAAGGTAGAGTTGATGTAGCAGGTGTTTCCGAGGTTGAGGATTCCGAACTTGAGGGAAGTCTGGTTAGAGAGAGGTTACGCCGAAAGTTTCTTTGTGGAACTTCGCTCTCTGCTCTTCAGTCATGTCTTCGACAAAAACCCTCTTCTCTTGCATGACTTCTATCTGCATGCCTTCACCTTCAGCTGCACCCATCAGCATCACCGCTGCTCCATCTGGCATCTCCAGCGCCTTGACCTGTGCGTCGTCTTTCAGGACTTTGCCTTTGTAGAGGATCTTCTGCTTTTCTGGCGGCACGTTCGTCAGAGAGTAGAGCTTGTCTTGGATAAGTCCGGCTTACACTTAATAGTGTCCAGGTCTTCTGTTGCATCCCAGCCAAAATCGAACTTCTTTTTGCCCCACTGGATCTTCACGGTGACGACCTTCTTGTGTTCAATCTCCATTTGAAAAATAATTGATTTGAATGCTGACCGGAAAGCCAATTTTCGAGACCTCCGCATATAACTGGAACCCTTTCGAGTCTGCATTTCATAATGACTGAAAAAGATGCCGACGATACCATACATCTTAAAGTCAAGAGCCAAGAGAACGACGAGGTCTTTTTCAAGATCAAACGCAGCACTCAGCTCGGCAAGCTTATGCAAAAGTATTGTGAGAGACAAGGAGTAGACTCGGTTCAGCAAGATCTCCAATCCTCAGAACGTGCGCTTTCTCTACGACGGAGAGAGGATCCTCGAGAAGAACACGCCGAACGATGTAGCTTTGGATTACCGCAGCTCAACATGCAGTCCGGAGATGAGATAGATGTCGTCATCGAACAGGTCGGAGGCAAGAAAGATAGCATGCCACCACAATGCCAGACATAATTGAGTGCACTTAACATAAACGAATGAATCTCAAGAGTTAGACTGGAAGCTGGATGGTGTTTCCGTTGAATGATGGCAGCGAACAACTTGATAGTGTGCGAAAGGTGCTTGTGAGTCGTGAGGATGATGATCCTGGATCAAGCCGAGGGTACCACTTGATAATGTAGAAGAGTCTATAGATTCCGACGAGCAGCAGGTACTGACCAGTGATCACCTCGACCTAAGTTAGCTCCAGAATACACTTCTCTCTTGTTCATGATGACCTTGATTTGCGGCACAAGCGCGACAGCTTCGAGCCAGATGCTGAAGCTCCAACAGAATTCGAAGAAAGGGTGGTACTCAGAGTAGGTGTGCACAAAGACCGTGACCAGGAATACTGCGGGGTAGATCCAGAGGTAGTGGTTAAAGTTGTCCGCGTGCTGGTCGTAGCCCTGCGTGATCCGAGACTACGAGGCAGTAGGGTTTCTTGAAGCGGACCAGGTAGATGATAAAGAGAGTGAGTCCGATATAGAGAACCTTCATGAACGTCAGGTAGAGTGAGTGCCGGTTCCAGATGATATCTCCGTAGCGGAAGATGTAGACCAGGAAGAACATCTCTTGTGTGCGGTACGAGATTTCTCTGTTTAGCTGCGGGCTACCGTGCACGCTCTTGTTGAAGATTATCTGCTTGATGAGCACCACGTAGGAGAGCAGATGCAGGCAGTCTGCGATGTATTGGAAGGCTTCCGCTATCATCTCGCTGTGAAAATTATTTCGTCTCTCTTCGGAGTTCAAATTAATACACGACTCTGGATTGGATGGACCCGGGATTAATAGCAGATCTAGAATTAGTCGTAATAATTCAACTAAGATGAAGCTCTACGGACTGCACGGAAGCCCTAGAATCAGTGCCTGCACCATGGTGCTCGAAGCAACTGGTATTGCCCATGAAGTCGAGTGGATTGGACTCCATGAGCTCAAATCCGAGAAGGTTCTACAAGTCAACCCTCAAGGAAAGGTGCCAGTTTTGGTTACTCCTGAAGGCCCGATCTACGAGACCACCGCAATCTGCAGATACGCTGCCAGAACTGCCAACAAGCTCTTCGGAACCACCGCTTATGAGACTGCTCTCGTTGACCAATGGCTCTCTTTCGTCGACTCCGAACTCAACGAGTCATGCGGATTCCTGTTGGCACAACTCTACGGTCTGGCTCCTCACGGACACAAATTGCCTGACCTCAGTGTCCTCAAGGCCAGCTTCCTCAAGAAGTTCGCCTACCTGAACACCCACCTCCAAGGAAAGACCTACCTGGTTGGTGCCGATGCTACCATCGCCGATCTGGTTCTTTTCAACTTTGTCTACCCAGTCTTCGCTTTCACTGTCACCGAGAAGGAGAGACAAGCCCTGCCAAACCTGACTGCTTTCCTCGACAACCTCATCCAAAGACCTGAGGTCAGAAAGTACTTCGGAAGACTGAGATACGCCCAGGAGCCATGGAAGGCCCCGAAAATCGAAGCCCCGAAGGCTGCTCCAGCTGAGAAGAAGCCAGCTGCACCGAAGGAAGAGAAGAAGGCTCAGAAGCACGAAGAGGACGAGATCGCCGAGCCAAAGCCGAAGGAACCAGTCTTCCCAGAAACCGCCTTCAACCTGATGAACTTCAAGACCTTCTTCATCAACGAGAAGGACTTCGACGTCGCTCTGGACGGCTTCTGGAGAGACTTCAAGGAAGGAGAGTGGTCCCTCTGGCACCTCAAGTACCTCAAGTACCCAGGAGAGTGCGAGGTTGTCTACAGAACCAACAACCTCCTCAGAACCTTCTTCAGCAGACTCGAGAACATCAGGAAGTACATCTTCGGAACCCACTTCGTCCTCGGAGACGAGCCATCGCTCGAAGTTGAGGGCGTCTGGCTCATCAGAGGCTCCGAGCTGTTCGAAGGCATCACCGAGATCGACGTGTACGACACCTACAAGTGGACCAAGCTGGACTCTACCAAAGAAGAAACCAAGGCCGTGGTCAGAGACTTCTGGACCCATAGAAAGGAAGACGAAGAGAAGGTCGCTGGCATGACCGTCAGAACCTTCAAGTGGGTCAAGTAAAGAAGATTGTTTATTGGTGTACAACTTGTATAGCATAATTAGCCACTGGTCTTCTAAACTTGCGTACAAAAGTGTATCGGCTGTCTTTTTGCCGGGGTTTGGGGTTTGGGGTTTGGGGTTTGGGGTTTGGGGTTTGGGGTTTGGG
>JFJP01041722.1_pt1 | contig 15059 bp, 7 predicted proteins | sample 431651 | NCBI WGS metagenome assembly JFJP01 (sample SAMN02602958, study PRJNA72255) | Microbial mat metagenome, whole genome shotgun sequencing project. | biome: fresh water; feature: sink hole; material: water; isolation source: purple microbial (photo- and chemosynthetic) mats found in...
CGGATTGACGGGAAGGTGGGTGTTGTGGGACAATCTTGCGGTGTCGGGGGGCCGCGATCGGGGGGAATGGTGGTTGATTCGACTATCCCCGGCGGCGTTGCAGACGGAATTCGCGCTGTCCACGCGGTTTCCGGCGCTGGCCGAGAGTCCCGGCTTCAGCCGGACCAACAATTACACGACCATTCTCGAACTCTGGAGCAACGTGACCGGGCAGGAGTCCGCCTCGGACCGGCTGTACGCCCTCCTCGACGAAGGCGCCGAGGCGGAGGCGATCAGCCGGGTCGTGGCCGACCGCGGTGCGGCCTCCCCGAAATATTTCTTCCTTGAGGGCCAGATCAACTTTGCCGGTTACCGATTCCTCCAGGAAGGCAAGGTTCCCCAGGCCGTCGCGCTCCTGAGTCTCAACCGCGATTTCTTCCCCGAGTCATGGAACGTCTACGACAGCCTCGCCGAAGCGCTTCTGGCGGCCGGCGAGACGGACGCCGCCATGGCGTCGTACGAGAAGTCGCTCGAACTCGCTCCGCAGAACACCAACGCCGTCGACGCGCTGGCCAGGATCAGGACGGGCGCAACGGCGCCGTGAGGTGACGGGCCCGACTGGACGCCGCGCGGCCCCGGGGCTAGATTCCCCGGGCCGCGCGGGCAGCCAGTCGCATGGTGCCGCAGGGAACCAGGGGCCGAAATCACCTGAGGAACCGGATGGGATTCGACGCCAGACGACAGCCCGCGCGCGCCGAACGCCGGCGCTCCGGCCAGGCCGGGCCGGACCCGACGAGGCGGCCGGGAAAATTCCTGGCGGGTCATCTGCGGCGGCAGGGACGCTGGTACCTGGTGCTGGCGGCGATGCTGCTGGCCGTTTTCGGCCTGTACTGGCTCGAGTGGCGCACTTTCACGAATTTCGTGGCCGCCCTGGACCATGATGCGGCGTTCATGCCGGACTTCGTGCGCCACTACTACCCGATGAGCAGCCGGATCCTGCGCGTGCCCCAGCCCGTCGCCGGCTATGTCTACCCCGCTTTCTTCGCGATCCTGATGTCGCCCCTCGGTTTGTTGCCGTTGAAGGGGGCGTTGGCGGCGTGGGTCGTGTTTCAGGTGGGCGCGGCTGCGGCGCTGTCGGCCCTGTCGGCGCGCCTGCTCGGCTTCGGGCCACGCGGCACGGTGCTGCTGGCGGGGTTGTTCGTGACCTCGTTTCCTGTCCTGCACAACTTCAAGTGGGGCCAGGTCAGCGTTCCGGTCACGGCCGGGCTGGTCGGCGCCTATCTGCTGGCCGAACGGCGGCGCCCGATCGCAGCCGGCATCCTGCTGGGCCTGGCGACGGCGACCAAACTCTATCCGGCGATGTTCGCGCTGACGTGGTTGTCGCGCAGTCGGCTCCGCGCCCTGACCGCCTTCGCCGCGGCGACGACGCTGTTCTACGGTGTGCTGCCCGCGGTCCTGCTGGGGCCGGCCCGCTGGGTGGCCTTCGAAAAGGCCACCAGCTTCGCGATTGAACCGACCGGCGGGATCCGTTTCGACGTCAATTCCCACTACATCGCCTATGTGGGCGCGCGCTGGTTCACGATCTTCACGGGCCAGGCCGCCCCGGCGGCATTCTCGACCGGTCTGACCATCGTCGGTTGGCTGGTGGCCGCGGGCCTGGTGGCCCTGCTCCGGCCGGCGCTGCGTCGTGACGATCTGCGCGTTCGTGGCCTGCCGCTGGTCCTGTTGTTCGTGACGGTGCCGTTTCTGATCCGGACCTCATGGCCGCACTACTTCGTCTGCCTGCCCCTGTGTCAGGCGGCGCTGCTGGACCGGATGCTGCCCGTCGCCAGGCGCGGGGGGATGTGGGGCTGGCTTTGGCTGCTCCTGCCGGTCGGGTCCATGGCGCTGGCCAGCATCTTCCTGTTCAACGTGTTTCCCACCTGGGGCATGTACAACACCTGCGGCCTGCTGTTCTTCGCCAACCTGCTGCTCGTCCCGGCGTGTGCGCTGGTGGTGTTGCGGCGCGATGGCGTGGACCGTTCGTCTGGCCGGGCGGCTTCCATCCCCTCCCGGTGATGGCCTAATCCATAGTTAACCAGTATGCTAACAGAACGATTGTTGTGGCTCTCGGTTGTCCAACAATCGTACACTTCGGACCTCTGCCCGCCGGAGGTCGTCATGAAGATCCTGCCATGCGTCACGATTCCACTGATCTTTGCCTTCCTCTTCGCCGCCACGGATGTCAGGTGCGAAACTGCACCTGCCGGTGACGGTCAGGCGATGGCGGCTCAGGCGCTCGGGATCCCGTCGTCGTCGCTTGCGTTGCAGACGCTGGCCGCGCTGCCGGAGGCCGGATTGCCCGGCACCATCGACCTGGTGCTCGGCGGCCGCAGCGTCACCCTGGAACTCGTGCCTCACTCCGTGCGCGCTCCTGACTTTCGCGTGCTGGTGGTCGCCGGCGACGGCGTGGCGCGCGAAGTGCCGCCGCCGCCGTCGGCCACCTGGCGCGGCGCTGTCGCGGGAGAGCCGGGTAGCCGCGTGTTGATGGCCCAGGTGCGCGGACAACTGCACGGCTCCGTTCTGCTGCCGGGGCAGGGCGACACCCAGACGCGTTGGTGGTGCATCATGCCCGCCGCCGTCCTGCTGGGTGATGCCGCCGGCGGGCTGGCGGCCGTCTTCCGCGAGGACGATCTGCCGCCCTCGGAGGCCACCTGCGGCGTCGCGGAGGCCACAGCGCAGCCGCCCGCGGCACCGGCAGCGACACCCGCGATCGGGTTCGCCGCCCGCCTCAGCCCTGCGGAAGCCGCGGTGCTGCGTCTGGCCTGCGATGCCGACCTCGAGTACTACACGGCCAGCGGCAGTTCGGTGGCTGCGACGGTGGCCGACATCGAGGCCGTGGTCAACGGCATGTCCGACCTGTACGAGCTGGACCTGCAGACGATCATCCAGGTCGGCGACATCATCGTGCGCACGGCCGATCCGGACCCCTACACGACCACGAATCCCACCGCGCTGCTGGTCGAGGAGCGCACCGAATGGATGAACAACCGTGCCGACATTGTGCGCAATGCGGTGCAGTTGTTCACGGGGCGGGATCTGGACGGAACGGCCATCGGCATCGGCTTCAGCGACGCAGCCATCTGCGGCACCTACAGCAACTACAATCTGGTGCAGTCCCGCTACACCGCCGTGATGGCGAACCGCTTTGCGTTGTCGGCGCATGAGCTGGGTCACAACTGCGACGGCGCCCACTGCGATTACATGGACTTCATCTGCCGTGTCATGTGCCCGAGTATCGGCGGCTGTTCCGCCGGGATCCGCTCGTTCGGTCCCTGGGAGGTCGCCCGTATCGGCGGCTATCTGGCGGAAGTTTCCTGCCTGGGCACGGCTGAACTGATCCTGCCCCGCGCGACGCTGCCGTTCACCGAGGCGTTCACCGCGGCAGCCATCGACCCGGCCAAATGGGCCGCCGCCGACCAGGTCTATGTTTCGACGGGCAGGCTGTACATCAACCACGGCGGCGGCTACAGTCCGACATTCTATCTCGGGACCATCCGCACCCTGCCGGTCGTCGTGCCCGGTCGCGTCGACATTTCCTACAATGTCCGCCCGTCCAACGTCACCGCCGGACAGCGGTTGAAGGTCGAGTACTTCGACACCGCGACGCGGGTCTGGATGCTGCTCAATACGATCGTCGCGCCAGGCGGCACGCCGGCCGACTATACCACGTGGACGCACACCACACCGCCCGAGGCCGCCGGAGACCTGTTCTGTCTGCGCTTCAGCGCCTACGGCGACGCGGGAGTCTCCAGCAGCGATTGGCTGGTCGACGATGTCGCCATCGCGGCTTCGATTTCCGCGGCCCCCGCCGACGACCTGCCGGCGGCCCTGCTGCGGGACGTGTGGCCCAATCCGTTCAATCCGCGTACGAATGTGTTGCTGCGGATCGATCGCGAACGTCGGGTGGAAGTTGCGGTTTACGATCTGACGGGACGCCGCGTCACGCTTCTGCTCGATGAGGTCGTGCCCGAGGGCGCGCGCACGCTGGTGTGGGACGGACGCGACGACCGCGGCCGCCCGGTCTCGTCGGGGGCATACGTGGTGAGGATGGTTTCGGAAGGTCGCGGTGAAACGAGGCCGGTCAGCCTCATTCGCTGACGACTGGAGGGCGTAGGGCGACAAGGGGTAACCCAAAGGCGCGGAACGTCGGACAAGGGGGCCAGCGGTGAAACTGCTCGTCATTGACGACGACCGCAGCGTCAGGCAATTACTGCGGACGGCACTCGTGGCGGCGGGCTATGACGTGTTGACTGCCGCCGACGGCGAAGAAGGGCTGGCTCTCACCAGAATCGCGCGCCCGGCGCTGGTGCTCACTGATATCCTCATGCCGCGGATGGACGGGTTCCAGTATCTGAATGTGATCCGGTCAGATCGGGATTTCGACGCCCTGCCGGTGGTCTTTTACACCGGAAACTACCTCGACCAGGAAGACGAACTATTGGCGCGCCGCCTCGGCGTGAGCCGATTTCTCATCAAGCCCATGTCGCCGGCAGAGATCGTCGCGGTGATCCGGGACGTTCTGGAGCATCCCGCGGTATCGCCGCAGGCTGATCCGCCCGTGACGCTCGGAGACCCTGACCTGCAGGCGCTGTACAGCGAAAGCCTGGTCGCCAAACTCAAACACAAGGTTGTCGAAAACGAAGAGGCCAGACGGACGCTGGAGCATATCATGGAGGGGATTGGCGACGGCATTATGGTCATTGACCACGAGTACACGATTATCCAGACCAATTCCGTCATGGCTTCAATGTATGGATTGGATAAGTCCGCCGTGGTTGGTCGCAAATGTTACGAGCTTGCACGCCACCAGCAGGCGCCTTGTGAGGACCCCAGCATCATCTGTCCTCATCGAGCGATCTTCGAACACGGTGCTCCGTCAGCGCGGGCCATCCATACCTATTTCAACGCGGCCGGCGATAAGCACCAGATCGAGATCATTGCGACACCACTCAAGGACGACACCGGCCTGGTCTTCGCCATCGTCGAGACATGCCGTGAGGTCGTGGATGTGTCCAGGGAAGATGAGTTGGTGAAGCTGGTGAAGCAACTGAGCGAAGCACAGGCCCATCTGACGCTCATGGCGACGACGGATGAGCTGACAGGGTTGAAGAATCGCCGGCATATCCGCGAGAGGCTGGCTGAGGAAATCCAACGGTCGAAGCGGACGGGCGACCATCTCGGTCTGATCATGCTGGATATCGATCACTTCAAGCTGATCAATGACTCTCACGGACATCTGTTCGGTGATGTGGTCCTCAAGGTGGTGGCTTCGCGCATCCGCACAAGTTTGAGGATGAACGATTACGTCGGCAGAGTCGGCGGTGAGGAGTTTCTCGTCATCTGTCTGGATTCCTCACTGGCGGATGCGCTTCATGTCGCCGAGAAGATTCGGCGAGGCATCTGCGAGCTGCCGATGGGGGACGGCATCAGGGAAGTGATGGTCGCCGTCAGCGCGGGGGTCACGACCATCCAGGATAATGATCACGACTATGTTGACGCGGTCCGGCGCGCCGATGTGGCTCTGTATCGGGCGAAAGAAGCCGGCAGGAACCGAGTGGTGGCCGCGTAGCGGGCCGCATCAGTCCGGCTGGCTGGCGTGGGCTGTTCATGGCGACCCGATCGATATGCAAAATGGGCGCCGAAAGATGTGATGGCGCGTCGACTCCATTATCCCGTAAGCTGCCGGCCTCAGGAAAGGTGGTGCGATGTCAGCGCATTCCGTCTTTCGACTCCGCAACACGGCCCTAGGTGGTCGTGTCTCTGATCTGGATCGATGAGATTCTCGACATTCCCCACACTTTGCTGGGCGCACCGGCCACCGTGATCAACTGGCGGGAATCGCTCTTTGAGAGCATCGTCGTCGCGGGTTGCGGCGTGATACTCATCAAAGCGACCCGGGATCTCTTTGCCGAGATCCAGTATCTCGAGGGATTTTTGCTGGTCTGCGCGTGGTGCAAGAGGATTCGTGACGAGCAGGGCGAGTGGGAACAGATGGAAACCTATATCCACAGTCATTCGGAAGCGGTGTTTTCCCACGGGATCTGTCCCGACTGTGAGAACAAGCTCAATAAGGGTCCGTGATCGCGCGAACCCTCTGCGCGTCCCCTTGGGGCCCGAAACTCCGACTATATTGATGGACGTCTGCGGGCGGAGGCCGGACCTCGGCCGTATTTGGCTATCCGGTCGGTAGTTTTCCATCAAGAGCGCCTCCGTGGACGCCGATGTGATGAGGACATGGGCGGCTGTGTTCGGGCGGCGTTGCCCGCTCGCGGAGCAGGCCGGGGACATCAACGGGATGGCTCGTTGTGCGCCCCGGCGTTGCTCGCGGATACGGTGTCTTTTCACGGAGTGTGTCATGGCTGGATTCTCGGGTCGCCGACAACATTCGCTGCGCATCACTCCGCGACTAACGGACACCACCGCTCCGACCGTTGAGGGAGCCTCCGGACGCACGATGCTGTCGACTCTCCTGGCGCGTCCGCACCGGCATGCCGCCTGGATCGTGCTGGCGGCGTGCCTGGCGTTCTTCACGGCGGCATCCCTGTACCTGAAAGCGAACGCGGATCGGATCGCGGAAGAAGAGTTCATCGTCCATTGCGCCGAGGTGCAGGACATCATCGACGGCAGGCTCGATGACCATGCCCGCATCCTGATCAGCGGCGCGGCCCTGTTCGACGCGTCCGCGACGGTCACCCGCCGGGAGTGGGCAGTCTTCACCGGCCGCCAGAAGATCGACCAGCAACTCCCGGGAATCCAGGGCATCGGCTACGCGCTGGTCGTTCCGCGAGAGGAACTGCGCCGGCACACCCAGGAAATCCGCGACGAAGGATTCCCGGAGTACAACGTGAAGCCGGCCGGTGAACGCGACGTCTATTCCGCCATCATCTATCTGGAGCCGTTCGCCGACCGCAATCTGCGCGCCTTCGGCTATGACATGTTGTCGGAGCCGGTGCGTCGGGCCGCCATGGAGCAGGCGCGGGATACCGACGCTGCCGCACTGTCAGGCAAAGTGGTCCTGGTCCAGGAAACCGACGAGAAGGTGCAACCCGGCGCGCTGATGTACGTGCCGGTCTACCGCGATGGCGCGCCGACCGCTACGACCGAACAGCGCCGCGCCGCCATCCGCGGCTGGGTGTACAGCCCCTACCGGATGAACGATCTGTTGCAGGGCATACTGGGCGACCGGGAATGGGAATCGGAACAGCGGATGTGCCTGAAGGTCTTTGACGGCGATCAGCCCTTGCCCGATCGCCTGCTCTACGGAAGCGACACTCCGCAGGGTGAAGAGCCTCGCCGGGTGCACCCGCGCTTCACGCAACAACTGCCGGTCGATTTCAACGGTCATCGCTGGACTTTGACCTTCTCCCAGGGCGGAAACGGCATCCTGGCTGCGGAATATGCCATCGTGTGGATCACCATGGTCGGCGGCGCGCTCGTCGCGGTGCTGCTGTTCGCCATGGTCCGCATTCTGCAGAAAGCCCGCAGCGAAGCCCAGGGCATGGCGGATAAACTGGCCCGGCAGCTGCAGGAGAGCGAACAGTCCTACCGCAGTCAGTTCGCCGATAACGCCTCGGTGATGCTGTTGGTCGATCCCGCCGACGGCTCCATTGTGGACGCCAACACCGCCGCACTCGCCTTCTATGGTTATCGCCGGCAGCGGATGCTGACCATGAACATTGCCGGCATCAACACCCTGTCCGCCTTGGAGATCACGGAGGCCATGGCCGCGGCCACCCGGGAGTCCGGGCGGGAGTTCGAGTTCCAGCACCGTCTGGCGGATGGTACGCTGCGGGACGTGGAAATGGCGTCGAGTCCCGTTCACTTCGGCGAACGCATCGTCCTGCACTCCATCGTCCACGATGTGACCGCGCGCCGGCGGGCGGAATCCGCGTTGCGCGAGAACGAAGCCATGCAGCGCGTCCTGTTGGCCAATCTGCCCGCCGGAGTGGTCATCGTGGATCCGGTGTCCCGGCGCATCGAACTGGCCAACGAACACGCGGCCACCCTGTTCGGCTCCCAGGTTGATCAACTGGTGGGGAAGCGGTGCCACTCGGTCATGTGCACGGCCCAGGAGGGAGCCTGCCCCGTGTGCGACCTGGGCCAGGCCGTGGACAGCTCCGACCGGGAGATGCTGCGGGCGGACGGCAGCCGCGTGAACATCTTGAAGACGGTGAAGAAAATCCGTCTGAACGGCCGCGAGAAGCTGTTGGAGTGCTTTGTCGACGTGTCCGAGCGCAAACGGGCCGAGGAGGCGAAAGCCCAATTCGGCCGGCTACTGGAGTCGGCCGCTGCGCAGGTGAAGGTGCTCATGGACGATGTGATCACGAACAATGTGTTCAGCAACCGTTTCGACAATCCGAGTCTGAGCCCGTGTTGGGAAGCGATGAAGTGCGCCGAAACGGCCTGCCCCGCCCATCGCCGCCAGGGTTCCCTGCGCTGCTGGGAGATCGCCGGCACCTTCTGCGCGGGCGAAGTCCAGGGGAAGTGCGCTCAGAAGATCAAGGACTGTCAGCTCTGTGAAGTGTATCGCAGTGCGCGCGCCAACCCCGTCATGGATCTGGGCGAGACTTTCAATCTCATGATCTCCACCCTGGGCGGCCGAACCACGGAACTTCGTGAAGCCAATGACCGGCTTGAGGCCGCCATCGATTACGCCACCCAACTGGCGGTCCAGGCCGAGGCCGCCAGCGCCGCCAAAAGCGAATTCCTGGCCAATATGTCGCACGAGATCCGCACACCGATGAACGGGGTCATCGGCATGACCGGCCTGCTGCTCGACACGGAGCTGAGCGGAGAGCAGCGCGGCTACGCCCAGACGGTGCGCGCCAGCGGCGAGTCGCTGCTGGCCCTGATCAATGACATTCTCGATTTCTCCAAGATCGAGGCAGGCAAGCTCGAACTGGAAAGCCTGGATTTCAATCTGCACAACCTGCTGGACGATTTTGCCGGGATGATGGCGATGCGGGCGCACGAAAAGGGACTGGTGCTGGGCTGCGTGGCGGCGCCGGATGTACCGCCCGATCTGCGGGGCGATCCCGGGCGGTTGCGGCAGATTCTCCTCAATCTGACCGGCAATGCGATCAAGTTCACCGCCCAGGGCGAGGTCGTCGTCCGGGTGAGCGTGGCCGCGGAGACCGAGCAGGAAGTCCAATTGCGCTTCGGCGTGCGTGACACCGGCATGGGCATCCCGTCCGACAAGCTTGGCCGGCTGTTCACCAAGTTTACGCAGGTTGATTCCTCGACTTCGCGCACCCACGGCGGTACCGGGCTGGGCCTGGCGATTTCGAAGCAACTGGCGGAGGCCATGGGCGGCGAGATCGGAGTGCAGAGCGAGGCCGGCAAGGGGGCGGAATTCTGGTTCACGGTGAGCCTGGCCAAAGCGCCCACCTGCGAGCCGGCGGCGCCGCCGGTAGTCGCCGATCTGCGCGGCGTGCGCGTTCTGGTGATCGATGATTCCGCTGTCAATCGGGAGATCTTCCTGGTTCTTCTGAAGGCCTGGGGTCTGCGCGCCGTCGAAGCGGTCGACGGACCCGCCGCGCTGCTGGCCCTGGCGCAGGCCAAAGCCGCCCGGGACCCCTTCGCGATCGCCATCGTGGACATGCAGATGCCCGGCATGGATGGACTCTCGCTGGGGCGCGCCATCAAGAGCGATCCCGACCTGCGGGACACCCGGTTGGTGCTGTGCAGTTCCCTGGGTCTCGCCGGTCGCGAACTGCGCGGCGAGCCCGGCGATTTCATGGCATCCCTGACCAAGCCGGTAAGAAGGCAGGAACTGCAGGAAGCCCTGGCGGCCGGTGTCCGCGGCGGGAATTCCGCGCCTGTCGCCGCGAAGCCCACCTCGCTGGTCGCGCTGAGCGCGGGCCTGAGCGGGTCCCGCATCCTGGTCGCCGAGGACAACATCACGAACCAGTTGGTGGCGGTGGGTCTCCTCAAGAAGCTGGGATTGAAGGCCGATGTGGCCGCCAACGGACTCGAGGCCCTCCGCGCCCTCCAGACCATTCCGTACGATCTGGTGCTGATGGACGTGCAGATGCCGGAGATGGACGGGATCGAAGCGACCCGGCAGATCCGCGATCCGCAGTCGCGCGTCCTGAACCACCGGGTGCCCATCGTGGCCATGACCGCCCATGCCATGGGCGATGACCGGGACAAGTGCCTGCAGGCCGGCATGGACGACTACATCACGAAGCCGGTCCGGGTGCCGGTTCTGGCCGCGGCGCTCGAAAAATGGCTGCGGCCGGCCAGGGCTTGCTCCCCAGCCCAGGACAGCCCGGCCAACGAGAGCGTCCCCGCTCCCTGCCCCTGCTGAGTTGACCGGCGCGGGAGCGCACTCCGGACTTCGCGCCCCCGTCGTGCCGCAACCGCCACGCCGTTTTCAGGCGAGAATTCGCGGCGTCGGCTGCACAGAGATGTCAGGGGCGCGGCCCATACAGCCGGGATGATGGTCGTGCGGTTCAGTTCGCCCGATCTTTGTGCGCGCCTCGCAGCCGAACGCCGTCAGTTGCGCCGGCGCAAGTGCCTCCGCAATAGGGACGCTGCTGGATGAAGATTCCCTCGACGGACCCGGTTGGCCGTGCATATTCGCCTGCGCGGGGCGCTTCAAATGAACGGGGAAGTGCACTCCTCGACGTGGAGTTGGAGATGGTCGGGCGTGACCGATCTCAGACCGGGGCGGCTGGTCCGGAACCGGCGTGCGCGTCGAGCGGCGCCTCCGGCACCGGCGCCAGTCGCAGATTGAGGCGGATTTGCTGCTGCACCGCTTCCGCGGTGGAGGTTCCGTCCACGGTGACGATCAACTCCTTGCGCGAGAAGAGGTCGAGCACCGGCTGCGTTTGCGTGTGGAAGTCGGCGATGCGTTTGCTGATCGTTTCCTCGGTGTCGTCGGCGCGGGCGACCAGTTCGCCGCCGCACATGTCGCAACGGTTGGCGACGGAGGGGCGATGGTGGATCAGGTTGTAATCGACGCCGCAGCCTGAGCAAAGGCGGCGCGAGAGCACGCGCTGCAGGACGGCCACGTCCGGGACCTCGATGTTGATGACGGCGTCGATGTCATAGCTCTCAAGGAAGAATTCCGCCTGCGCGTGGTTGCGGGGGAAGCCGTCGAGGATGAAGCCGTAGTTCCAGTCGTGGTCGTCGAGGCGGGCGTGGACGATTTCGGCGACGATGTCGTCGGGCACCAACTGGCCGGCATCGACGATGCGGCGGATGCGCGCGGCGAGTTTGGTATGGTGCTGGATGTTCCAGCGGAAGATGTCACCCACCGAGATATGCACCAGGTCAAAGTCCTCGGCCAGCAGCTTGGCCTGGGTGCCTTTGCCGCAACCCTGGACGCCCATGATCACGTATTTGTGCATGCCGTCTCTCCCTGGTTGACGTTGTGCCCGGCGCCTGCGCTCAAGGCCGATGGTCACACCCCAAACGAATCAAGCGCTCTTTCCTGATCACGCAGACAATGACGGCACAGGAGACGCCGCGCAAGTGGAGTCTGGCGGCAGCCAGCGGTCAATCGCCGCGGCCAGCGCCTTGGCGTCAACCGGTTTCGAAACATAGTCATTCATTCCCGCCGCCAGGCACCGCTGCCGGTCGCCCAGCATGGCATTGGCGGTCATGGCGATAACCGGAATGTCGTGATTCAGAACGCCTGAGCTCAAACTGCGGATTTGCCGCGTGGCCTCATAGCCGTCCATTTCCGGCATCATGCAATCCATCAACACCAGATCGTAGGGGATCATCGTGAGGGCGGCGACGGCTTCAGCGCCGTTGGCCACGGCATCAGCGTGCAGACCCAGCTTCTTGAGCATGCCCTGGGCAACGTGCTGATTGACGACATTGTCTTCAGCAAGCAGGATGCGCACTGTGGCCGCACGCAGCCTCGTGATTGAGGAGCGCGCAACCGGAGATTGTGCGGCCTGAGGCACGTCGGTTCCGTGCAGCACAGACGTGACACAGTCATGAAGATCAGACTGACGCACGGGCTTGGCGAGGAAGCCGCCGACACCGATCTCGGTCAGGCGCCTGGCCTCAACCTTGTGCGTCAGAGAGGCCATCAGTATCAGGCGGACATCCTTGAGTGTGTCATCAGCCTTGATGGCCAGGGCCAGTTCCTCGCCGTTCATGCCCGGCATCTGCAGGTCGAGCAGGGCTCCGGCGAACGGAGTCCCGGCCTCCAGTGCCGAAGACAACGCCGAGAGCGCTGTCGGGCCGTCAATGGCCTCACTTGCGACCACGCCCCAGGCTGCAAGTTGAGACTGAAGCACTCCACGGCTGGTGGCGTTGTCATCCACAACCAGAATGCGCAGACCACTGATGGCCGCCGATGGTACCGGGAGTCGAGCGGCGGGCGCTTGCTTCCCCAGTTGAACCGTGAACCAGAACTCGGTGCCCCCGCCATCGGTTGCCGGCGAAGGGCTGATGATTCCGATGGTTCCGCCCATCAGTGCGGCCAATTGCCGGGAAATCGCCAAGCCGAGACCGGTGCCGCCGAATTTGCGGCTCACAGTGGAATCGACCTGAGCGAACTTCCGAAACAGCAGGCCTTGCTTGTCGGTCGGAATGCCGATGCCGGTGTCCCTGATCGAAAAGCGCACGACAGCGTCGGTGTCGGTTTCCGAGACCAGGCCGGCCCGGACGGCAACCTCTCCGTATCGGGTGAATTTGATGGCGTTACCGGCCAGGTTCACCAGGATCTGGCGCAACCGGCCCGGATCGCCGCGCACGAACGTAGGCACCTCCGGCGCGGCGGAGCAGATGAATTCAAGCTCCTTGTCGTGGGCGCTCAAAGACTGCAGGGCGGCGAAGTCGTCGAGCATGGCGCGCAGATCAAAGTCCAACACCTCCAGATCGAGCTTCCCTGCCTCCATCTTCGAATAGTCGAGAATATCGTTGAGCAGCGCCAGCAGAGCCTCTCCGCTGGATCGCACCGTCGTGACATAGCGGCGCTGCTCAGCGGTCAATTCGGTATCCAGAAGCAGGTTGTTCAGGCCGAGCACCCCGTTCATAGGGGTGCGCAGCTCGTGGCTCATGTTGGCCAAAAACTCGCTCTTGGCCCGACTGGCCAGCTCAGCCGTGTGGACGGCCTCCTCGAGAACCTCGTTGGCGTCCATCAGCAGCACCTCGGTATGTTTTTCGGCAGTGATGTCCCAATTGGTGCCGATCATACGCAGGGGCTTTCCGGTCTCGTTGCGCTGGACGACAGCAAGCGCCCGAATATTGCGGATGCAGCCGTCCGGCCAGACAACCCGGAACTCGGTGTCGAAATCCCGTTCACCGCGAATAGCGGCTTGAATTGCGGCGTCACTCCGCAGCACATCGTCCGGATGAACGCCGGCCGTCCAGGCCTCATACGCTCCTGAAAAATGTTGCCGATCAGTTCCGTAGAGCGCGAACATCTGATCGTCCCAAACCAAGACGCCATTGACCAGATCGAAATCCCAGACGCCGATGCCACCGGCTTTGGCGGCGAGTTCCAGCCGGACGGTTGCGTTTTCCCGCTCCTGCTTTGCCAAGTCGTGCTCGGTGATGTCTCGGCTGACGCCGAGAATGCCGATCAGTTCGCCGTCTGCGCCCCAATAGGGAGTCTTCAGCGTATCCAGAAGAATGCGCCTTCCATCGGGGTAGGTAATCCATTCCTCGTTATGTCGAGGAATCCCTTGTGCCAACATCTCCTTGTCGTGATACCTGAACGAGTTCCCGATCTCGTCACCGAACAGGCCAATATCGGTGTTGCCGACAATATCCTGCCGCGACTTCCCGACGAACTCGGCAAATGGGGGATTGCATCCCAGATAGACGCCTGCAGTATCCTTGAAAAATATGATGTCGGGAATTGAGTCAAGCAACGACGTGATGAGAGAAGATTGGCGCCTGAGTGCCATCTCAGCCTGCGTGCGCTCTGTGTTGTCGGTAACAATCGCGTGCAGAATGGTGCCGCTGGAAGTCACAATGCAGCTTGCCGAAATTTCCACGTCGCGGACCTGGCCGTTCGCCAGGCGGTGTTGGCTGTGGGCGCATCGACCATGTTCCAGCAAGACACACGACAGTTCCTGCCGGTCTTCGTCCGGTGGCAACAGGTTGAAGTCGGAGGTGCGCATCGTCAGCAACTGTTCGCGAGGATAGCCGTAAAAGCAGGTGGCAGCGTCATTGGCATCCAGAAGGGCGCCGTCGGCTGGATCAACCAGCAACATCACCGCGGCATTCCGCGCGAATTGATCGCGATATGATTGTTCGCTTGCCGTCAGTGCGGATGTCCGCTCGGTGACCAACCTCTCCAGGTCATCGCGTCGGCGAAGGGTCACGTGTGACAAGGCCGCGATCATGGCGGTCAGCGCCAGACCGGACAGCAAGGCAATGGCGCCGGCCTGCCGCGGGTGTGTCTGCTGGAAATCCGGACCCGCGTGGGAGGTAACGTCAAAGCTTTTGCCAAAGGCAAGAACGGGGATGGTGACACTGATCTCGCCGGTTGGTGGGCTGCCGGCATCCCACGAGGCAGCCAGCGGTTCGGCTGCCGCATCGCCGTGCAGGCAGGAAATGCTCACGAGCACCATCCTGTCCGGATTCGCACTCTGCAGAAGTGCTTCCATGCGCAACACAGCCAGCACCAGTCCGCGGAGGCGTCGGGGCTGGCTGTCGTCATAGACAGGCCTGAAGACCAGCATTCCCAGCTGTGTTCCCGTGTCCTGCACCAGCGTGACGGGTTCGGTTCCGGTGGTCAGGCCGGTGCGGGCAGCTTCCTCAAGTGCCGCGCGCCGGATCGGTTCGGACCCCAGATCGTAGCCCAGAGCGCGCTCATTGCCCGCCGAGGGGATCACCATGGACACCGGGTAGTACACCGCGCGTTCGGTGGCGGAAAGGTGTTGCCCTTGTGCGTCATTCTGCCAGATGGCAGCCCCCGGCAAGAGTGACGCGGCCTCAAATAGTGGCCTTGCGGACGCGGGAACGGCCGGGATCCATTCCCAGGCTGCGACCGCCGGGTTGATCGTCAGATGGGTGGCAAATTGCCGAAATTCCCAGGGAGTGACCTGTTAGGATGCCTCAAACAG
>JFJP01012254.1_pt1 | contig 15057 bp, 10 predicted proteins | sample 431651 | NCBI WGS metagenome assembly JFJP01 (sample SAMN02602958, study PRJNA72255) | Microbial mat metagenome, whole genome shotgun sequencing project. | biome: fresh water; feature: sink hole; material: water; isolation source: purple microbial (photo- and chemosynthetic) mats found in...
CGCACGGCTAATGGCAGCGGTTGGGACAGATACGGATTCAGCTTCCAGCGGCATTTCTTCAATAACTTCTTCCGAAAGAACAATCTCTTTTTCAAAAATCTCAATGGCTTTTTTGCCAACTTGTCGCGTCAAGTAGTCTGACCAAATTGCCATCGCCGCCGCACCAACACCAGGAAGCCATTTGCTGATAGCAGATTTTAGGGCTTGATGTGTAATCTTTCCCGCTAACATCGCGATAATTTTCTGAAACACCCGTAAGGCAACACGCTTTACAAAAACTTTGTTACCCTGCATAAATAGCAGAGCGCCAGCGCTTGCGCCCATTGCCGTTATCAATACACCTGCCAATAACTCTTTGGTCAAAACTTTACTTTTCCCATACGCCATGCCGACATCGTAAATCATCGCCAACTGATTGCGGATGACAGCGGCGATTTCAGGAATAACGGCAACCATGCCCCAGGGACCTGGCACAAGGCTTGCGCCGCCCGAAATAGCGGCATTGGTTAGGGAATACGAATTGATGATAGATGGAACAGATTTTTTGTCAGGGATTTCGTCAGGGTGTTTGGCAAAATGACCACTGCGGTCAGAAACCACTAATTCAAATATCCCCATCATTTTTTCGGCAAGATTGTTTTGTAGGGTGTTCGCAATTTCCTTGCTTTCACCTTCGGCTGTTACGTCATTTTGCTTTGGCATTCGATGAACTCCAATTTTAGTGAGATAGTGAGGGATTACACGGCGCAACCATGTTATATGCGGAAATAATTCTGTGTAACACACAAATCATATAACCACCTATAAGTTGGATTATATCCATAATCCTTGATTTCGCAATCGCCAATTCGCTCTGCGTTCTTTATCACTTCGTGGTAAAAGTGGGGATATGAAGAACTTCAATCAACGTGACTTTCTCTGGATTCTGCCGCTTTCCCTTGCGCTTGGGGCGGGGTTATCCGCTTTGCAGGCTGGCAATTGGATAATCGGCTGGCTGGGATTTTCTTTCCTGTTCCTCCTCGCTTTTTTATTCCTCACGCTTTCTACAAAATCGGCGGGCGGCGGAAAAACGCTCGCGTGGATGGTTGCCCTCGCGTTTGCTTTGCGTTTGGCGGGCGGCATTGCCACGTACATGGCTTTGCCTGTCAACGGCTTTGACGATGAAGATGATCGGGCGGGCTTTGTTTACACAGACGCGCATCGCCGCGACGCGCAGGCTTGGGAGTTGGCCAGTTCAGACAGCATCATTGGCGATTTCAACCAAACCTATGCCTACGATCAATACGGCGGCTTGTTGACCATCAGCGCGTTCATTTATCGTTATCTCTCGCCCGACGCCCACCGTCCGCTGATGTTGGTGCTGGTTTCCGCATTCATGGCGGCATTGGGATTGCCATTTTTATGGAAGGCGGTTGCTCAACAGTGGGGGACTAAGGTTGCGCTCGCTTCGGGGTGGGTGTATGCGCTGTACCCTGAAAGTATTTTGTTGGGCGGCTCTGCCATGCGCGAGCCGTACCTGCTGGCCTTCAGCGCGTTTGCCTTGTGGGGATTTGTAAATTGGAACGATAAACGCCATCAATCATTGCTCTGGCTTGCGCTTGGAATTGTGGGAATGCTGTTTGTCTCGCCTGTGGCGGCGTTGATGACGCTGGTCATCTTTGCGGGGTGGCTGTATTTCGGCAGCGAGCGCGGACGGTTCTCGTGGTGGCTGGTTGCGGGAATTGTGGTTGTCTTTATCGCGGGGTTGTTCATCCTTTCCTCGGCATTGGATCGTGAGGGGAATTTGGGGGGCGGGTCGCCGATTGGCATCATCAACAATTTCACGCGTGAAGCGGTCAAGTGGGATGTGTATCAACTGGAACGTGGTTCGGGCTGGGTGCAAAAACTTTTTGATCAAATGCCCGAATGGCTGCGCCTGCCGTTTGTGATGGTCTACGGAATTTTGCAGCCTGTTCTGCCTGCGGCGATTGTCGAGCCGACGACGCTCATTTGGAAAATTATCGCCATTCTGCGGGCTGTGGGTTGGTACGCGTTGCTCCCAGTGTTGATCCTGTCCTTCGCGGCGGCATCAGGTCAGGGGGCGGATGCGAAGCGCAAGGTTTTCATCTGGCTAAGTTTTGCGGTCTGGGGCTGGATCATGTTCACCTCCCTGCGCGGCGGCGGTGATCAATGGGACAATCCCCGCTACCGCACGATTTTGTTTTTGTGGCAGGCGATCCTTGCGGGCAATGTCTGGGTTTGGTGGCGCGAGACGCGCAATGCGTGGCTGCCGCGCGTGGTTGCGATGGAAATTATTTTCCTTTTGTTCTTCGGGCAATGGTATGCCAACCGCTATTATCATTTTGGCGGGCAATTGCCGTTTGAGACGATGGTGGCGATCATCCTCGGACTATGGGCTGTGATCTTCCTCGGTGGCTGGTGGCTTGACCGAAAAAATCGCATCTGACATAGTGTATAATTCAACGACTGAATTTTGACTAAGGAGTGAATATGACTACTGCATTAATCACTGGTATTACAGGCCAGGACGGTTCGTATCTTGCTGAGTTGCTGTTGAAAAAAGGGTACCGCGTAATTGGTGTTGCGCGCCGTTCCAGCACAGTAACCAGCGAGCGCATTAAACATATCTTGGATGACATCACCGTTGTTCAGGGCGATTTGCAAGATCAGGGGTCTTTGTTGTCTTTGCTTGAAGAACACAAACCAACCGAAGTGTACAATTTGGCGGCGCAGTCGTTTGTGCCTACTTCGTGGAGCCAGCCCGCTTTGACAGGTGACGTAACCGCCATTGGGGTCACGCGCTTGTTGGAAGCCATCCGTTTTGTTGACCCGAAGATCCGTTTTTATCAGGCATCTTCGAGCGAGATGTTTGGCAAAGTGATGGAAGTTCCGCAAAAAGAGACCACGCCGTTTTATCCACGCAGCCCGTACGGTGTGGCAAAAATGTATGGTCATTGGATTACGATTAATTACCGCGAGTCATTTAATATCTTTGCCACATCAGGCATTCTGTTTAATCACGAAAGCCCGCGGCGCGGTTTGGAATTTGTGACTCGTAAAATTACAGATGCAGTGGCGCGTATCAAACTGGGTCTGGCGAAGGAGTTGCGACTGGGCAACCTTGAATCTCAGCGTGACTGGGGCTTTGCCGGTGATTATGTAGACGCCATGTGGCGAATGCTCCAGCAGGATCATCCGGATAATTATGTGATCGGCACCGGCGAAACCCATGCTGTGCGCGAATTTTGCGAGATCGCCTTTGCGCGCGTTGATTTGGATTACAAAGATCATGTAGTGCAGGATGATAAATTCTACCGCCCCGCAGAAGTGGATTTGCTGATCTCGGATCCATCGAAAGCGCGCAACGCTTTGAAATGGGAACCGGCAGTATCCTTCAAGGAACTTGTGACCATGATGGTCGATTCAGACATGGCGCGGCTGAAAAAGGGTTAATAGTTTCCCAAAGATTATGAGTAGTTTCGCGGTTTCCCAAAAGCGAAGTTTGCCAGCATGGACAGCATACGCCGTGGCTTTGATTGGACTGGGGGTCTATTTTATTCAAGCCATGGTTTTTGCCCATACCACGGTTTCAAATCTTGATGAAGGCGCCTATTTATTAAAAGGATTTTTGTTTGCCACGGGTAAATATCATCCTTTTGATCCTGGTATTTCGACAAACAAGGCTCCCCTTGCTTTCTTGATTCCCGGATATGTTCAACTTTTCTTTGGTCAGGGATTACGCACGGGGCGCTATCTGGCGGTCTTTTTTGGAACAATGACCGTGCTGGGAACATGGGTTGCCGCGCATCGCATTAGTGATAAGTGGCTGGCGGCGGGAGCTGTCTGGGTATTTGCTGCCAGCCCCATGATTATCAAAATTTACAGCGGGGGCTCCACTCAAAGCACAATTGCCTGCATGTTGGCCTGGTCGCTTGCCCTTTCTTTGGGAGAGAAACGTCCGCTCTGGCAGTTGATGCTTGGTGGTTTTCTCGCGGGTCTTATGATGTTGGTTCGCCAGAATATGCTGCCTGTGTTGCCGCTTTTGGCTTTATATGCCTTTTGGCAGCACGGCTGGAAAGCCCTTGGGCTGTTGTTTTCAGGGGCGGCGGTGGTGGCGGCGGTTCATATTGCGTATTGGCCCGAAATCCTTCAACTATGGTATTGGGTGCCGCTGATCCAACTCCCCGCGCAGACCATTTATTCCGGGGGCGGCACAATTGTTTGGACGCCTGAAGTCTATATTGACTCGCGTCTGCTTTCGCTATTCCAGGCGGTTCGTTTTCATTTTGTGGCTGTGGTGGGAAGTATCATTTCCATATTGCTTTGGCCCAAATTACGCGACTGGAAATCACGCGCAGATTTTCGCGCGGCTTTGTTCCTGTTTTTGTTGTTCTGGGGCTTATTTTACATGCACGCCATGGCCGCCATTGGACAGGATTATTGCGTTTTTTGTTTTACACCCTACATTGCCTTTTTTAATGTCGCGGGCATTTTACTGCTGGCGGTTTCGGTTAAATCCTTTAATTGGCGTCCGTCTCTTCCAGTGCAAATCCTGTTGATTGTAGGATTGCTTGTTATTTTTGCCGGAGTGGGTTTTTCTGCATTTGAAGATATGGGGAACTGGCTTTTGCACCTGCCTGCGCCGCGTATGCGTGATTTCAAAATTCTTCCAGGTTTTGTGACATGGGAGAAACTACTGTCGAATAAATTTCACATAAATCATCACACCGCCATGTGGTACATTTCCATTGCATTTGGTTTTGCGCTGGGGATGTTGACCCTGTTCGTCGGTTATATGATCTGGCTTCGGGTGCGGCGTGACGCGCCGATAAAGTTTGCGACGTTTTTTGTCTCCATCGTTCTTATCCTGGGGCTTTTCGTCTCTCCCATTTTGCATGGAAGCGCGGCGGCAAAGGATTGCACCTCTGATGTGATTTTGGCAAATGAGCAAATTGGAAAATATTTACAAGATACCATTCCCCCAGGAAGCGTGGTCTACTGGAATGGCGGACTTTCGGTTGCGCCGCTTTTATACCTGCCCGATGTGAAAATTTTTCCGGCGCAGATTAATGGCGGATATTCTTTCATCAGCAATGGCGTTACCGATGAATTATATAAATTTGGCTTGTGGAATGAAGAAATGGATAATGAATGGAAAACAACCGCTGACTTTTTTATTGTGGAAGATCAGCGATACAATGGCTGGGCGGGTTTTTTCACCCCCGATCAATTTGACGAATTTCCGCGTTCCCCCGTGGGAACGTCTTGTTTGGAAGGATCCTCTTTGCGTATTTTCCGCAGGAGTAGGTAATAAATGAATCTATCACTAATCGTTCCGGTCTACAATGAACAGGATAACCTGCCGCTTTTGTTTGAAGCCATCTACAAAGTTATGACGCCGCTCAATCAGGCGTGGGAGGTGATTCTGGTGGATGATGGCAGCCAGGACAAGAGTTTGTCTGTGCTTCAAAAGTACGCGCAAACCGATTCCAGTCATATCCGCGTGATCTCTTTTCGCCGTAACTTTGGGCAAACCGCTGCCATCGCCGCCGGTTTGGATTACGCCCAGGGCGCAACCATCGTGCTGCTCGATGCCGATATGCAAAATGATCCCGCCGACATTCCCATGATGCTTGCCAAACTGGACGAAGGCTACGACTTGGTCAGCGGCTGGCGAAAAAGCCGAAAGGACAACGCCATTACCCGTAACTTTCCCTCCATGATCGCAAACTGGATCATCTCACGCGTTACCGGCGTTCATCTGCATGATTACGGCTGTACGCTCAAAGCCTATCGCCGCGATGTGCTGGAAGGCTTTCGTCTATACGGCGAAATGCACCGTTTTATCCCGGTCTACGCCAGTTCTGTTGGCGCGAAAATTACAGAGATGCAGGTCAATCACTACCCTCGCAGGTTCGGCAAGACCAAGTACGGTCTGGAACGAACCGCCAAAGTTGTGCTTGATCTATTCACCGTGAAATTCCTCGTGGCGTTTTCTTCAAAACCGATCTACCTCTTTGGCGGCACAGGCGGGGCGCTCATGATCGCCAGCACCATTATGATGGCTTACCTGTTTTTTCGGCGGCTGTTCTTTTTTGTTAGCGTTACCGGCTCGCCGTTATTTCAAGTCAGCGCCATGCTTTTCACGCTCGGCTTTCAATCCATGCTGATGGGGTTGATCGCAGAACTGCTTGTTCGCACGTATCACGAATCTCAACGCAAGCCAACCTACACGGTTCGTACCATGATCAACCTGGATCAAGACCCCCGTGACTAACCCCCCGATCGGCAGGCGGGCGCTTTTCGCCGGTCATCTTATTTGGAATTAAATTGTTGAATGCGTATCCTCACACTGATCTATGAATTTCCTCCCGTCGGCGGCGGGGGAGGCAGAGCCGCCTACGATATTTGCAAAGGACTTGTCGCGCGTGGTCATCAGGTTACGGTTCTCACGGCTCACATGCAAGGCTTGCCTTTTGAAGAATATGTGGACGGCATTCGTCTGGTGCGGATTTCATCCATGCGGCGGAAAATGTTTGGCGCAAGTTTTGCCACCATGTTTGCCTACGACCTCGCCGGACTTTGGGCTGGGTTCCGCTTAATTCGGCTTGATCGACCCGATATCATTCACACCCATTTTGCAGTCCCATCTGGCGCGCTCGCGTGGATGTTGTCAATTCTTACAGGAGTTCCGTATATCCTGACCGCTCATTTGGGCGATGTGCCGGGCGGCGTGCCGGAAAAAACGGGAAAATGGTTTCGCTGGGTGGGTCCATTTATCTATCCCATTTGGAAGCGCGCAAAAAAAGTAATTGCAGTCAGCGAGCATACGCGCCAGTTGGCGACGCAACAGTACGCGGTGGAAATTGATGTCATCCCAAATGGCGCAGATGTGAAACAACTCGCCCCGTCTAAAATAAAAGTAAACACCCCCCCGCGGTTGATCTTTGCTGGTCGTTTTATGCCGCAGAAAAACCCGCTTGCCATTGTGCAAATCCTTTCCCAATTAAAAGACTTGAACTGGCGTTGTTCCATGCTCGGCGATGGTCCCATGCTTGCCGATGTGAAAAGCGAAATTGAAAAAGCAGGGCTGAGTGATCGCATTGACCTGCCCGGCTGGGTTACGCCTGAAGTTGTCTTGGAACAATTCTCAAAAAGCGATATTCTATTTATGCCGTCGCTTTCAGAGGGCTTGCCCGTTGTCGGCGTGCAGGCTTTGGCAACCGGACTGGCAATTGTCGCCAGTAAGATCGGCGGTTTTCTCGATCTGGTGGATAACGAGAAAAACGGCTATCTGATTGATGTGCGGGACATCCCCGCTTTTTCACGGGCTTTGCGCGGTTTGATTTCCAATCCCGAATCTTTACTACGCTTTCGTGAAGCAAGCCTCAAAAAAGCCGACGGGTTTGACATCGAAAAAATTGTGGATCAATATCAAGCCATATTGCAGGGTGTATTGAATGAGAACTAAAACCACCGCCTAATTTTATGGGAGCGTTTTATGTCTGGGTTTTCAGGCTGGTCTGTTCAAAATAAATGGAATGTCCTTTTTGGCATTTGGGCTTTGCACGGGGGCTTTGCGTTATGGCAGTTCATCGCCGCATCTTCCGGTGATCATGGTTTTTCCTTTCAGCAGGCAGTAATCGGCGGTTTGCTATTTTTCTGGGCTGCATTTAATGTATTTCTGGCAGTTTCCATTTCCCGAAAATCTTTGTGGCTGATTAATGCACTGGACTTGATCAAAAAACCAGCGGTGAAGGATGGTATTTTTTCGGCTGCAACCCTGGCGGTTTTTTTGCGGATTTGTTTGTCCATTCTGCAATCGCTTGCGATGCGAACAGCAGATTTTTGGTACATCGGTTACGCTGATCGGCTTTCGCCCCTGCTTAATTTAATGACCTTGATTCTGGTTGAAGTCATTGCGCTGATTTTATTTTTTGTTTTTTGGCAACAGGCGGAATATAAAAAACCGTTCAAGGTTTTTTCTGTAAAAATATTGACTGTCCTGGCGTTGCTGGGATTTACAGCCCTGTACATCTCCCTGACCGATATGGGCATTGCGCCAATTTACAAAGGTGACTGGGCGCGCGGATTGCCCGCCGTTCCCCTGCTTGAATGGCAAATTATTCTGGCTTGTGTATTTTGCCTGGGGATGGTGATTCTTGAGTCCAATCCGAAAATATTAAAAATTCCCCGCGTAGACCTGTGGATTTCGCTCGCGGTCTGGTTGTTGACAGTTGCCTTTTGGCTTGGACAGCCCCTTGTACCAAACTCATCCGCGCTGGAACCGCGCGCGCCAAACTTTGAAGTGTATCCCTTCAGTGACGCACAAACCTACGACGAGTTTTCCCAATCTGTTTTGATCGGCTATGGGTTTGGGGTGAATGAAATTCCCCAGCGTCCCTTGTATATTGTTTTCCTCACTTTTTTGCATGTACTGGTCGGACAGGATTACGGCAATGTGATTGCACTTCAATCCGTTTTTTTTGCTCTATTTCCGGTTTTGCTGTATTGGTTTGGACGGGAGTTTTTTGGTCGCCCAATCGGCATATCCATTGCCCTGCTGGCTGTTCTGCGCGACTACACCTCAAACCTTGTTTCTCCATTTACCGGTAACCTTAGTTATTCCAAACTTTATCTTTCTGAAATACCGACCGCAATGTTGTTGATCCTGTTTTTGCTGATTGGCATACGCTGGATCAAATCTGACTTCCCGCTTTTCTTGGCATTTTTCATGGGCGGAATTTTGGGCGTCGCCATGTTAATCCGCACCCAGGTTGTGGTGGCGTTTCCCATGTTGTTTTTGTTTGCTCTAATTTCCCAACCTAAAAAATTAGCGTCGATCATAAAAAGCGCATTGTTGGCATTGGTGACCATTGTTTTGGTCATCAGTCCCTGGCTTTGGCGAAACTGGCGCATGACCGGCGAGTTGATTTTTGACAACCCGGAATCTCAAATGGCTAACCTTGCTTTGCGCTACAGCCGGTTGAATGGCGTTGATGCCGATATTGTCCCCGCGCCTGGCGAAACCAACTCTGAGTACAACGCCAGATTGACCAGCCTTGCCACTCAGGCAATTAATCTCAACCCGCTGGGCATAGCGAATGGGATTGCAAATTCTTTCCTCAATCATGGGGTCAGCAATATTCTTGCCTTCCCATTGAGGAGTGATCTCAGAAATTTGGGAGAACTCTGGACGCCCACAGATTCTTTCTGGCAAGCGTGGGAGGGCAGACCCACTTTGACTCAGGGGCTCTTGCTTGCTTTTTATGTCCTTCTGTTTGGGCTGGGATTAAGCGCAGCGTGGCTTCGCAACGGCTGGCTTGGACTTCTGCCTTTGGCGGTTAATCTCATCTACAACTTGTGGACTTCGCTGGCCTTGCTTTCGGGGCAAAGATTCCTGTTGAGCATGGATTGGTCAATTTATTTATATTACATGATCGGGCTGTTCTCTTTGTTGAGCGTTTTTCTCTTCACACTTGAGCGCGGACGTTCCATGATTCTCAACTGGTATGACGCCAATCAGTTTTCGTTGACTCAATCAGCCAATCAGAAACAATGGCGGACATATGTTTTCGCCGGCATATTGTTTTTTGGAATTAGCATTTCCCTGCCGCTCAGTGAGATGGTTTTTCCAAAAAAATATTTGCCGGTGACGCAGGACGTAACCCTTAATCTTCTGGCGTCTTCCCCTGTTTTGAAACAGGAAAATTTGAATGTCGCGTGTCTTCAAAAAAATAAGTTGAGAGCCGTTCAAGGGCGGGCGGTTTACCCTCGTTATTATGAAGCAAATGACGGTGAAACTTTTACCGATTCTGCGGGATACAAAGCCGTGGACGAAGGGCGGTTGGTTTTTCAAATGCTTGGACCGATTGATGCGCGGGTTATTTTTCCCATGTCTGAGCCGCCCGGCTTTTTTCCGAACGCTTCTGACGCAACTTTATTTTTTGACGCAGGCGGAAACATCCGGCTTGTTTTTGTTGAACAGGATGGGAAACAAGGCTTATATTTTTCAGAAAATTTTCCGCCCATTGTTTGCGACTAAAAAGTAATTTGGTCTGGAATTAAAAAAACAGCGCCACGCCTTTGAATTGGCGCGGCGCTGTTTTTTGATTGAGTGCCGGGGATGGAACAATTAAACAAATTTGATTCGGTTTGCGGCGAATGCCACCATTCTCAGCAGGAGTACGCCATGCTTCCAGCGTGAAATGTTGGTTGTGCCGTAGGTGCGGTCCCTGTAACGGATGGGGAGGTCAATAATTTTTCGGTTTAATTTGGCGGCTCCGAAGATCAGGTCATAGTCGCCGAAGGGGTCGAAATCTCCAAAGTAGGAACGGTTGGCGGCGATCTTTGCATAGTCGTCGCGCCACATTACTTTTGTGCCGCACAGGGTGTCTTTGATCGGCTGTCCCAACAGCCATGAAAACGCCATGCTAAATAGTTTGTTTCCAATGAAATTAAGCGTACGCATGGCTTCCTTTTCCATTGGGTAGACAAGACGCACGCCGTTGATGAATTCGCCTTTGCCTGAAACGATGGCGTCGTAAAAACGCGGCAGGTCTTCGGGCGGAACAGTCAGGTCTGCGTCGAGAATCATCAGAATGTCGCCGCTGGCTTTCTCGAAGCCGAGGCGAATTGCATCGGCTTTGCCAATGCCCGGTTGGCGGAAGATCAGGCTGGGGGTTTGGGGGTGAAGCGGAATTTCCTGTTCGATGGCTTCGTAGGTGTTGTCGCGTGAGTGTCCTTCGACGAAGACGATCTCGGTCCAACTTCCCATTTTGGGCACACGCTCAAAAATGGATTTGATGTTGCCGGCTTCGTTACGCGCCGCAATGACAACCGAAACGCTGGGCTGCCCGGAGGGTGCGGGTTGTGGCGTGGGGCGCGCGATGACAAAATTGGAGAGCGCGAGTCCGCGAAAGGGCCATAGTTTGACAAGGTAGCGATCTGCCAGCCCGCCAAGCGGAAGGGGCCAGAGGACTTCCTGCGTGGCGCGAATACTTTCAAAACCGGCGAGGCGCAGCATGTTGTCTATGTCTTCGCGGGTCAACCAGTTTTGGCGCAGCATGGGCGCGGCAAGGTTGAGGCTTTGCGCGATGGCGAGCGGCAGTTGCCAGACATGGCTGTAAAAGTTGAGAATGAGGCGCGTATGCGGCGCGCAGAATTGACGCGCCTGTTCGAGGACGCGTTGCACGTCCCATAGATCGTTGACCGTGTCCGAGAGGATGACGACATCAAATTGGCCTTCAATGCCTGTCAGGTCATGCGCGTCAGCCTGATGATATTCAAATTCGGGGTGATCTTTTTTGGCGCGTGCGATCATCTCAGGCGAGAAATCAATGCCGACACCGCGTGAGGGGCGCAGGCTTGCGAGCAGGTTGCCCGTGCCGCAGCCGATCTCCAGTACGCGCTGGTTGGGGTTGACAAGGTAGCGATATATTTCTGCCAGACGGCGGTGGTACCACCGGCCCATGCCGCGCCAGGTATCGCGTTTTTGAGCAATCGAATCCCAACATGCCACGTGGGTTTGCTGGTAAAGAGTGCCTGCTTCATCAAAGAGAGGAGTATTTTTCATAGCGGGATGATTTTACCTGAATATTAAAGTTTGAAGGTTTGGAGTTGCAGGTGGAATTTCAAGAAATCGCAAATCAAAAAACGGGTTATAATTCAGTCGCTGAATTTTGGAACACGAAATATATGGAATCAACAAACGACGAACTCCGCGAACTCTCCCTGTTGGAACAAATTGAGAGCGATCCTGATGTAAACCAATCCGCGCTGGCTACCCAATTGGGGGTGGCTGTTGGCACGGTCAATTGGCATTTAAAACGGCTGATTGCAAAAGGCGCTGTGAAGGTCTCGCGCGCCGAGCGCAAGAAATTGCGTTATATTATTACGCCCGAAGGTCTTGCCCTGCGCGCCCGTCTTGCGGTGGATTATGTGGAGCGTTCTTTCTCAGTCTATCGCCGCACGCGCCAGCGCGTGAAGGATCATGTTGTGAAAATTCGCCACGCCGGTTTTGACCGCGTGCGGATTTCCGGCTCTGGCGATGTGGCGGATATTTGCAAACTGACCTGTCTGGAACAGGGTATTTCTGTTGTGACTGATAAAACCGCGCCTGTCTTAATTTTAGACGGATATAAAATAAAACTGGAAGGGTTGGAATGACAGATCGCCATGTGTTGATCACAGGCGGCGCGGGCTATATCGGCTCGATGCTGACCTCGGAACTGTTGCGCGCCAATTACAGAGTCACCGTCCTCGACAGTCTTTTGTTCGGCGGCGAGGGTATTGTTCCGTTTTTGCATCACCCTAATTTTCACTTTGTGAAAGCAGATGTGACCGAGAACCGCGCGGTGCGCGATGCGATTAAGCGTGACTGGCAGAAGCCGGATACCGTTATTCATCTGGCGGCGATTGTCGGGTTTCCCGCCTGTCAGTCGGTGGGGAAGCAGGTGGCGTGGAGATACAATGTCGAAGCCACGAAAACTGTTTATGGGCAGGCATCAGATTTGGGCGTGGAAAGAATCGTGTTTGCATCCACCTACAGCAACTATGGTTTGTCCGAAGACGGCAAGCCCGTCACCGAAGAATCCTCTTTAAATCCGCAGTCGTTGTATGCCGAGACAAAGATTGCAAGCGAGGAATTTTTGCTCACGCAGAAAGAGTCAGCCTGTGTGCCGCTGTTGTTCCGCTTTGTCACTTTATACGGGGTTTCGCCCCGCACGCGTTTTGATTTGATCGTCAATCAATTTGTGTTGCAGGCATTTACGAGGCGCTCGTTGATCATTTATCAGCGTGGATATTCGCGCTCGTTTGTGCATATCCGCGATGTGGTGCGCGGCGTGATGATGGGCATTGAAGCCGATAAGGAAAAAGTGCGCGGGCAGGTTTTTAATCTGGGCGCTGAAAATGGAAATTATTCCAAGAATGATATTGCGCAACTGGTGTTAAGGCGTATGCCTGAAACGGTTGTGGAATATAAAGACCTGACCTTTGGCGGCGACATACGCGATATTACGGTTTCATTTGAAAAGATCAAGCGTGTGCTTGGTTTTGACACCACGTTAAATGTGGATGACGGTGTGCGTGAAGTGTTGTTTGCGTTGAAGTCTGGGTTGATTCGCAACCCGACGGATGATAGATACCGAAACGCGCAGTTTATTGTTCAATAACTGGCAACGTTACGCAGCGCAAAATATAAAACGTAAAATATGTGAGGAGAAATGATGGAAAATAAATTTTGGCAAAATAAAAAAGTAATCGTTACGGGTGGCGCGGGTTTTCTTGGATCATTTGTGATTGAAAAACTAAAACAGCGCGGCGCGACCGATATTTTTATTCCGCGTATTGAGAATTACAACCTGGTTGATGCAAACGATATTCGACGTTTGTATGCGGATACGCTCAAGGATGTTGATCCAAAGAACGTGATCATCATTCACCTTGCGGCAAACGTGGGCGGCATTGGCGCGAACCGCGAACATCCCGGTGATTTCTTTTATGATAATTTGATGATGGGCGTTGAACTGATGCATCAGGGATATAAAAATGGCATTGGTAAATTTGTTGCCATTGGCACGGTTTGCGCTTATCCCAAGTTTACGCCTGTGCCTTTCAGGGAAGACGATCTGTGGAGCGGATATCCTGAAGAGACCAATGCGCCCTACGGACTCGCCAAGAAGATGATGCTGGTGCAGGCGCAGGCTTATCGCGCACAATATGGTTTTAACGCCATTTTCCTTTTGCCGGTTAATTTATACGGCCCGCGTGATAACTTCAATCTGGCAACTTCGCATGTCATTCCCGCGTTGATCCGCAAGGCTGTGGAAGCCAGCGAACGCGGCGACAAGGAACTGCAAATTTGGGGTGATGGCTCTCCGACACGCGAATTTTTATACGTGGAAGATGCCGCCGATGGCATTATATCTGCCGCAGAAAATTACAACGGCGACCTGCCTGTCAACCTTGGTTCCGGCTATGAAATTTCGATCAAAGATTTAGCCGAGATGATTGTGAAGATGACGGGCTACCAAGGCAAGCTTGCCTGGCAAACCGATAAACCGAATGGACAGCCCCGCCGTGGGTTGGATGTCTCGCGCGCAAAAGAGTTATTCGGCTGGGGCGCGCAGGTTTCATTTGAAGATGGCATGAAGCGCACCATCGAATGGTTCAAGGAAAATAGGTCGAAAATAAAATAAGTCAAAGGTCTAAAGTCAAAAGTCGAATATCAAACGACCTTTGACCTTCGACTTTTGACAGAGGAAAAATGACTCAAATCACTAAAACCACCCCTCACGAACCCACCACCATTTACATCAAGCCATCCAAAGGTCTTGCGGCGCTAAACCTGCGCGACCTTTGGGTTTATCGTGAATTGATCTTTTTCATGGTCTGGCGTGATGTAAAGGTTAAGTATAAACAAACTCTTTTGGGAATGGCTTGGGCTGTCATCCAACCTGTGATGACCATGCTGATTTTTACTTTTCTTTTTGGCAAGGTAGCCAAACTCCCGACAGATGGCATCCCCTATCCGGTGTTTTCTTTTGCCGCCCTGCTGCCATGGGGCCTCTTTGTGACTGCGCTCAACCAGGGCAGTCGTTCGCTTGTGGCGCACAACAACATGGTGACGAAGATTTACTTCCCGCGCCTGATTCTGCCCATGTCTGCAGTTTTTTCTGGACTGGTAGACTTTGCGATTGCCTTTGTCATCCTGGTCATTTTGATGTTTTACTATCAAGTTACGCCCGCGTGGAATTTGTTGTGGACACTTCCACTCTTTCTCCTGCTTGCCATTGTAACCGCGCTCGGCGTGGCGCTCTGGCTTTCGGCGATTAACGTCCAGTATCGGGATGTGAACCAAGCCCTTCCGTTTTTGACTCAGTTTTGGCTGTTCGCCACACCCGTGGCATACTCAGCCTCTGTGATTTCTGAAAAATGGCAGATCTTGTATTTCCTGAACCCGATGGCGGGTGTGGTCAATGGATTTCGCTGGTCGTTACTCGGCATCGGCAATGGACCTGACATCACCCTTTGGGTTTCAACGGGCATTTCAAT
>JFJP01042363.1_pt1 | contig 15055 bp, 10 predicted proteins | sample 431651 | NCBI WGS metagenome assembly JFJP01 (sample SAMN02602958, study PRJNA72255) | Microbial mat metagenome, whole genome shotgun sequencing project. | biome: fresh water; feature: sink hole; material: water; isolation source: purple microbial (photo- and chemosynthetic) mats found in...
AGGTTCTAATTCGATTACATCGTTTACTGCATCTACCATTGCGCCTATGAGTATTTTATTTTCATCGTTTATTATTTCTAAAACAATAATAACATATTTTTGGTCTTCTTGTCGCGAGAGCATGTTGAGCTTTTTGCGTACATCAATAACTGGCAACACGTTGCCCCTAAAATTAATAACGCCTTTTAGTGTTTCGGGAGCTTGCGGAATGAGTGTAATGTGCTGCATTTCGAGAATTTCGAGCACATTAAATACACTGATAGCAAAAAGTTCGTTGCACAAACGAAACGACAAATAAGCTTTTTTGTTTTTATTTATAGAATTTTCCATTGGTTTTATTTGTTTTTTGATTGTGAATGGCTCAATAGTTTGTCGGTATTGAGCATTAAAGCTAATTTTCCATCGCCCATGATGCTTGCTCCCGAAAGAAACTCGTATCTTTTAAGAGAATTGCCAAGAGGTTTGAGTACTGCTTGGTATTCGCCAATGATTTTGTCGATGACAATAGCAAATCGATTGGAGTTTCGGTTCAAAACCACGTAGCGAAGTTTATCGCCATCGTTGCCACTCAATTTGAGTTCGTTACGCAAATGAATGTAAGGAATAAGCGTTCCGTTGTATTCTAAGTGCATGTTTTGAGTAATCGAAAATTCCTCGATTGTTTGCGAACCACAAAATTCTACATCGGAAAGAGCCACTAAAAAATGAGAATCGGACGTTTCGAGCATCAAAGTGTCGATAATCGAAATGGTTTGTTGTAGTTTGATGGTAAAATAAGTTCCAAGTCCTACTTCAGAATCAATTTCAATTTCGCCACGTACCGAGTTTATTTTCTTTTTCACTACGTCCATTCCAACGCCCCGCCCCGACACTTCGGTAATTACATTGGCAGTAGAAAATCCAGCAATAAAAATAAGGTCGTAAATTTGTTTCTTAGTAAGCTGTGCATCACTGGCAATGTGTCCTTTTTCGATTGCTCTTTTGCGAATTTCATCGGGGTCGATGCCTTTTCCATCGTCTTGAATTTGAATAAACACATTGTTTCCCGAATGAAAAGCAGTTAATTTAATCACTCCTTCGCGAGGTTTTCCTTTGGCTACGCGCTCTTGAGGTGTTTCTATTCCGTGGTCGATGCAATTGCGAATGATGTGCAAAAGTGGCTCGGTAAGTACATCAATTATGTTTTTGTCGAGCTCATTTTCAGTGCCTTGCGTTATAAAACGTATTTCCTTGTTCATCGAAATAGACAAATCGCGAATCAATCGGCGGAAACTAACCAAAATATCGTTGATGGGAACTAAGCGAATGCTCAATGTGTTGTCTCTGAACTGTTTTGTGAGTTTATCAATTTTGTCTTCGAGCAAAATCAATTTTGCAAAATCTTGGTCTTTAACAATTAAACCCAACTCGGCACGAGTAATTACCAATTCGCTCACCAAATACATCAATTGGTCTAGTTTTTCGGCATCAACAGATATTCGCGAAGTGATTTGCTTGCCTATTTCTTGAAAATTTTTGTTGTTGGCATAATTCAAATCAATTGTTTCGGGAGCTTTTTCTTCTTGAACTTTCTCTAAGTTAAGTTGCTTAGGTTCATCTAGTTCGTTATTCGATTCTTGCTCTATTAGGCTTTCGTGCTCCATAGCATTTTGAGCAACCGAAAGAATTGAAGCTTTGTTGTTGATGCCATTTAAAAAATCCTCTTCGCTAAATAAATTGCAATTGGCTATTTTAATTATTTTGCACGAATCAATTACAAACATAAAAGCATCTTCAACGGCTCTAATGCTTTCTTTTGTAACCAAGTAAATGCGCCAATCACCTGTGTATCTATCTACTAATGAATCGTCGGTGTTTTCTTCCGGCAAAATGGTATATTCGCCCAAGAGCGAAAGTTCTCTAAAAATAGATAAAATTTTGATGCCTCTATCCAAAAAACGCTCTTCTATTTTAAATAAAATATAATACGTTTTTAAATTAGAAGTTTCGATAGGTTTAACTGAATTTTGTTTTACCGTTTTATTTTCCGAAAAACCTAAACTCGAAAGCAATTGTGCTATTTTGTTCAAAAGTTCATCATGTCTTTTCTGGTTGTTTGCGTTTTCAAATTTACTATCGGCTAGCAGATTTTTCAAATGATCGACCGAAACTAAGGTCAGATTCATTATTTCGCGCGAAAGTAAAGCGGTGCCATTTCTAATCAAATTATAAATCGATTCCATTTGATGCGTAAATTCCGAAATGTTGGCAAAGCCATACATACTGCTCACGCCCTTGAGTGTGTGCATAGTTCTGAAAATTTCTTGCACCAAATCCATATTCGATGACTCGTGCTCTAAGGTCAAAACAGTCGATTCGAGCCGCGAAACCAGAACAAGCGCATCTTCGATAAATTTTTCTTTAAATTCTTCCATCGTTTAGATTAAAGTAGTTGTACAAAAAATTAAACTGTACAACTACCTTGCATTTTGTTAGTTAAATGAAACACACGTTCTTTTAAATAGTGTTTGAAAGAAAACTCTTTAATTTTTGAAAATTAAAAAAAATAAAAACCGTTCGACCGACTTGTCGGTCTGTCGGTTAGGCTGTTAGAAAATCATCGGACAGACCGGACAAGCCGGTCGAACCGACGTCGTCAGAAGGATTGTCATTTAAGTTTAAATTAATGCCTTTATTGTGTTTGAAAATTCTCGAAAAATTTACCTCTTTATTTTTTTGAGTATATCTATTCGAGTGCGCTGCGCTGCGCTTCAAAAAATCGTGTGTTAGTTTAAAATAACCAATCACGTCTTTGAGTTGTTTGGCTTGTGCAGCTAACTCTTCCGAGCTAGTTGCCATTTCTTCGGTAGCTGCCGCATTTTGTTGCGTAACTTGGTTTAACTGCTGAATGGATTTATTAATTTGCTCGGCACCCGAATTTTGTTCCAGGCTCGACATAGCAATTTCCATCACAAGTTTGGCGGTATTTTGAATATCGGGCACAACCGATGCCAGCATAGTTCCAGAGTTTTCGGCAATGCTAACACTTTTACGCGAAATTTCGTCTATTTCTTTGGCAGCCAACTGACTGCGCTCAGCCAAACGGCGCACTTCGGCGGCAACAACCGCAAAACCCCTTCCCTGCTCGCCTGCACGTGCTGCTTCTACGGCAGCATTGATGGCAAGTAAATCGGTTTTTTCGGCTATATCGCCTATTACCGATATTTTGAGTGCTATTTCGCGCATGGCTTTCACCGTCAGAATAACCGATTGGTTGGCTTTTTCTATACTTTCGGCAGCTTTTTTTGCAATTTTTTCGGTTTCTTGGGCGTTTTCGTTGTTTTGAGTAATAATGGCAGTCATTTGTTCTATTGATGCCGAAACTTCCTCACTTGCAGCGGCTTGCTCGCTAGCTCCTTGCGAAATGTCTTCGATAATTTCCGACATTTGCTCCGTTGCATCGGCTATGGAGCTGGAGCCTGATTGTATTTCGCCTACAATTCTATTCAAACTTTCGATGAGTAGGTTGATGTTGCTCTTTATTTTATTAAAATCGCCTTTGTATTCTTCGGTAAGCAATTCGGGCACTTCGCCTTTAGAAATGTTTTCGATGTAGTTTGCAGCTACATTTAGTGGCATTACTACTGCATCGAGGGTTTTGTTCATACCTTCCACTATTTTTCTAAAATCGCCTTTGTGCTTACTCAGGTCGGCTCTTTGGGTCAGTTTTCCATTAACTCCAGCTTCCACAAGGCTGTTGGCATCAAAAATTAATTCTTTGATGGCTTCTTGTGCTTGTTGCAAGTTTTGATTTATAGTAAAGAAGTTTTGATATTCTACTTGCGTATAGTCGTCGGCTTTATTTATTTCAAAATCGAAATTGATATTGCCGGTAGAAAGTTTTTGCAAATTAGAAGCCAATCGTTCTACTTCTATAATATTGTACTCGTTGGTACGGAATTGTTTTGTAACGTCTTGAACTACTTCAATGTGTCCTATTTGTTTTCCATTTTTGTCGGTCAAATAAGCTACATCAACTTGGAAATTTTTGTCGAGCCCTGGTTGTCTAAATAGCGAGGTTAATGTTCCTTTTTTGAGCAAAGCAATGCCGCATTTGTCTGTTTTGCAAATGTTTGCTCCCCAGTTATTGCATTGATTGCCTAATACATCGCGTCTTCTTTTTCCAGTTACTTGTTCGGCGGCTTTGTTAATGAAAGTCCAGTTCATGTCGTTGTCGGTAACCGAAATAGGGAAAGGAATAGAATCGAGCAATTGTTCGTACCAATACACTTTTTCGGCAAAAGAATCGAGCGTGTTGTTGATTCCATTTACAATATCAAAGAAGCCACCTTTGAACTTGGTGCTGTCGCCTCTGAAGTAAAATTTGCCTTGCAATCCAGCTTCGATGAGTTTTTTAGTTTCGGCATCGAGGTTTATTAAATTACTTCTGAGCTTGTCCATTAATTGATTCCCTAGAACTTGCTTACCTGGTAAAGCTCTCAATATAAGTGAGAAATCGCCATCGGCGTAAGCGCCGGCTATTCCCAAAATTTCTAAAATATTATCTACATGCAATTTAACGGCGGCGTTGTAACCGTCGGCAAGTTCTTTGTAAAAGCCAGTGAATATCGAAGGGTCTAAATAATAGTCGAATTCGCCAGTCATTTGCTCGCGATACATTTTGTCCGTTTCGGAAGTCAATTTGGTAAGCGATTCGATGCAAATGTTCAAATTGTTTTTGAGGGTATTGAAGTCGCCTTGGTAGTTTTCGGTTATTTTGGCAGGAATAATTCCTTTAGAAATTTGCTCCACATAGTTGGCAGCCAAATTGAGTGGTTTCACTACAGTATTGAGGGTTTGGTTGAAACCTTCTACAATTCGTGCAAAGTCGCCACTATGCTTTGAAACATCGGCACGCGTTTCAAAACGACCTTCGGCACTAGCTTTTGCAAGCATTTCCACATCGGTAATTAGGTTTATAACGTTGCTTCTTAGCTGGTTTACTCTTTGGGTTGCAATAACTTGCTTGCCAGGGAATACTCTCAGTTCTTTTGATAAATCGCCTTCGGAGTATTGGCGAATCAATTCGAGCATTTCTAAAATGGAAGCAATATGATAACTTACAAGGTTTTTTACATTGTCCACCATTTCGAGATAAATTCCATTGAATAGTGTTTTGTCGAAGGTTACTTCTATTTCGCCTTTGGTGTGCTGATAATAAATCTCTTCTATATTGCTAGTAAATAGATTGAGGTTGTCGATTAATTGGTTGATGTTTGTTTTTATGATATTAAAATCGCCGTTGTACGTATCCGTTATTTTAGAAGGAATATCGCCTTTTGAAATTCTATCGACATAATCGGCGGCTACATTGAGTGGTTTTACAATGGCATCGAGCGTAGTGTTGATGCCTTCGATAACTGGGTGAAACTGTTTGTAAATATGCTCGGTAGAACCTCTATAATTTAACTCGCCAGCTATGGCTCGGTTGGTTATTTTTCCTATTTCGGTGGTTAGTTTGTTGATAATAGAAGATAAATTGCGCGAAACGAGCCATGCAAAAAGGGTTATGAGCACAATCATGCTTATAGAAATGGAAATCATGGTTATTTGAATCTCCCTAACCGAGGTAACTTCCGAATTGAACAGGAACCAAAAACACGCGTGAAAGTTCGCTGGTTAAAAGATTTTGAGCATCGTAATTAAAATCAATTCCTTTTCGTATTTTCTCTGAGATTTTGAATTTTCTTTCTTCTTCGGGAATTTCTTCGGGATACGATTTGTTTATTAAGCTTTTGTTTGGGTGGCTTACAAAATGTCCATTGTTTGAAAGTAAGGTCAAATACCCCGTTTCAAAAATTTTCACAGTATCGCTAAGTGCCTGAAAATCTTGCAACAATAAATCTACCCCTACAACACCTACGGCTTCGTTATTAATACGAATAGGAACAATAAGCGAAATCATCATTACTTCGCTATTACCTGCTTTATAAAGATAAGGGTCGGTTACAATTTCTTTGTTGAAGGTTAAGGCTTCAGAATAAGAATCGCCTTGTAATTCATAATCTTTGGTTGGTTCTAAATAAAGGGTATTTCCAAGCTTGTACCAATACGGCACAAAACGTCCGGTTTGGTCGTGTCCTATTGTATTTACATATAGCGCATCGTTGCCATCGAGTTTATTGGGCTCCCAAACAGACCAAACCCCATAAACATTGGGATTGCTATTGAGCACATTTTTGAGAATGGAATTAAAATCGTTGCGAATAGCCTTTTTTTCCAGAGCTTGCACCGCTTCAAAGGTGTGGCTCAAGGTACGTGCTATGTCAAAAGCTCCTTCTACCTGTTTATCTATCTGATTGGCGTAGCGGTGCGCTGTGCTTTCGGCATTTTCAAATACTTTTTCTGTTTCTAAATTTCTAATACTTACACTCAAATAGCGCATAAGTATCAATACTAAAATTACATTTAATACTATGATTGATAACATCATGCGTTATTTTAAGTTTACTTTATTTCTTTTTGAAAAAAAATGAAAATTAGGAATCAATGTCGTTTAATTAAGTTTATTTGTGAAACAGCCCTTCAAGGGGTTAAAAACCCTTGAAGGGCTTAACTTGGCAGCATTGAATTATCAATTATGAAAACGTAACTCATGCCAAATTCCTAACTACTAAATTACCGAATTAAAACAAATTCAATGCTCGTTTTACGGTTTTGATAAACTCCTCGCGCTCAAAAGGTTTTTGAACAATGGCAGTAACTCCGCTATTGAGAGCTTCTTGCTTTTTCTTTGCGTCTTTTTCCGATGTGAGCATAAGTACAGGAATGCGCTTGTACTGTGGTAGCAGTCTTACTTGTTTCGTCAGTTCTATGCCATTCAAGTCTGGCATATTCAAATCAGTTATTAGTAAATCTACCTGTCTGCCATCGAAATAGCGCAAAGCTTCTGCTCCGTTTTCTGCTTTAAGAATCTGAAAATCATTTTGCCAAAGTGTAAATTCTATTACAAAAAGGGTATTTTCAAAGTCATCTACAATTACTAATGTTGGTTTCATTTTTTTTTCGTTTAATTATTTGTAAAATTAAAATAAATAGTTGGTTTGCTTTTCATCTATTTTAATGATTTTTTATCCTAAATAACTTGGATTTTTTTATCCTACAAAAATAGGATTTTTAAAGATTAAAATGAAAAGATAAAAGATAAAAAGAACAATTTAACTACTTAACCATAAAACATAAAAAACTTTTTAGAAAAAATAGTACAAGACCTATTTTTTTTGTATGTTTGCATACGATAAGCCGTAGAATACAAAAATGGAATATCAGTCATAAAAAACAAAATATTATGCCAAAAGATAAGAAAAAAGAAAAAAAAGGCAAACAAATAGCCTACACTGCTTCGCAGTTGAAACAGTCTATTATGGGTATTTTTACTAAAAAGCCCAACGCCAACTTCAATTACAAGCAAATAGCCAAGCGTTTGGATATACACGACGTTAGCACAAAGCATTTATTGGCTGCCCTTATGCTCGAACTTAAAAAAGACAAGCAAATAGAAGAAGTAGGCACTGGCAAATACAGGCTTTTGAAGCAAAGCGGCTACCTAACCGGCGTAGTAGATATGACTGCACAAGGCTCGGCTTACGTAATTTGCGAAGGGCAACTACAAGATATTTACGTTTCGCAGCGCAACCTACACGGTGCCTTGAACGGCGACGAAGTAAAACTTTATGTGTATGCCATTCGCAGCAACAAAAACCCCGAAGGCGAAGTAATTCAAATACTTAAACGCTCTAAACAGTACTTTGTGGGAACTATGGAAATATCCGATAGCTTCGCCTTTATGATTCCCGAAGGCAAAAGCCTTAGTTCTGACCTTTTTATACCCAAAGGAAAACTCAACGGCGCACTCAACGGACAAAAAGTAGTAGCTAAAATTATAGAATCCAACGAAAGAGGCAAAAATCCGGTGGGCGAAATCATTCGCGTTTTGGGCAATGCCGGCGACAACGAAACCGAAATGCACGCCATTCTTGCCGAGTTTGAGTTGCCCTATAAGTTCGACGAAAGCGTTCTAAAAGCTGCCGAAGATATTTCGGACATCATCACCGAGCAAGAAATTGCCAAACGCAAAGACTTTAGAAACATCACCACCATTACTATCGACCCCGTTGATGCTAAAGATTTTGACGATGCACTCTCCATTCAAAAACTCGAAAATGGAAACTACGAAGTGGGCGTGCACATTGCCGATGTAACTCACTACGTTACACCCAATTCTACCCTCGATGAGGAAGCCTACAAACGCGCCACTTCTGTTTACTTGGTCGATAGAACAGTGCCCATGTTGCCCGAACGATTATCAAACGGTATTTGCTCGCTAAAACCCAACGAAGACAAGCTTTGTTTTGCCGCAGTGTTTGAATTAGACGAAAATGCAAAGATTATGAACGAGTGGTTTGGCAAAACAATCATCAATTCCAACAGGCGTTTTGCTTACGAAGAAGCCCAACAAATAATCGAAGACAAAGCCGGAGAACTTTCGGAAGAAATTTTGAAACTCGACGAGTTGGCTAAGAAAATACGCGCCAAACGTTTCAAAAACGGTTCTATTTCGTTCGATAGAGTAGAAATGAAATTTGAAATTGACGAAAAAGGCAAACCGCTAAGCGTTTTCTTCAAAGAATCGAAAGATGCCAACAAACTAATAGAAGAGTTTATGTTGCTTGCCAACAAGCGAGTAGCCGAATTTGTAGGCAAAGTAAACGACAAAGCAAAAGCCAAAACCTTTGTGTATCGCGTGCACGATGAGCCAAACATGGAAAAACTCAAAAGCTTTTCCGATTTCATCAAAAAGTTTGGTTATCAATTAAAATTAGCTTCGCGCCAAGAAATTACAACCTCACTTAACCAGCTCTTGACCGATGTAGCCGGAAAAACCGAAGAAAACTTAATCGAAACCTTAGCCGTTCGCTCTATGGCAAAGGCAGAATACGATGTGAAAAACATTGGACACTATGGCTTGGCATTCGATTATTACACGCATTTCACTTCGCCCATTCGCCGCTACCCCGATGTGATGGTGCACCGCTTGCTGTTTGCCTATTTGCAAGGCGAAGCTTCTGCCAACAAAACCTATTACGCCGAAAAGTGCAAACACTCATCGGAAATGGAATACCGTGCAGCGCAAGCCGAACGCTCATCGACTAAGTACAAAGCCGTTGAGTTTATGAAAGACAAAGTAGGCAACCTCTACGAAGGCGTTATTTCGGGAGTTACCGAGTGGGGAATTTATGTAGAAATAGCTGAGTATAAAATAGAAGGCATGGTATCGTTGCGCGAAATGGAAGACGACTTTTATGTGTTTGATGAAAAAAACTACGTCATCTTTGGCAAAAACAAAAACAAACGCTTTCAACTAGGCGACCACGTTACCATTCAAATAGTTAGAGCAAATACCGAGCGCAAACAACTCGATTTCATCATGGCGTAAGCTTTTTAAAATTTAAAATTAGGAATGAAAAATGATGAAATTCATTACATTCATTCCTAATTCAATAAAATTCTTGATTCAATGAAAAAAAGTATTTTTTTTGTTTTGTTTTTGGTAATGTTGAATGGTGCTTTTGCACAAACACCTCTTTGGACTGTGGGCAATGCCCGAACGGTGGAGTATAATACCATGGCTGTAAGTGCGTTTCAGAACTTGCGCTACGGCATTACTCGAAAAATGGAAATTGGAGCTCAGCCGTTGGGTCTGTTGTTTGCGCCTAATATATACCTTAAAAAACAATGGTTAAAAACGGACTTACTAGTTACTAGTCGGCACGGAATTTATACGCCCATAATTGGGCAAAAACGATTTCAATCCTCTGAAAAAACTTTTCCTGGATTTATGAAAGCCGAAAGAGAAATCATTTACCCACTCACAAATACAATAAAACCCAATGTAACATTCACCAACGAAGTACTATTTAGTTCGTATATTCAAAAGCCAACTAGTTGCACCGAGGCAAACTATTTGCTTACCGGAAAAGTGGGATTTCATTTTTCGGTAGCCAATAAAAATCAGGTGTTGGATAGTATTTTTTATCCGGTATTTTTTATGCGCACTCAGCCTTATCAGGGTCAATTGATGTGGTATTTGGGTTTGCAGCTCGATGGGCATTTGTATTTTGAGAATTTAGATTTTTCTACCGATATTCAATTTCTTTCGCTAGGGAAATTTACCGATTGGAGTATCGAACACAAAGGTTTGCTGTTGATTACTCAATGGGAAAATACCCGTGTGTTAGTTGGCTATAAATTGGCTTATTCTACTTTGGCTAGCCAAGCTTCGCGCACAGTGTTTTTGCCTTTGCTCGATTTTACTTATACTTTCAAGTTTAAAGGCAAAAAGCAAGGAGGCGATTTGTCTGGCTTCAAGCGTGGAAAGCCTGAGAAACAGAAAAAAGAAAAGTAAGTTTAACAATAGAACAATTTTTTGTCATGAAATTATTTGCAAATACGAGTGCCTCTTTTCAGTTTTTCTTTGCTATTTTTATTATTTTAGTTGTTTTTTTATTCACGCTTGGTGTTGGTATTGGTTTGTCAATACCACTTTTTGGTTTGAATGCGGCTGAATTGGGTAGCTACATGAACACCGAAACCGTTGAAAACATAAAAATAATCAAATATTTTCAGGCTTTGCAAACCGTGGCTTTGTTTGTATTTCCGGCGGTGGCGATTGCTTATTTGCTTGGCGAGAATAGTTTGGATTATTTGAGTTTGAACCGAAAGCTCAATTATAACTCGGTGCTTTATGTTTTTATGACCATTTTGGTGGCTTTGCCAGCGGTGAATGTATTGATAGAGTTTAATGAATCGATGAAATTGCCTAGCTTTATGAGTCACATAGAACAAATGATGCGCACAAGCGAAGATGAAGCAAAAAAATTGACTGAGGCTATTGTTTCCACTAAAACAATTACTGGATTGTTAGCCAATTTACTGGTTATAGCTATTTTGCCAGCCCTGGGCGAAGAACTTATTTTTAGAGGTGTCTTTCAGCGTATTTTCACTCAAATGACACGCAACCACCACTGGGGAATTTTCATTTCAGCTTTCATTTTTAGTGCGTTGCATATTCAGTTTTATGGATTTCTGCCGCGTTTGCTGTTAGGTGTTTATTTTGGCTATTTATTGGTTTGGAGTCAATCGCTTTGGTTGCCTATTTTGGCTCATTTTTTTAACAATGCTATGGCTGTGCTATTTTATTTTTATTATCACAATTATGCTCCTGCAAACTTTAATCCAGATACTTACGGAACGCAAAGTGTGATGCTTGCCCTTTTTAGCAGTTTGCTCGTTGCTTTTTTGGTCTATTTTACTCAACGAATTTATATTTTTAAACCAACAATACATCAAAAATTGGAATAGTTTTTTTAAAAAAAAAGAGCAAAGAGCAGCATAAAATGATTTACAGATAGCAAAAGAGAATTAAAATGATTTATTTTTTCTTTTTTTTTGAAAAAAAGAAAATTTTTATTTACTTCAAATTCAAATATTTGCTGATTTATTTGATTTTTTTTCATTTTTTTTTCAAAAAAAATTTGCACAAATAAAAATAGTGTTTACCTTTGCAGCGCAAAAACAAAAAAACATTTCTTGTTTGAGCAGATATAAAAGGTGCCATAGCTCAGTAGGTAGAGCAACGGACTGAAAATCCGTGTGTCCTTGGTTCAATTCCGAGTGGCACCACTTTTTTGAAATGAGTTATTTGTAATTTTATTACAAATAACTCATTTTTAGTTTTATACAAAATGGCAAAATGTAAAATTAGAACCTATTTTCCTATCTTTTTGCGGAATTGTTTTACTTTCGGTTTAAGCTAGTGGTTTGTGTACTACAATTTTTTTCTTTTCAAAGCAAGCCTCAAAATAAACTATATTTTTACTTCAGCGCATCACCCAACCAACGCATTTATTATTCGTTTCAAATTGAAAACCACCACATAAAGCATAGCCAAGCCTATACCTAAATAGATGGGCATCAGCACTTTAATGGGAATAATCGCTGATTTGCGCAAAGCAATACCAAAAGTCATCATAAACACAATTAGTAGCTTGGAGCGTGTGCTTTGAAATTGCCAAAGATTTAATTCTGAATCTTTTAAATTGCTAATACGATTCCAATTTTGAATGGCAACTTTGCGAAAGATGAAGTAAATTTTAAATATTCCAATACTTGTACCTACCAAAAGGGAAATAATAAGTTGTGGTATATTGAACAGATTTGCCCATGAATAGGCTCTGGAAAGTAGCATATAAGTTGCTATTGCCCAGATAAATGTAGCGAAAATGAGCAATCCGTTTTTTGTTGTTTTAATCATTTGTTTTTCTTTGCTAACTAAATTGGTCGATTGCTGCTGTAACTTCTTTTAAATCAAAAGGTTTACTAAAATACTGCAAGATAATTTTTTCATCTAAAGCATTCTGTATCTCGTCGGTAATTTCAAAACCCGTCAGAATAAAGTAACTTACATCAGAAAATAAAGTTCGGGCTTTTTTGATAAAGGTCAAGCCGTCCATTTTGGGCATTTTCATATCGCTGATAACTATTTTAATATCAGGGGTTTTATTCAAAACATCAAGTCCTTCAAAACCATTGAGTGCGGTATATACTTGGTATTTTTTCGAGAAATTAATTTTGAAAAGAAAAATATTTATTTCTTCATCATCTACGTACAAAATTTTTGTATCTAAATTCATATTAGTTTGGTTTTAATGGAATTGTTATAGTTACGCTTGTTCCTTTGTTGAGCTGTGATTTGAATTCGAGGCTTCCTTTGTGCTCTTTTATAATGGAATAGCTTATCGACAAGCCCAGACCAGTTCCTTTGCCTGGGTCTTTGGTTGTGAAAAAAGGGTCGGTTATTTTCGATAAATTCTCCTCTTCTATTCCTATGCCTGTGTCGTCAAATCGAATGACTGCATTATGCTCAATTTGCGAGGTAGTTATGGTTATTTTGCCTTCATTTTCAATGGCTTGGATAGCATTTTGTACAATATTGATAACTACTTGATGCAATTTTCCGATGTTTCCCAAGACAATTAAATTGCTGGGCGTAAGATTTTTTTGAAGTACAATTTTTTGATTTAATTGATTTTGAACCATCAAAATACAATTGTCGATGATTAAGTGAATGTCGCAGTTTTCGTCGTGGTTTTTGTTGTTGCGGCTAAAATCATTCAAACTTTTTACTATCATCGAAACTCTATCTACTCCCGATTTTAAGCTTTTCAAAACCATTGAGATTAATTGTTGCTCTGTATGCTGGTGTTGTTCAAAGTAATCGAACAGAGCTAGATACGAGCCCATAATGTAGTTGAGAGGATTGTTTATTTCGTGTGCCACGCCGCTGGTTAATACGCCAAGCGATGCCATTTTTTCGGCTTGTAAAAGCTTGGATTGGGTTTGTTTGAGGTTTTGCAACGTACTTTTAAGTTCTTCGTTTTGATTGTTGATGATTGTATTTTTTTCAAAAAGCTCTTCGTTGGTGGCTTGCAGCTCTTCGTTGGTTATTTCAAGGTCTAATGTCTTTTCTATCACAAGTTTTTCTAAATTGCTTCGGTGCTGTGCGAGTTCAAGTTCTATGGATTTTCTCTCGGTAATATCGCGCGATACTATTTGTATATGAAGTATATCGTTTAAGTAAATTTTGGACATAGTGCCACTAAACCAAAGTGTGTTTCCCCAAACAGTTACAAATCGATTTTCGATAATTTCGGATTGGGTTTTATCTGAGTTTAACAAATCTTCTAGGGCTTTTCTAACAAAATCAATATCATCGGGGTGTATGTGTGCTTTTTTATTTTCGCTTGCATAGTTTTCGGGGGTTATGCCTGTCATTTTGGCTAAATTTTCATTTCCGTAGATAATTTTGCCAGTCAAATCGTGAATCATGATAATGTCGGGAAAGGAAGAAACTAATTTGCGATAGCGTTCTTCGCTTTCTTTTAGTTTTTTATCGTCATCTAGTAGCTTGCTGTTTTGTTGTTCTATTTGGTGGTAATTAATTAGAATTGTTTTTCTAAAAAAATGAGCTACAAGCATCAAGCCTAGTGCCATAAGCAGTATAATGGAAATATCGACAACCCAAATGCGTGTATTGGCTATGTATTTTTCTACATCAATGGTATATTCAACCGTTTTGGTAATGTAGAGCAACGCAATAACGGTATAAATGACAAATAGAATAATTAAGCTGTAAATTCCTTTGCGATAAGAAACTACAAATGTTGTAAAAATAGGTAATACTACAATATAAACTTTGGCTGACGAAAGGAAACCATACGAATACATACCAGTAGAAACGGTAAGAAGCGTAACTAAGGTCAATGCCAACGCTTTGGCATTGATACTTAATTTATTTCTAAAAATAGCAGCTAACACAATAAAAAAGACACCAATAGCTTGAAGGAAGAACGCTAAATTGAATCCGAACGTTAATGCTCTAAAAAAAACAAATAGAATTAGAAGAACGCCTACCGAAGCAAATAGTACGATAGAAGCATTCACAGCTTTGCTTTGCAATTCTTTTATGTTTTTATGAATCATTAAAATATGCTTTGGTTGCGACTTTAAAATGTTTGCTTATTTTGGAATTGTTCAAACGTTGCACGATATAATGCAAAGATATATAATAATTATCAATTAGCAATGATTTAATTGTTAAATTGTTGATTTGATGATTTGATGCTCGGTTATGGTTAAAATGGAATGATATTTCTTTTCTGGACTAATGGATTCTGTTTGTGTAGTTGAATTGCCTTTTTTGCATTCAACTTTCGAGCAAAATAAGGGCTTGTAGAAGAATTTGTTAAAAAGCGTTAAAAATCTTACGGTCGTTCCGCACTCCCTTACCATGGCTCCGCACTCTCTTACGGTCGTTCCGCACTCCCTTACGGTCGTTCCTCACTCCCTTACCATGGCTCCGCACTCCCTTACGGTCGTTCCTCACTCCCTTACCATGGCTCCGCACTCTCTTACGGTCGTTCCGCACTCCCTTACCATGGCTCCGCACTCTCTTACG
>JFJP01038948.1_pt1 | contig 15054 bp, 12 predicted proteins | sample 431651 | NCBI WGS metagenome assembly JFJP01 (sample SAMN02602958, study PRJNA72255) | Microbial mat metagenome, whole genome shotgun sequencing project. | biome: fresh water; feature: sink hole; material: water; isolation source: purple microbial (photo- and chemosynthetic) mats found in...
TGCCGGAATAATCGTAGGGCTGAGAAAAATTGACCTTCATGGCCCGCTGCGGGGTTATGCCCATGCCGCCGATGATCATGTCGAATTTGCCTGTCAGCAGGGCGGGGATGATGCCTGACCAGGCGGTGGGCACAAACTCGATCTTGACTCCCATATCCTTGGCCAGTCGGCTGGCTACGTCTATCTCAAAACCGATAAGCACGCCGTTCTTGTCTTTCATCGCCCAGGGCTGGAAAATATCCATGCCGACCCGTAAAACGCCCCGTTTGAGGATCTGCTCAATATTGCTCTCGGCGGCAAGCTGCTGCTGCAGCGAGGCCGCGGATACCGCGCCGGTGATGAGAGTGACGAGCAGGAATATAGACAGTGCCAGTATTTTTTTCATAATCTTCTCCTTGTATAAGGGGATTCGAGTAGGCCCTTCAGGGCAGTTTTAAACGATGTTCCAGGGCCCCGGCTAGACACGACAGGGTAATCGTGACGATCAGATAGAGCGCGGCCACAGTCAGCCAGACCTCAAAGGTCAGGAAGGTCTCGGCAATAATGGACTGGGCCTGCATGGTCAGATCGTAGATGGCGATAGTGCTGACCAGGGCCGAATCCTTGACGAGCGAAATGGCCTGACTCGTCAGGGGCGGCAGCACTGTCCTGACGGCCTGGGGCAGGATAACATGGCGAAGGGTGGCGTAGCGGCTGAGGCCGAGACTATAGGCAGCTTCGTGCTGTTCCCTGGCCACCGAAAGGATACCTGAACGAAAGATCTCGGCAATATAGGCACCTTCAAAGAGGCTGAGAGAGAGGATGGCGGCCGGTAGTCGGTCAAGACCGAGCAAGGGGGCGAGGACAAAGTAGATGAAAAAGATCTGGATCAGCAGCGGCGTGTTCCTGATGACTTCAATATAGAAACGGGCCAGAAGCCCGGCGAGTGGCGATGCCGAGAGCCGAAAAACTGCGGTGACAAGGCCGATCAGCAGGGCGGCGATCAGGCTGAAGGCAGAGATCTGCAGGGTGATGAGCAGGCCCTGCAGCAGGGGGCCGGCAGAAATACCGGCCTCGTCATGGATGTAGAGATATCGCGGGATCTGATACCACTGCCAATGATAACTGAGGTCCCGTGAGCCCATGGCGAAGAGTCCGGCAACTGCCAAAAACAGCAGGAGAAGCTGGAACAGGTCGACGAGCGGAGAGCGGAGCAGGCCATGAAGGCTGCGGCTTTTTTGCGGACCAGGACGAGTCATCATCTCTTCCTTGAAAGGGATAACCTATGGACATGATAATTAATCTTAGATCAGACAGTACAGGGTTACGGCGAAAAAATCCAGAATGTTTTTTATCGGTTCCTGAAGGCGGGAAGGAAAACGGGATAGAATCACAAAGGCGAGGGTGGCACGAGCAGCTATTTACATTCTCCAATCAGTCATTATAGAATGAAGAAGGAAAGGACGAATCAGACGGCGGTTTTCTGGCTTGTTGGAAGCATACCAAGAGAGGAGGGGCGCGACTATGAAGATTGTAATCGTTGGTGGTGGGGCGATCGGCAAACTTTTTGGCTCTTTTCTGGCAAAAGGCGGTAACGAGATATCGTTGATTGATGTCGATCAGGAGGTAGTAGGGGCTATGCAGAGCGGGGGCATCGGCGTAATGGCCCATGGCGAGGATGATCCGGATGCCGTGACCCTGGTGCCGGTGACGGCCATGAGCGACGGAACCGAGGTAAAGGAGTGCGATCTGGTCCTGCTGATGGTCAAATCCTTTTCCACCAGGCTGGCGACCCAGGGAATCGCCCATCTCATATCGCCGACCTGTCCGCTGCTCGTCGTCCAGACCGGTCTCGGTAATGTTGAAATCATTCGCCAGATCGTACCGATAGAGCATGTTCTCGTCGGCTTCACCTTCATGTCGGGAACATCACTGGGTGGATCCACCGTGCGGCATGGCGGGCCTGGCAAGACGTATATTGGTGAACTGAATGGTGAACTGACCCCGAGACTCGAGAAAATCTGCCGGGTTTTCAGCGACTGCGGCATCAAGACACAGATGGCCAGGCGGGTTATCGGTCGTTTGTGGTGCAAGGTGATCATCTATTCAGCGATCAACCCGTTGTCTGCCCTGCTGAAGGTGCCCAACGGCTGCCTGACGACCCGGATGGAATCGATAACCCTGATGAAACGTCTGCTCGACGAGGGTCGTCGGGTTGCGGAAGCCTGTGGTATCGATCTGGTGTATACCGATCTGTACGAATTACTCTTTGATGCCTGCCAGCGCAGTTCGAACAATCTGTCCTCCATGCTCCAGGATATTCTCAACGAGCGACCAACTGAAATTGATGCCCAGAACGGGGCAATCTGCCGCTATGCCGAAGGGCATGGGTTGGCGGTGCCAACCCACCAGACGATTGTTGAACTGATCAAACTGCTTGAAAAATGGCGGCCGGGACTGGAGCAGCTGTAGCGGTGGATGCGGGCCGATAATCTTTCCGGGAGGGTGGAAAATGAAAAACTGGAACAGATTTCTCATTGCGGTGGACAAATCAGAGACTTCGCTGCGGGCCGTGCGCTATGTCGCCTATATGGTCGCCGGCCTTGCCGATGCGCATATCTGTCTTCTTCATGTCTATCCTGAACCGCCGCCGGATTTTTATATACAGGGCGGCAAACTGGACAGATATCAGATGCTCCGGGAGGAGCGGGCCGAGCATTTTTTGCTCGAATCCCTCAATATACTCGAGGCCGCAGGCATCAGCGGCAGGAAGATCAGCCAGCGTGTCTGCATGGCCGAGGGCAAGACCATTAGCCAGATGGTTCTGGAGATCCAGAGGGAAGGACAGTACGGCACCGTGGCAACCGGCAAGCGCGGGGTTTCAAAGGCGGAAGAATTCCTCTTCGGCTCCATCTCCAATGCCCTGGCTCGGCACAGCCGCGACTTCACTGCCTGGATCGTGGGGTAGCGCGATGATAGACTGGAGCTATTTTCCTTTCAAGATCCTGCCGCGCCTGCAGGCTCATCCTGCCATGCAGAGCATCCGGCGGCAGCCTCGGATCTGGCGAGATACTAGTGAATTTTCCAGCATCGACTACGGTGACATCCTCCACGTCGACAACCGCTATTTGCTGGTGGTCGGCTATACCCGCGAGGGTCGTTTCGGCATTGACGATCAGCCGAAACAATGGGTGCCGAAGTCCTATGACCTGGAAACCGGCGAATCGAACATCGTGAAGCTGGTATTTCACGAGACCTACTCGATACGTCTGGGGGATTTGCAGGTGAAGTGCTACCGCAGTCCGGAAAAGGAGGCCAGGGTCCTCGAACTGGTGCGGGGGAATCCAGCCTTCATGCAGGGCTATTCAACCCTGGACGACGCCGATAATCTTGTCCGTATACTGGATATAGTGCCGGGAAAACGACTGGATAAGTATCTGCAGAATCTCGGGGAAGATCACCTGGATTATTTCGAGAACCATCTACCCTATGTTCTTGAGCGCTTTCTCGTATCCATGCAGGGTATCATGCTGCTGCATAGCAATGGACTCAAGCATGGCGATATCCGCCGTGACCATATCTTTGTCAACCGTGATGACGGCAGCTTTATCTGGATAGATTTCGATTACGATTTTTATCTGCCCGAGAGACCATACGCCATGGATCTTTTCGGGCTCGGCAATGTCCTTCTCTATATTGTCGGCCGGCAGAACTTTCGGCCCCAGGAAATCCTCGACAATCCGGATTTCGGGCAAAAGGTGTTCAATACTCTGCGGGTCGAGGATATGTCGCTGCTGGCCCAGGACCGGGTCTTCAACCTGAAAAAGCTCTATCCGTATATCCCGGACCGGCTGAACAATATCCTCCTGCACTTCTCGGCGGGAACATCCGTGGTTTATGATACGGTGGCCGAATTCCATGACGAGCTGGCCGCCTGTATCCTCTCGCTGTAGACGTCGGCGAGATTTTCCGCCGCGACTATCTGCGCGATGACAGCTGGCCCCTGGCCAGTTCGGTGATGCTGCGGAAATCGATCTTGCCGCTGCCCATCTTGGGCAGGTTTTCGATGACCAGAAAGGTCTTCGGCAGGGCGATCTTGGGCAGCGATCTGGCCATCTGCTTCAGGGTGGCCTTTTCATCGAGCTGGGCGGTGACAACCGCAACAATCCTGGCTCCCTTGATCGAATCGGGGATCTCGACGACGCAGCATTCGACATCTTCCGGCAGGGTCTTTTCGAGGACACCCTCGATCCTGACGAGTGAGACCATCTCGCCGCCGATTTTGACAAAGCGCTTCAGTCGTCCGACATGCCAGAGAAAACCATCCGCATCGATATTGCCCATATCGCCGGTATCGTACCAGCCGCCGCGGATATGCAGGGAGGTCTCCTCGAAATCATCGAAGTAGCCCTTCATGACATTGTCACCCTTGATCAGGATACGGCCGTCTTCGCCGGTACCGCACTCCTCGCCGGTCTGGTAGTTTTCGATACGCACCTGGGTGCCGGGGATCGGCTTGCCGACACTGCCAGGGCGGTTGAATTCCGGAGTGTTGGCGGAAATTACCGGTGAACACTCGGTGGCCCCATAGCCTTCCAGCAGGGTTACGTTGTGCTTGCTCTTGAATCCCTCGCGCAGGGCATCCGGGCACTTGTCGGCACCGGTGAGGGCGATGCGCAGGCTGGCGAAATCGCGATCCTCGGACTTGCGCAGGTAGCCCCAGAAAAAGGCCGGGGTACCGACCAGGAACGAGGCCTTCTCTTCCCGGACGATCGTGCAGATCTTCTTGAAATCTAGGGGGTTGGCATAGGTGAGAAGGGTCATGCCATGGTAGATGGGCAGCCAGAAGTTGGTGGTCAGGCCGAAGACATGGAAGAGCGGCAGGGTGGACATGAAGACGTCTTCCGGTTTGAGGGCGAAGATCGGGGTCACTGCCTCGATATTGGCGAGGATGTTCCGGTGGCTCAACTGGACCGCCTTGGGATCCTTTTCGCTGCCGCTGGTGAACAGGATGACGGCGGTGTCGTCGCTCGTGCCGCCGTGCACCAGCTTCTTGATCCACGAAACCGGCAACTTGGAGATCAGGGCGGCGGTGACCTTCTGCAGCCCGGTCAGACCGGCCATGATGTCTTCGAGGTAGATCATGCCCTCGACATACGGGCATTCTATTTTCTCAAGCAGGGCCTTTGAGGTGATGATGGTCTTAAATGCACATTTTTTCTGGGCGTAGCGGGCATTCTGCTCGGCGCCGGTCGAGTAGTTGATCATCACCGGGATCCGGCCGCTCATCAGGACGGCGATCTTTGCCAGGATGCAGCCGGCGGAGGTCGGAACCATGATGCCGACGAAGCCTTTGTCGAGTCCGCGGCAGACCTGGGCCAGGAGGAGGCTGGCCATCAGGGTGCGGCTGTAGGTCAGTTCCTTGTTGGTGGAATAATCGTGGATGGCAAGTTTGCCGTCCATTTTTTTGGCAATCTCGATAAAATGATGATGTAATAGCACAACAGCCTCCTGTCCTGCAGTTTTGTTGGCGATTTTCGGGCGACAGTCTGCGGTTGGCCGGAGAGCACGCCCTGCTCCACCCTGAAAGGTCCAAGTACCACTTTTCCCTTGCTTTGGCAACTTCAACTGAGATGCAGGAGAATTGCAGCTTCGACAATATTGTCGAGGTGCGTATGCCTTTGTCGAACAAATGTTGCGAGAAATTGGTATATATTTTTAAGTAATCGAAATATAAAGAATAAAAATATAATATTGATGGCATGATTCTTGTAAAAAGTAGGTGTTGCTCGATTATTCGTGTCTGTTTTACTATCAACTTCCACAGGAGAATGCATCATGAACATGCGCAAAATTACCTCAATGACCATGCTGGTTTCGCTGGTCCTGTTATTCCTCAACTCGGTCATCCTCTACGTCGTGCCGGAAGGGCGGGTGGCCTACTGGGCGGACTGGCATTTCTGGGGACTCAGTAAGACAGAGTGGGGCGATCAGCATGTGACGGTCGGTTTTCTCTTTCTGCTCGCCGGTCTGCTGCATATTTATTACAACTGGGCTGCAGTCAAGTCGTACATGAAGAATAAAATGAAAGAGATTAAGGTCTTCACCCCATCCTTCAATATGGGACTGCTGATCACGGTCATTGTTGCCGTGGGAACGTATTTCCAGGTTCCACCGATGAGCACTGTTCTCCAGCTTGGGGCGCACTTCAAGGAAGCAGGGGCCGAGAAATACGGGGAACCTCCGTATGGCCATGCCGAGCTTTCCTCGTTGAAGATGTTCAGCCAGAAAGAACAGATTGATCTCGACAAGGCCCTTGCCTTGCTGAAAGAGGCGGGCCTGCAGGTCGAGGGGGCTGATCAGACCCTGGTCGCCATTGCCCAGAACAACAGGTTGGCACCCCAGCAGGTCTATACAATCATTCAGCCTGCTAAAAAGGTGGCTGCGGAGGATGGAAAGTCTGGAACAACGAGCTTCCCTGACGAGCCGAAACCAGGTTTTGGCCGTAAGACTCTGGAGGAGGCCTGCGTTGAATTGAAGATCGACTTGAAGGCTGTATCGGAAGGGCTGCAGGCAAAGGGCATGAAGGTAGAGACGGGCAAAACCATCCATGAGATTGCCGAAGACAACGGCAAGGAGCCGATGGAGATCTTCGAGGCCATCCGCTCTGTCGTTCTGGGTGAGTAGCAGCAAAGGTAAAGGCTGGGCGAAACACCGTCTCTGTGGTAGAAAATCATGGGGACGGTCGTGTCATTGAGAGAACAGCATCGGGGAAAGCGGCCAGCAACTATCCGGTGCACAGACTATGGAAGCGGCATGCAGCCTTATCCGGCCTGGAAGATGAATATCGTTATTTTCATTGCTATTGCGGCAATGGTCGGCGGCTATTCCTTCTGGCAGGTGCAGCGGGCGTACAGGCAGTTTGTGGAAAATTCCCGGGAGCATGCCCGGGTGGTCGCGGCGGTGGTCGAGCTGGCCCTTGAAGATCTGCCGCAAGCTGCCCGGGGCCCTGCCGATGAGGACTCCCAGGCTGGCCGCTCGGTCGCACGTCTGCTGGAGGGATTGAGCAGGCTGCCAGGCATCGCTCGGGTCGATCTGCTGGATCTGCCGCAAGCTGCCCTCAACGCTGAAAGCGGGATCCAGACACGTCTTTTCCTGACTGAAGGTCGGCGGGTTACCGAGACCCGCATCCCCCTGGCCGGCAGAACCCTCGTCATCTCTCTGCCGGCGGCGCATTTTACCAAGAGAATACAGCAGATGAAGGGTGAGTTTCTGCTCTTTGCCTTCTGTATCCTCCTCTTCGGCAGTATTTCCACCTGGTGGCTGTACCGCACGCAGCAGCAGAGAATTCTGGAAGCCCGCGAGTTCGAACAGCGTATTGCCAAGCAGCACGAAGAGGCGGCCCTGGGGCGGGCTGCGGCAACCATAGCGCACGAAATCAGAAATCCGCTCAATGCCATCGGCATGGGGCTGCAGAGGCTCGAGATGGAAGCGGCCGGCCTTGAACCGGAGCACCTCGGTCTCGTGGCCGGCATGCGTGAGGCGGTGGCCAGGAGCAACGCCATCGTCTCTGATCTGAAGTGCTATGTCGGCGATTACCGTCCGACACTGCAGCTGGTCGATGTCGCAGGCGTGCTAGGGGAGGTCACCCGGCTCTATGGCCCGCAATGCGCTGCCGCCGGTATCGCCGTCAACAGTGCGATCGAGGCTGGAGTGGAGATCGAGGGAGACACCAGACTGCTCGGGCAGCTCTTTGAAAATCTTTGGAAAAACGCAGTCGAAGCCCAACCGAAGGGAGGACGTATCGCCGTCTCCTGTGAGGTTCGCCAAAATATTTGCCGTCTGGTCATGGAAAACGATGGGTTCATGCTCGGCAGCGGGGAGAGCGGCAATATCTTCGAGCCCTACTTCACCACAAAAACACAAGGTACCGGCCTGGGACTAGCCATCAGCAAAAAAATAGTCGAGGCCCATGGCGGCAGAATTATCCGGCAATCGGCAGCCCAGGCCCAGGTTTTTCGCCTGGTGATTGACTTGCCTGTCAGACAGAACGCGCCACTGGCGACAAAGGGCGGCAAAATTCAGCGGCCCATCAGGTGAAATCCATGCGGATACTTATTGTCGACGATGAGAAGATACAGCGGGACATGCTGCGGGGTTTCCTGGAGAAACAGGGGTATGAAGTGCTCTCGGCAGCCGGCGGCAGGGAGGCTCTGGCACTCTTCGCCAGCCATCCAGTCCACCTGGTCCTCCTTGACCACCGCATGGACGACATCAACGGTGATGAACTGCTGCGCCAACTCCGGGCCTCGTCGCCACTGGTCCGGGCCATTATGATCACGGCCTACGGCAGTGTCGATACGGCTGTCCGGGTCATGCAACTCGGGGCCGATGATTTTCTCGAAAAACCTGTTGATCTCCGGCTCCTCCTCGATAAAATCCGCAGCATTGAACTGGATATCTCGGTGAAGGACGAGGCTGATTCAGTAACAGAAACGATCCAGTCGCGCCGTCTGCCGCTGACCGTTGTCGGTTCGAGCAGGGCCATGCAGGAAGTCCTCTCCCTGATCTACCGGGTGGCTGAGACCGACTGGCCTGCCCTGATCCGCGGTGAGACCGGCACCGGCAAGGAACTGGCGGCCCGACTGATCCATCTGCAGGGAAGCAGAGCCAAGGCCCCTTTTGTCGAGGTGAACTGTGCCGCAGTGCCGGAGAATCTTTTTGAATCGGAGCTCTTCGGCCATGAGAAAGGGGCTTTTACCGGGGCCTCGAGTCGCCGCAGAGGTCTCTTTGAACAAGCCGAGGGCGGCACTCTGTTTCTTGATGAAGTGGGGGAGTTGCCTCTCCAGCTTCAGGCTAAACTGCTGCGGGCTTTGCAGGACAGGCATATCAGCCGTCTGGGTAGCGAATCCTCCATCGTCGTCAATGTCCGGGTCCTGGCGGCAACCAACCGTGATCTCAGAGAAATGGTCACACAGGGCCGATTCCGTGAAGATCTGTTCTTCCGTCTCAATGTCCTCGAACTGTTCATTCCGCCCCTGCGGGAACGACGCTCGGATATTGTCGAACTGACCCAGCATTTTCTCGCTCAGCACGGGGCTGGCCGCATCGGTTTTGATGCCGATGCCCAGGCGCTCTTTGTCAAATATGACTTTCCTGGAAATGTCAGGGAACTGGAGCACATCATCCAGCGTCTGGTGACCTTTGTTCGGGGCAGCATGATCCGGATCGCAGATCTGCCCGTCGAGATTCGCGAGCAGCAGGGTGATGGCGGTCTGCTGGCTGAACGTTTGGCCAGGGTTGAGCGGCAGATGCTGCTTGCGGCCCTTGAGGAACATGACTGGGTGCAGACCAGGGCGGCCGAATCGTTGGGGATCAGTGAGCGTGTGCTGCGCTATAAGATGACCAGGGCCGGAATCAGGAACAGGACGCTCGAGCCTTGAAATTATGCAGGTTTTGCTGCAGTATGTTGTCTAGCTTTGCCCTTCTGCAGTTTGATGTAGATGCGTTCGACCTTGGTTCTGGCCCAGGGGGTTCGCCGGAGGAATTTGAGGCTTGAGTTGATGGAGGGATTGTCCTTGAAGCAGCGGACGTCAATCTGACCCGCGAGGCCCTCCCAACCATAGTGAGCATGGAGTTCGTTCAGTATCCTTTCGAGGGTGATACCTTCCAGCGGGTCCTTTTTTTTATTCTCGGTCATCTTCCTTCCCGCTGAGTATCACCAGGCCTTTCAGGGAAATCCTGAGAGGCAGGCAGATGTGTTTTTTCTTGCCTCTGGCAGCCCGCCAGGAACTGCCAGAGGCGCTTTTCGACGGTTTTTCTATCAGGCTTTCTTTGCAGGTTGTTTATCTGCCTGTTTCTTGGTTTTTTGCTTCTGCTTTTCAGTAGTCTGCTTCTGCCCTTTTTCTTTGTCTTTCTTTCCGCCTTTGTCTCCCATCAGAATACTCCTTTTTGGTTGTTTGTTCATCTGTAGGTGCTGCGTTGACAGTATTGCGTGGTGGTATGCCAGAGATGTCATTGCTCTCAAGGCATATATCACAATATCAGATACTCTCACTCTTTTTTTGTTTTGTCAACTCATCTGGAATCGGCGGTGCCACCGGCCCCCGATCCGGAGTCATTTCTTTTTCTTCTGTCGATCGGCGTTCCCCATCAGATCCTTGAGGTTGGCAAAAGGGGAATGGGTGGCAACAGGTGCCTTTTCCCGGTCCGGATCCTCCGTGGCCAGCCATTCGGCATCGAGGGAGCGAGAGTGTTCGTTGTCGTGGCAGTAGATGCACAACAGCTCCCAGTTGCTGCCGTCGGGCGGGTTGTTCTTGTAATTGTGGTCTTTATGATGGACCGTCAACTCTCGCAGTTTTTTGCCGGTGAAATCCCGGCCGCAGCTCGCACAGACCCAGGGAAGAATTTTCAGGGCCTGCTCCCGGTATTCGATTTTCTTCATTCTCATTTCCTTGGTAGAATTGAAACCCTTCATTGCATGGATTGTTTCAGCCGGAGATTGACCATCTGCACTCATGAGTGCGGGGCGGATCGGCACTGATGTCTGGCCGCGGCCCATGAAATACCTTGTAAATTCTTAATAAACTTTTAAATCGGTCAGTTGTCATCGACAGGCGTCCAGTTCACAAAGGATTTCCAGTCGTTCCAATTTGTCGATGAGATAGGTTGTATCCTCTCGTAGGTCGATGTGATGTGACTCCAGCGTAACGTCTGTGTCCTTGAGGCTGTCAAAATTCAGAGAATCCGCGCCAAATTCAAAATGGTGGGCGGTGATGATCACAAAATCACGACCATAGGCTCGGAACAGAAGCGCTTCGGGATAAAGAGACTGGAGTTCCGTTGCAAATTTCAGCATGAGCAGGTTTCCCTGCTCCCAGCCCAACCGTTTGTTGTACTGCTCAAGATTTTTGATATGGAGGCTATGCAGACAATTAAGCTGCCGTAATGACGTATTGTTACGCAAAACAATCTGCAGGTAATCCTCGTTGTAGAGGCCGGTCAACCTGTCGTTGAAGAAGTGAGAGAATCGGCGCTGCTCCATCTGGCTTTTGGGCAGTTGACTTATGGAATCAGGAATGTCTACCTGCCGAAGCGCTATGAGTCCTGCGGCGACAATGTCGGGATCGAATTGGCTGCCGCTGAGCATGTGCAGCTCCTGCAGGGCTCCCTCGATTGTCTTTCTCGGTTTGTAGATGCGGTTCGTGGTCATCGCGTCGAACGAGTCAGCAACGACAATGATGCGTGAAAGCAGCGGGGATTCCTTGCCCTGCAATCGATCCGGGTAGCCCATGCCGTCGAAACGTTCATGATGATGTCGTATGATTTCTGCAAGTTCCTTGTACATCGGGATACTCGCCAGCATGGCATGGCCGGCCGAGGCATGGAGCTTAATCAGTTCGTAATCCAGTGTTGAAAGTTTTCCCGGTTTCAACAGCACCGAATCAGGGGTGGCAATTTTGCCGATATCATGGAGGATTGCCGCCTGCTGCAGGAAGTCGATCAACTCCTCGGCCAGGCCCATCTGCTGGGCGAGAAGTTTGCTGTAATGGGCCACCCGGAGAGTGTGGCCGGCAGTATAGGTATCTCTTTGGTCGATCATCTCGGCAAAGGATCGGATAGTCTGCTTGTAATTTTCGGTGCGCTCCTTCTCGAGATGCGCCACCTGCTCTCTCTGGCAAAAGGAATTGACGGCGAAACCAATGTCGCCGGCCAGTTCATCGAGCATGGCGACCTCTTCCTGCTCGAATCCTTCCTTGCGCATGGTATAGACGGAGAGGGCCCCCAGGGGAGTGGAATATTTGTCGGCCCGTAAAGGCAAGGCAACAACGGCCTTGAATCTACTACTGGCCTTGTCATGCCAGGGGATGACGGTGTCGTGCTCTTTTCCCTCGACGAGAACCACGGTTTGATTCTTCGCTATGCAGTGGGCCTCGGCTGACGAAGCGAAGGGATCGGCGGAATCAAGGGGATTGCAGGGAGGATTGCCGGGCGGGTGGATGAAATCATCGGTGTTGAAAACCATGTCGACCAGGCCTTCATGCAGCAGGCCAATCCAGCAATAGCCGTAATGGCTGTGTTTGCCCATCGTTGTGCATGCCTCCTGCAGGAGTGTTTCCAGATCGGTGGCTGAAAGCAGCAGGCCGTTCACTTGAGCAACTGTCTGCATGATTTCCCGGAGATATAGCTCCTGGTCAAGCAGCGTGTTGATCTGGCTGGTCCGTTCGACGACTTTGGCCTCAAGCGTAGTGTTGAGTTCATCGACCTCATTATTTTTCTGCTGCAGCTGTCGGTTTAAATACACAATGTACAGGGAGGTAAAAAGGACAGACGTGACAATGAACAGCATTGCCCCGATTTGCCGCCAATATCGTCTGAGAACATCTGTCAGGGTGAACTGGCCAAAATCTGCATAGGGGCCGACTCTGAGATCAAGCAGGCAATCGTGCACCGGCTGATAGTTGAGCGGCGCGGTCCAGCCCGCAGTTTTACTTGCCTTTGCGGCGGGATCTTTACTGTCCATGGCCAGCAGGGCGGAGGCAACCTGGCGGGTTAGGTCGGCAGGAGTGGTTTTGATGGCCGCCATGGGCCATTCCGGATATAGGGCAGTGCTGAGCTTGAAAGGAAAACCGGCGACGTGCTGTTCGTTGAGAATGCGAAAATCCTCCAGCTTGATACTGTCGGCCTCGGCCATACGTTCCAGGGTGTCGGTGCGGACTGTTCCCGCATCGACTGTACCGTTGAGCACCGCCTTGACGACGGCGTCATGGGTATTGCCGTACTCCAGCGAGGCAAAGAAGCGGAGGGGATCGATGCCAAAATGATACAGTTCCCGCCAGCAGGCAATCCATCCCCCGAATGACCGCGGTTCCACGGCCATGAACCGCCGTTCACGTAAGTCATCGATTTTAATTATATCATTGCGGTCAGCCCGGCAGAAGATGACACCGCCGAAGATTGTCGTCTGTTGATCAGGTAGGTTCTGGTTGATCAGAGTGGCAATCCGGTTCACACCGTAAAGTTTTTCCAACTCGACGTAAAAGGCGGAATTGGCGAGGACGAAATCGATATTCGCCTCTCGGACGGCATCATGGATTTCGGTGAAATCGAGCGGCACAATATGAAAAAGATGGCCAGGCAGTCGTGCCGTGAGATACTCGGCGGTGGCCGTCCACAGCTTGACATCGATCTCAGAGCCGCGCTTGGCTAAAAGGCCTATCCGTACTTCTCGCGGGGGCTGAGAATGGGTGTCGGTTGCTACGACGACAAGAGACAGAATGAGTAAAACAGCAAGGAGGCACCGGTTGAAAAAAGTGAACACCTTCAATTTTCGTGGCTGGTTGATCACGTTTGACTCCCTAAAAAAAGAGCGGATTTGAACACGTGAGCAGGGTTCGTCGATATTCTTTCAATGGTTCTTTTTTCTTATGTAACAGAGCAGGTTCATTGTGTCACGCAGATCATCTCTTCGCTGCCGTGCGATGGCATCTGAGATGGCGCAGCTGCTTTTCCAGTTTGTTGTTGTCGGGAGAAGAACGATACGCTAGGATAGTTCGGAGTTTTCCGGATGATTCTTTCTCCTGCAGTCTTCCGTGAGTTGATGTCCTCTTTTTCGCTCTCTTCATCATCACCCCAGTTTCGCGACGTCCATGCCCACATCTCGTTTCGCTTTCCTTCTCCAGGGTCTGGAGTTTCTTCTCAACTTCCTGTACCGGCTTGTTTGCAACCGTTACATCGGCTTTTTTCTGGCCCTGTTCTGCTACACCCTGCTTTTTGAGAATCTCGGAGGACTCAAGGGTGGTGTGGTTTTTGCCAGGCAATACCTCGACCTCTGGTTGATCCTCTATTTCTACTGGTATCTCAACGCCATAGTTCGTCCTTCTGGCTGGCAGCCCTTTCTCGCCGCCGCTCCTATTTTTCTCGCTTATATCGGTCAGGATATCTACTACCTGATGCTTGGCAAGGTGTTTCGTTTCGTCGAACTCACCGAGGTGGCCGAGTTATTTAACGTGATCGCCCTCCAATATCTGCTTCTTATCATAGTGGCCGGGGCAATTCCGCTGATTGGGTTCCTCTATTCCGTCAATTACCGCAGGATTGTCGCGATCATTCTCGGCATTCTGCCACTGGTGTTTCTTGTCAGTGCTGTTGAACTCGCTCCGGCATGGACGCTCCAGACTTTCAAGAAAGTTGGCCGGGAGGTCATCAACTGGTCGGATGCCATACCGGTCGAGCAGAACGGGCGCTTTGCCATGCTGGTGTACCGGGAGGCTGAAAGAAAGATCGCCTTTGCCAGAACGGATTCGTTCCGTGATCGCCCCCTTTATGAAAAGGAGGCGGCTAAACGAGCAGAATGGTTAAAAGAAAATGGCTCGAAGCGAAATGTCCATGTCGTCGTCATGGAGAGTTTCGTTGATCCGACCCTGTTCAAGGGAGCCGTCTACACCAAAGACCCTGCCCATCCGGATTATAAAATGCTATTCGGTGATCGGCAGGGTTTTTCGGTTTCACCGGTTTTTGGCGGCAAGACTTCCCAGGCTGAATTCGAGATCCTTTGCGGTGTTCCTGCCTTTCAGGAACTGGCCGGGGTCGAATTCAATTCCTTCTCCGGCGTCCCGACCTTTTGTCTGCCGGGAATTCTGAAACAGGCCGGTTACCGAACTATTGCCTCGAACTCCTTCAAACCGACATTTTTCAACGCAGTCAATGCCTATGAGGGGATCGGTTTTGGCGAGATGTATTTTCCGCGGGAATTTAACGGCGATTTCAACAGCTACATCTCAACGGGTGATGTCAAAAACGAAATCTATATGTTTGATGGGGTGCTGTTCAACCAGAACCTGGAGTTCATTCAAGAGTCCCTGGCGGATGGCGATGCGCCGCCGTTGTTCAATTATATCCTGACGATGTACGGTCATCTACCGTATGTCCTTAATAAAGAAAAACGGCCAAGTCTGCTGAAGCTGATTTCCCGTTTCCGCGACCCCTCTCTTGAAAGAGTGGCCAATCAATTCTTCTACCGCAGTCAGGCCGTGGCCGAATATGTCAATAAACTGCTGAAAATGGATCGAAACA
>JFJP01032828.1_pt1 | contig 15053 bp, 12 predicted proteins | sample 431651 | NCBI WGS metagenome assembly JFJP01 (sample SAMN02602958, study PRJNA72255) | Microbial mat metagenome, whole genome shotgun sequencing project. | biome: fresh water; feature: sink hole; material: water; isolation source: purple microbial (photo- and chemosynthetic) mats found in...
TTAGCAACCACCACATACAACAAAGCGTCGGTATTGACCACGTTATCCACAATGAAATTCCTTTGATTAAAATCTTACAAAAGAGGATTTTATAGAAAAATCAGCCACGCTGGGAGAGTTTTTTTATTTGTGCGTTGCCGCCATCTTCGGTAAAATTCCATTTATCCTTTTGAGAAATCACGACTTGGCGATTTTTTGTGCATATTACGTTTCGGCAATTAAAAGTATTTCTAGCGGTGGCGCGTCATTTAAGTTTTACGCGAGCAGCAGAAATCCTCAATCTAACCCAGCCAGCGGTTTCTATGCAAATAAAACAATTAGAAGAAAGTGTTAATTTGCCCTTATTTGAACGCTTAGGAAAAAAGATTTATTTAACCGCCGCTGGAAGGGTTTTACTGGAATTTGCCAGAGAAATGATTCATAATTTAGAAGAACTTGAGGAAAATTTGGATCATTTAAAAGGTTTAAAAGCGGGTAAATTAAGCATTGCAGTGGCAACCACCGCAAATTATTTTGCACCACATTTGTTAGCAACCTTTATTAAGATTTATCCTGATATTTCGGTGAGTTTGCATGTCACAAATCGAAAGGGTTTAATTCAACATTTAGATGATAATGATGTAGATTTGGTAATTATGGGACAACCCCCAGAGGAAATGTGCGATGAACTTCATGCAAAATCATTTATGCAAAATCCTTTAGTAATGATTGCAGCACCAACCCATCCATTTGCAATCCGTAAAAACATTCCTTTAAAAGAACTGCAAAATCAAATTTTCTTAATACGCGAAAGAGGATCGGGAACACGCAATGCAATGGAACGCCATTTTAAAGAGCGAGAATTAATCTTATCAACGGGAATGGAAATGAGCACCGACGAAGCCATTAAACAAGGCGTGCAAGCAGAATTAGGATTAGGAATCGTTTCATGGCATTCTATTCAAATGGAATTAGAAATGCAAAAATTGAGCATTTTATCAGTAAAATCTTTTCCTATCATTCGACATTGGTTTATTGTTCGCCGTGAAGGAAAATGTTTATCACCCATCGCCCAAGCCTTTTGGGAATTTATTTTAAAACAAAGTGAGCAACTAACATCATGAAAAAATTTACTTTCATTATTACTATGCTAATAGGAATTGTTTTATTAGCGATTATGATTTTGTATTTGAATACATCTAAGCCAGCTATTGAAGGCATGGTTTCTCCTAAACCCTTACCTGCATTTCAATTGACCGATCATGATTCACAACCTTTTACAGAAAAAAACCTTCAATCAAATCAATGGAAAATCTTGTTTTTTGGTTACACACATTGCCCAGATATTTGTCCAACGACATTAAGTATGTTGCAAGGAATGAAGAAGCAACTCAACGAAAAATACGCGCAAGATACACAATTTATTTTTGTTTCTTTTGATGAAGAACTTGATACACCCGAAACCTTAAAAAACTATTTGAATTTCTTTGATCCCGCATTTCTAGGACTTTCTGGAAAAATTCAAAATGCTGAGCAATTAATTAAAATGTTGCGGGTAGTTTATTTAAAAGTGCCTAAAAAAGATTCGCATTTGATTGATCATACTGCAACACTGTATTTAATTAATCCACAAGGACAATGGGTTGCGAGTTTTAATCCACCATTTGAACCAGTTAAGTTATCTCAACAATATCAAAAGATTAGAGCATTCTTAGGAGAGCAACCCAAATGATGAAAACCGTTAATGTTAATTTAGGAAATCGTAGCTATCCGATCTTTATTGGACAGTGTTTATTAGGTGAGAAAACATATTTAGCACCTTATATCAAAAGTCAGCAAGTGATGGTGGTAACTAATGAAACTGTTGCACCTTTGTATTTAGAGCAAACCTTAGCGGCTTTACATGATTTCAAAACATCGAGCGTAATTTTACCTGATGGTGAGCATTATAAAACATTAGAAGTATTAAACAAAATCTTTGATCAACTTTTAGAGAAACGTTTTGATCGTCAGTGTACTTTAATTGCTTTGGGTGGCGGCGTAATTGGTGATATGACGGGATTTGCAGCGGCGTGTTATCAACGAGGGGTTGAGTTTATTCAAATTCCTACCACTTTATTAGCGCAAGTAGATTCATCTGTGGGAGGAAAAACTGGCGTTAATCATCGGTTAGGAAAAAACATGATTGGAGCATTTCACCAACCGCAAGTGGTGCTTTGTGATACAAATACGTTGAATACGTTAGCCAATCGTGAATTAAGTGCGGGTTTGGCAGAAATCATTAAATACGGTTTGATTCGTGATGTAAGTTTCTTTGAATGGTTAGAGCAAAATATGAGCAAGTTGCTCAATCGTGATCCAGAAGCCTTAGCGTTTGCAATTGAGCGTTCTTGTCAAAACAAAGCAGAAGTGGTTGCAGAGGACGAACATGAAGGTGGGGTAAGAGCATTGCTCAATTTAGGGCATACTTTTGGGCATGCAATAGAAACCGGTGGAGGTTATGGAACTTGGTTACATGGCGAAGCTGTTTCAATTGGAACAATTTTAGCCGCCAATTTATCACAAAAAATGGGTTGGATTTCGCAAGAAACTGTGCAGAGAATTAAAGCAATTTTTATTTCAGCGCAATTGCCAATTGATATTCCAAAAGACATTTCTACAGAAACGCTATTGAATTTAATGAAAGTCGATAAGAAAGTGCGTGATGGGCAAGTACGTTTAGTGCTTTTAAAATCGATTGGAGAAGCAATATTAACCGCAGATTATTCTTCCGATCTGTTAGTGCAAACTTTGCAACATTGAAACTAAAACAAAAGTGTTGTCGCAATGGTGAAATCTCGTGATGAAAATGCGTTCAGTTTTTACGAAAAAAGCCCGTAATATTCGGCATAGCAACTTAGCATTTAACAGTGCGATTAATTTCTTTGCTACGCCTGAACTGTCACAACGTTTGAAATTGTTACAACATTTAATTCAACACAGTGATCAATTGCTTATTGTAATGGCAGATGTAGGATTTGGAAAAACGACCTTTCTCAAGCAATTAACTGCTCAAATTGATGAACATTGGAAATTGATTATTCCTCACAGTTCTCCTGAAACTTCTGAAGAACATTTGCTCACTGAATTAGCGAAATCTTTTGGGATTCGTCCAGAAGGAAAAACGCACGCTGTTCTTATCGAGAATATTCGTTCTCATGTTGCCGCCGCTCGTTATAATCAACAACTCCCCGTTATTTTAATGGATGACGCGCATTTGCTCCCTTTTACAACGTTAAGAACATTAATTGAATTAGGGGTACTTGGTGATCCACCAACTCGCATAAGAGTTGTTTTATTTTGTGAACCGCAAATGAGTAGTTTGTTTGCTGCACCAGAACTCGCTTTTATTCGGAATTACTTGGTTCATACCATTGATATTCCTAGACTTTCTGAGAAACAAGCACGAGAATATTTAGACTTTTTGCTCAATGAAACTAATCATCAACACGAACACCCTTTTAATGCGTTAATTATAAAGAAAATTTACGAAGAATCCTCGGGTATTTTAGGTGAGTTTAAACAATTAGCCCATCAAAAACTTGCTCTCCATCTTGCTCAACATATTCCTACCCATTCAGAAATACTTTCTTCTCACCCAGAAAGCTGGCGACAAAACTTTCGTACTTTAGCAATTATTGGATTATTTGCTCTACTTTTAGCGATTGCATATTGGGTTAAAAATCGTTTCTCAGAAATGCGTGACACACCACCCCTTGATGTGCCACAAGAATTATCATTGCCGCAAGTCTCTGAATCTCATGATAAAATTCTTAATCAAGAAAAAGCATCTCCTTTTAAAAATGCGGCTTGGTTAGCAAAACAACCTCCCGAATCTTACACATTACAACTGATGGGTTCTCATAACATAGAAAGTTTAGAGCAATTTGTGAGGAAATACCGTTTAGAAGGAGAAATGGCAGTTTTTACAAGTCGCTATCGTGAAAAAACATGGTTTGTTTTAACATTTGGGGTATATCAAACTAGCGCTGAAGCTCAAACTGCGCTCGATAAATTACCTTCAAATTTACGTCAAACATCAAAGCCTTGGGTGCGAAGTTTGCGCAGCGTTCAACAAAGTATTATTTCTAAACCGTGAGCAAATTCTTAGGTTTTACATTGCTAGAAATGTTAGTTACATTATTTGTAATTGGGTTAGTAGCGGGTTGGGCAGTGTTATCAATTCATACCACTTCACCCTTAGAACAAGAGAGCAAAAAACTCTTTGCGTTGCTCCAATTATTAAAAGAAGAAAGTGTATTGCAACATAAAAATTTAGGGATTTCATTTGAAAACAACAGTTATCGTTTTTGGAAACGCCAATCCCAACAATGGCAACCCATTGAATCTAAAGATATTTTTTATCAAAGAACCCTGCCAATAAATGGACAATGGCAATTACACATTGATAGTCAGCCCATTGAAATACAAGAAACTATTAAAAAACCGCATTTAATTTTTTGGAGCAATGGCGAAATACCAGCCTTTCAAATTCGCTTTTCTAACGATGAGAAAAAGGGTTTCTCAATTGAAGGACAATCAAATGGTGAATTATGTTTAAATGCGTGCGCGGTTTCACCTTAATGGAAGTGTTAGTTGCTTTGGCGGTGTTGGCGATTACATTAGCGGCAATGAGTAAAAGTTTAAATGTGCACATTCAACATTCAAGTTATTTAAAAGATAAAACCATTGCTCATTGGATTGCAATGAATAAAATAACTGAATTACGATTACAAAATGCGTTTCCTGTCATTGGTGAAAGTCAAGGAAAAGTGCTAATGAATGATAGAGAATGGGGCTGGTTATTAAAAACAACTTCAACCATTGATCCTGATTTACGACAATTAGAAATTGCGGTTTCTCTAAAAGAAAATAACGCTCCGATCACCCTTTTAACTGGCTTTGTAACGAAACCTTAATTATGAATAACAATCCTTTTGATTTAAATGATGAACAAACCTATCAAGTTTGGCGAGAACAAAAGTTAGCAAACTATCCTCAAAAAGTTGAGGATTTAATGGTTGAAGTACAAAACCCAAAATCGCTAACTCAAAGTGAGCATCAAGCAATTTTAAAACGTTGCCAACAAACAAATATGGCAATTTATGTAAGCTCGCAAGTTGATGAAGATAAAGAACTTCCGCGTTTATTGGGTGAGCAATTTGGTTTGAAGAATTTAGATAATAATCCTCATGCCGATGACGATGCAATTAGTGCAATTAAAGTTACTTTAAATCAGAACAAAGGTGCTTATATTCCTTATACCAATCGTCCAATTCATTGGCATACCGATGGATATTACAATGAATTAGAAAAACAAATACATGGAATGGTTCTACATTGTGTGCGTCCGTCATTTCAAGGGGGAGAAAATGCGCTTTTAGATCATGAGATTGCATACATTTTATTGCGTGATAAAAACTTAGATTTTATTCGTGTTTTAATGCAAGCAGATGCAATGACAATTCCTCCCAATGATGATTTAAATACTCAGATTAGAGGTGCACGAAGTGGGGCGGTGTTTTCAATTGATGAAAAAGGGCAGTTGCATTTGAGATATACCAAAAGAAAACGCTCCATTATTTGGAAAGAAAATACGTTGGAAGCGGTGAAATATTTAGAAAGCATTTTAGATGATTTGACATCGCCATATATTTTTAGAGCAACTTTGCAATCAGGTTGGGGTTTGATTTGTAATAATGTATTGCATGATCGAAGTGGATTTGAAGATCATAACGAGAAACCCCGTTTGCTATATCGAGCCCGTTATTATCAACGGATTTCTGGGACTTAAATATGCAGAAAAGATCAGTTGCTCAATTATTATTAGATGAAACATTTGATTTTGATTTCTATAAAGCAGTGCAATTGCTTGAGCAACTTGCTCCCGATGCAATCCCTGTTGGTGAAGGAAATGAACCTCTCAAAGAACCGGTTAAATTTCATGCAAAAGTTAAAACAGGTTTTTCAGCATCTTCTTTAGAGAGTTTGATCCCAAGTTCCTCTCCTTCAGAACGTCCCGAATTACACACCCATTTCATGAGTTTGGCGGGAGCAAATGCACCGCTTCCTTTAGTGTATGCTGAACTCATTATTGAACGCGCATTTCGGGGCGATAAAGCCATTCAACATTTCTTTGATATTTTTAATCATCGTTTGATTTCATTGCTTTACCGTTCTTCACGCATTAATCGTTTAGGTTATGACAGCGCAGTTGCTCCAAATCAAACTCACTTTGCGCATTTGTTATTTGCTCTATTTGGAATGGAAACAAATGGTTTGCAACATCGAATGCAAGTCCCTGATTCTGCGTTATTAATGTATACGGGTTTATTTATTCACGAATCACGTTCCTTTGCTGCATTAAAACATTTATTAGAAGACTACTTTCAAATACCTGTAGAAATCGTTTCTTTTCAAGGAAAATGGCAATATTTACCAACCGATGAATGGACTAAATTAGGTTTAAATGGGCAATGTCAGAAACTCGGACAAACTGCAACAATTGGACAAAAAATTTGGGATCAACAAAGCGAGTTTCTTATTAAATTAGGGGCACTAGATTTAAAGACTTTTATGGATTTTCTTCCGATTGGAAAAGCATTACAACGCTTAAATGACTTAACTCGTTTTTTTGTTGGATTAGAATTAGATTTTAAGGTTCAACTTATTTTAGATAAGAAATGTATTCCAGATTGTGTTGTTCAACAAAATCAACCAATGTATTTAGGCTGGAATAGTTGGTTAAAAAGTAAGCCCGCTCAACAACATGGACAAATCACTTTAAATATAACAAGAGAAATGCAAAATGTGTGAATTATGCGAAACAACTGGCGGGATTTTGTTATGGGAAGATGATTTCTTAAGAATTGTTCGCGCTGAAATGCTTGGATATGAAGGATTTTGTCGAGTTATTCTTCAACATCATATTTCTGAGATGACTGATCTTTCTCTAAATGATAGAAATCGTTTGATGAACGCGGTATATGCCGTTGAAATGATGCTTAGAAAGCTCTACAAACCTATCAAAATTAATCTTGCTAGTTTAGGAAACGTTGTTCCCCATTTGCATTGGCATATTATTCCGCGTTTCTCTGATGATCCGCATTTTCCTCAACCCATTTGGAGTCATGCGTTAAGAGAGCAAGTTCATCGCCCATTTATTGATGATAAAACGTTAAGAAATGAACTCTTGAAATATTTATAGTTTCTCTTCTGGCGTGCGAATCCAGAAACTCGCTAACAAACGCCTTCCATCTGCCAAAATAAGCCGCTGTGCTAATGCCGATGCATTAAATTTTGATCCATCTCGACGTTGTTCTGAGGTATTTCTAATTAAACGAGGTTCTTCATTACTTACCAATTGCGCAAAATAATCACGAATTGCTTCATCGTGACGTTTCTGCGGTAAAACAGTTGTAAAGGGCTTATCAATCAATTCATTCACTTGATAACCATATAATTCTGCATACGCACGATTTATTTTTACAAACCGTCCTCGATCATCAATCAAACAAATTCCAATATGGGTATTTTCAAAGATAAAATTAATCATGTCGAGATTTGTTTTCTCACCTTGAGCGCTGGTACTTTCTATAATTTGTCCCATTTGCCAAGCGTGCCAACTTGAAACAGGATATTGAGAAGCTACATTAAACCAGCGAATCGTTTTTTGAGAACCATCTTTACAAACCAATTGACCTTCCCAATTACGTTCTCCTTCACGACTGGTCAAACGTGCTAATTGCGTTGTATTTGGATAAATTTTATGCACAATATCTGGGTTACTTAATACTTCACGCGCCGTGTAACCTGTTGATTGTTCTGTAAATTTATTCCAAACTAACAAATGACCGCTCTCATCAACAACATTTAAAACAAAAGGAAGTTGCTCTAAAATTCGGCGGATTTTATCATCGCTATCATTAAGCAATATTCCTTGCGGACGACATTCCGTTAAATCTAATGCAAACATAATCAAACCATCGATTTGATCATCGTCATTTCGTGAAGGAACTCGTCCAATATGAAAATGGTGTTCGACATTTTGTTTTCTCAATAAAATATTTTGCATTTCAAATCGTGGTTCACCCACTTCAAGCACTCGACGATTTGGAGAAAATAAGGGGGTATTTTCATCAAAAGTAATATTTTCAGTTGCTCGACGATTTGAATAAATTAACCGTTGGGTTTTATCCCAATGCCACAAATACAATGGTAAGGTATCAAATAACAATTGAGATTCTTCCCATTGATTACGCAGTTTCTCCCATAAACGTTTGCGATCACTAATATCGTGCATTAATTCAAATTTAAACAAAATATGACCTTTTTCATCTCGCACAGCATCAGCACGCTGCCAAACTGGAAAATGATGACCTTCGGCATTAGCAACTTCTAATTCACCTGTCCAACTTTTTCCTTTGTGTAAAGCGGGTTGAATTTCACGATCGATGATTTCACAAGAAACCGATAAATAAGGCGCTCGAGGATTAAGTTGTAAGGTTTCTGGCGGATATTTGAATAATTGCGAATACATTGGATTAGTATAAATCAATTTTCCATTTGCATCACTAATGGTAATGGCTTCATCTGAGGCTTCAATAATGGTTTTAAACAATTGCAAATCTGCAAGGGTTTTATCTCGATCGGTCAAATCAATTCCAACCCCGAAGACATAATCTAATGTTCCATCGGGTTGCACTATTGCTCGACTGTGCCATTCTACTGATCTACAAGCGTTATTTTTAGTTTTAATTCGATAAACCAATGTAGTTGGACGCATGACTTGCGTTAATTGTTTCCACTGTGTATTTAAAGATTCTTGATCGGCTTCAAATACTAAAGTTTGAATGAAGTTCTTCCCCTCAAGTTCCTCTAAATTAAACCCAGTTGTTTCTAACAGGGCTTTATTCACCATTCGAATGATTCCGTTTGGATTGATTGCAATGAAAAACGCGGGTGATGCTTGCACTAATGTATTTACAAAATCTCGTTCTGATCTTAATGCTTCTTCGGCGGCTTTTCTTTCGCTCATATCTCGGATCATTGCACACACTAACGAACGCCCTTGAAATAAATAACTGCTACCTGTTGTGATTTCTACGGGAATATGAGCGCCGTCTTTTTTCTTATGCCAACGTAGAGGAATTATTTGACGATGTTTTGCGGGTGCAAGCATAGAACGGGATTTCACGGGTTCTGCGGACATATCCATTGTGGTTAAATGCGTCCACTCTTCTTTGCTATAGCCGTACATTTCTATGGCGGTGTTATTTACATCAAAGATTTGCTGCGTATTTGCATCAAAAATAACGATCGCACTTGATGCTGCTTCAAACAGTTGTCGATATTTGGTTTGGCTTTCCCATAAAGCGGTTTCAACTTGTGAGCGTTCAGAAATATCTGTCACAATAATTAATTGCATATCGTGACCATGTAATGTAAAGGGGTTGACTGTCATTTCTACGGGGAAGACGCTATTGTCTTTTCGTTTATGATGCCGACGACGGGTATATTTACCTGTACGCTGTTGTTTTAATTGAGATTTTTCTAACTGTGCGGACAAATCAGAGCGTTTCAAATTGAGTAATTCTTGGCGAGAATAACCATAGATTTGAACGGCTGAGCGATTGATTTCTATAATGCGTTCACTGTCGGTTTCAACGAGAAATACTGCACTATTTTCTGCGTCGAGCAACTGTTGGTATTTGGCATCGCAGGCTAAACGTTTGTCTTCGGCTTGTTGTTGTTCGGTAATATCGATGTGCATTCCAATCAAATGCGCGGGTTTGCCACTGTTATCTCGAACCACCGTGCCCCGACATTTCACCCATCGATAACTTCCATCGCGATGTTGTAATCGATGCACGTTTTCAAAGTGGGGTGTTGCACCTTCTAAATGGCTTTGAATATCGGCGGTCACTCGTTTGTAATCTAAAGGATGAATCCGTCGATACCAAGTATCAATATGATTTAGTAATTCCTCTGTGCGATACCCTAACATTTGTTTCCATCGCGGAGGAAATGAAATGGTGTTGTTCTCTAAGTTCCAATCCCAAAAATCGTATTCATTTTTATCCTCATTTGAATTATCGTTCATTAAGGTTGGCGCACCGTGATGGGATTTCAACGCGATTTCAGTTTCTTTGTATTGGGTAATGTCGGCGAAAGAAATCACCACCGCATACGGAGTCATTTCATCGCGCCACAGCGGATAGGCATTAATTCTTAACCAAATCAACGTTCCATCTGATTTTTCAACACCCATGATGGAATTTGTATAGGGTTTGCCAGTTCTCAATGTACAAATGGCGGGGTGTGCTTCGGTGGGGAACGGCGATCCATCTTCGCGAATCGCGTTCCAATCGGGGTCGATGAGTGTCCAGCCGATCATTTGCTCGGCGGTCAATCCCAAAATGCGTTCCGCACTGCGATTGCATGCGCCGATCGTTCCGTTTGCGTATTGCAACACGATGCCTTCGTCCAAAACGCTGACAATTTCATCGGCAATCGACGGCTGATTGCGCTCGGTGTAATCCATTGCCACCACATAAAACGCATCTTCCTGCGAAGCCGCCGCTGTCACTTCCCACAACAATTGATGATAGCTGCCGTTGTTATGGCGAAACCGACAAGAAAAATCAACCGAAACAGAGCCTTGGCGTAATTGATCAAAGAAATAACCCACCGCGCTCCGATCGTCTGGGTGAATGAAATCAAGCAAAAGTTTCGAGAGCAACTGAGAGGTCGTTAAGCCGAGTATTTTATCCCACGCGGCATTAACTTCTTTAAAGCGTCCTTCGTTGTCCAAAAACGCGAACATCGCCGACGAACGCCAAAAAAAACGTGAGTGATTAGGGTTATGATTGGGCATACAAGTATCCTGCGCTTCCAACGGGACGGCAAATGGCTATCCTACACTAAAGCAGCCTCAAGCAACCACAGTGCCATCTATAATTTTTAGATTATTTTTGCAGGTCTTCTTTGAGCTTTAGAGCATCTAAATGTTGAGGATTGAGTTGTAATGCTTGCTCTAATAAAGATCGAGCTTCTAATAAGTCTTTTTTCTCGACATAAATTAAGGCTATATTAAAATAAGTATCCGCTTTTACTTTCACCGACGTATCACCAAGCGCGAGAACAACTTGAAACTCTTTTAAAGCCTCATCAAAACGCCTTAAACGAAAATAAGCGCCTCCTAATTCATAATGTGCCATCGCAACCCTTCCTCCCGTCAAAAATACCGAAAATTCAAAGTGCTTCGAAGCCCGCTCATCATCGCCCATTTCCGTGTACATTGCTCCCAATAATCCCTGCGCTAATGCACTGTCTGGATCAGAACGCACTACATAATCCCAGAAAGTTAATTCATTACGCCATATTTTAATTTGTTCATGGGTTAAACTTATCAGCAAAATAGACATCATTATAATAAATAACACACTGATTAATTTAGAGTATTTCTGATAAAAAGTAACTATTCCAATCCCTAATAACAAATAAAATGGCAAGGTCGTCAAATACGCATAACGATCCGCCATTCCTTGTGAACCCACTTGAATCAATCCTAATACTGGCAATAACGTGATCAAATAAAATAACCAACTAATTAACCAAACCTTTTGTGATTTTGTCCAGAAATAAATTGCAATCACAGTTATTCCCAAAATCGCTAAAATATTAACTAAGTTATTTTGAATACTCTGAAACTTAGCAAGTTGTAATTGATAAAAAGGCGACAAATGCAATGGCAACAACCATTTTTCAAAATATCCAATTAAACTATGAATGGCGTTTAATACTCGAGCATTTAACCCAACTTCTTGCACTGATGCCACCGCACCTACATTGGATTGCGCTAATAACGTGAAAATTCCTACCATTAATGCAATTATAAAAAACGGAATTTTATTTAAAAACCACTGTTTGTAATTAATTGTTTGTAAATCTATTTTCTTCAAAGGATAAACATCAAATAAAATGAGCAAAATAGGTAAAGTAACCGCCATTGGTTTTGAGAGCAATGACAGTACAAAACAAACTAAACTTAAAATATACCAATGTGTAGTATTTGTTTGAGTATAAATCGCATAACTCAATAACGCAGGTATAAAGAAAAAAAAGAACAAAACATCTTTACGTTCTGCAATCCATGCCACCGATTCAACGTGTTGAGGATGAATCGCAAATAAAACCGCCGTTAATAAAGCAACGGCAAATCGTTTTTGATTAAAAATAGCATCAAATTCAAATCTTTCTGAAGGCAACTTTTCTACTATATAAATTAAAACAAGGCTTAGAAGAAAAACCCACGCACTATTTAGAGCATGAAAGATAACACTGGTTAAATGATGTCCCCAAGGATTATTACCGTACATTGCATAATCTATCGCATGAGAAAGCCACGTTAATGGATGCCAATTTGCTGCATGAAAAGCTGTGAACATCCACCAAAGATTGTCTAAATTAAGTTTATGAATATGCTGGTTTTTTAACACATAAGCCCCATCATCCCAATTTGAAATAAATCCATTTGAAAGTGATGAATAATACGTTAAGAAACTAATGGCTAAAATAAAAAGAATTGCACTCAAATAATAAAGACGTTGATTCACGATTGTATCCTATTGTTTTCGTAGTTTTAAGGCTTCAAGATGATTGGGTATTATCTTTAAGGTTTGTTCTAATGCGGTTTGGGCTTGCTGTTTCTCTCCACGCGACAAATAAAGTAATGCTATATCGTAGTGAATATTTGCTTTAACATTCGGTGCTAAATCACTTTCAAGCGCAATGTGATACTCCCTTAATGCCTCATCAAAACGTCCTAATCCAAAATAAGCCTTACCTAAATCATAGTGAGCAGCAGAGTATATTCCGTTAGATAAACCAAGTGAAAATTCAAGATGTTTAGAAGCTAATTCGTAATGACCTAATTTCAAATGTACAGTACCTAATGATCTTTGTGCTAAATAGCTATCTGGATCAGAACGCACTACATAATCCCAAAAAGAGAGAGGATTTCTCCAAATACTGATTTGTGTATGGGTTAAATTTATGAATAAAATAGAAATCGTTATAATTAATAACACACTGAATAATTTAGAATATTTTTGATAAAAAACAACTAATCCAATACTTAATAATAAATAAAAAGGCAAGGTCGGCAAATAAGCATAACGATCCGCCATTCCTTGAGAACCCACTTGAATTAAACCTAAAACGGGTAGTAATGTAATAACGTAAAACAACCAACCAATTAACCAAGCCTTTTGTGATTTGAACCAGAAATAAATTACAATCACAGTTGTTGCTAAAATAGTTACAAGATTAACTAAGTTGTTTTGAATACTTTGAAACCGCTCTATATGTAATTGATAAAAAGGCGACAAATGCAATGGCAATAACCATTTTTCAAAATACACCAATAAGCTATGAGCTGCATTTAACAATCGGATTTTTAATTCAATGGCTTCCACCGACACAACGCCCCCCGCTTTGGATTGCGCTAATAAGGTAAAAATACCTGCGGCTAATGCTATGATTAAAAAAGGAATTTTATTGATTATCCATTTTCTATAATCTATTTTATTCAAATCAATTTGTTTGAGTGGATAAACATCAAATAAAATGAGCAAAATAGGTAATGTAATTGCCATCGGTTTTGATAACAATGATAAAGCAAATAAAACCAAACTTGCTATGTGCCAGCTTTTCTTTTGAACTTGCGTATAAATAGAATAACTCAGCAATGACGGAATAAAAAAGAAAAAGAATAAAACATCTTTACGTTCTGCAATCCATGCCACTGATTCAACGTGTTGAGGATGAATCGCAAATAAAATCGCTGTTAATAAAGCAACTACAACTCTTTTGGGATTAAAAATAGCATTAAATTTGAATGTTTCAAAAGATGATTTTTCTACTATATAAATTAAAACAAGACTTAAAAGAAAAACCCATAGGCTATTTAAAGCATGAAATATTACACTGGTTAAATGATGCCCCCAAGCAACATCCCCATAAATCGCATAATCAATTGCGTGAGAAAGCCATGTTAAAGGATGCCAATTTGCAGCATAAAAAGCCGTGAACATCCACCAAAGATTATCCAAAGAAAGGCTTTGAATATGCTCGTTTTGTATAACATAGATACCATCATCCCAATTTAAAATAAATCCGTTTGAGAGAGCGGGATAATAAGTAAGAAAAGTAATGGCTAAAATGAAAAGAATTGCACTCAAATAATAAAGACGCTGATTCATGTTTTTTTATTATCTCTAAAAGAATCTAAAGGACTGAAAAGACTGGATTTTCTAAGATGATGGCGATGTAAAAAACCAGATATTGAAACAGATAAAACTCCAAACCCATATTGAACTGATCGAGAAAAATTAATGGAAGAAGCGTCTTCAAAATAAAGCGTGGGACAAGTAATCTCAGCAATATCAAAACCCGCATAAATTATTTGAGCTAACATTTGATTATCAAATACGAAATCGTTGGAATTATTTTCAAGAGGAAGTGTTTGCAAGATTTCTTTAGAAAATGCTCGATAACCTGTGTGATATTCGGATAATTTATAATCTAATAAAAGGTTTTCAACTAACGTGAGAAAACGATTTGCTATATATTTGTACAGAGGCATTCCCCCTTTTAATGCACCCACCCCCAAAATGCGTGACCCCAAAACACAATCAAACAAACCTTCTGCAATTAAAGAAGTCATTGCTGTAATTAATTTAGGTGTATATTGATAATCAGGGTGCAACATGATAACAATATCAGCCCCTTTTTCTAAAGCAACTTTATAACAAGTCTTTTGATTAGCACCATAACCTAGATTACGATCATGAGCGATAGTTAAAATACCCAATTCTTGAGCAACTTCAATCGTTTCATCAGAACTTTTATCATCGACTAAAATCACTTCATCAACAATGTTGAGTGGAATTTCACTATAAGTTTTTCTCACCGTTTTCGCCGCATTATACGCGGGCATTACGACAATAATTTTTTTATTATGATACATAGAA
>JFJP01039300.1_pt1 | contig 15053 bp, 15 predicted proteins | sample 431651 | NCBI WGS metagenome assembly JFJP01 (sample SAMN02602958, study PRJNA72255) | Microbial mat metagenome, whole genome shotgun sequencing project. | biome: fresh water; feature: sink hole; material: water; isolation source: purple microbial (photo- and chemosynthetic) mats found in...
GGGCAGTAACGATGTTAATATTCAGCTTTTAATCAATGCAATAAATAATCTGCTCGGAAATTACGGCAATACCATTTTAACTGCTACAACATTAAATACCCGCCAGGGGATCGATGCTGATTTTGAAACTTTTATTTCAGAAATAAAAAATAAAACCATTGCCGGAGTGTTGTGCTGGGGAGTGAATCCGGTTTACAACCACCCGGCAGGCAGCGAAATCAAAACAGCAATCGAGGGATTAGAACTTTCTGTTTCTTTTTCTGAAAGACCTGATGAAACCACCGCAGCCTGTCATTGGGTTTGCCCAGAACCGAATTACCTTGAAGCATGGAACGATGCCGAACCAAAAACCGGAAGTTTCAGTTTGGCGCAACCTGCAATTTCGAAATTATTCAGTAGCAGGCAGGTTCAGGAATCGCTTATGAAATGGGGAGGACTTGAAACCACCGATTATTATACATTCATCAGAAATTACTGGAACGAAAACTTGCTGGGACTTCAAACCGGGTTCGTTGATGGGCGAAGTTTTTGGAACGATGCATTGCAAAAAGGTGTTTTCGAACCCAAAAATCTGAATGCAGCGGAATTAAACTACACCGACAACGGACTGGCAGGTTCAATTTCGCAAATAAAACCTGCTGCAACCGGCTGGGAAATTATATTGTACGAAAGTGTTGCCCTGAGTAACGGAAATATGGCAAACAATCCATGGTTGCACGAATTGCCCGACCCGATTGCAAAAATAAGCTGGGATAATTTTGCAGCAGTACCTGTAAAATGGGCCGAAGAAAACGGTATTCAAAACGAATCAGTAATTACGGTTAACGGAATCGAACTTCCTGTTCTGGTTCAACCCGGACAGGCTGCCGGTACTATTTCGGTGGCAGTTGGTTACGGTCGCGAAATTGCGGGTAAAGTTGGCGATGGAGTGGGTAAAAATATGTATCCGCTGTCAACCATCGAAAATGGTTCAAAAAAATTGTGGCTCTCTGGTGCAGCAGTTGAAATTACTGCGAAAACTTTTGAACTTGCAATTTCGCAAACGCACCATTCAATGGAAGGCCGCCCGATTGTTCGCGAAACAAATTTCGATGAATGGCAACTGAACCCGGCTGCCGGAAACGAATTAAAGGAAGAACACGAAAAACATAAAGTAACATTATATCCCGAGGTAAAATTTAACAGCCATCATTGGGGAATGGCAGTCGATCTGTCATCGTGTACAGGTTGCAGCAACTGCTCTGTTTCGTGCCAGGCCGAAAATAATATTCCGGTAATCGGGAAGGAGCAGGTTCGGAATCGCCGCATCATGCACTGGATTCGAATTGACAGCCGGTAATGTGCCAGCATTGTGATAATGCACCCTGCGAAAATGTTTGTCCGGTTTCTGCAACTCCGCACAGCGACGAGGGTCTGAATCAGGTGGTTTACAACCGCTGTGTGGGAACAAAGTACTGCGTGAATAACTGCCCTTACAAAGTCAGGAGGTTTAACTGGTTTCAATATGTAAAAAACGATGACTTTGATTTTGCTTCAAACAGCGATTTGGGCAGAATGGTACTGAATCCCGATGTTACTGTTCGTTCGCGAGGTGTGGTTGAAAAATGTTCGTTCTGTGTACAACGCATTCAGGAGAAAAAAGCAGATGCAAAAGTTGCAGGACGTAAAATTGAAGACGGTGAAATTCAACCGGCCTGTGTGCAGTCGTGTCCGGCAAATGCGCTTGTTTTTGGCGACATGAACAATCCGGATAGCAAAATCTCGAAATATATGAAAAACGAAAGGAATTATCATCTTTTGGAAGAGTTGCACACCTTGCCATCAGTAGGATATTTAACCAAAATAAGAAATAAAAAAGCATAAAAAGCCTATGTATAATTCAGAGGTACGCGGAAGATTAATAACAGGCGATAAAAGTCTTGGACAGATTTCGCATGAAATTATCGCTCCAATTCATGCAAAAACACCGGTCTGGTGGTATTTTGCAATTATGGTTGGTCTGGGAATGTTGGGAATCGGGGGATATTCAATTTATATTACATTAACAAAAGGATTAGGCACCTGGGGTATCAACAATTCGGTAGGCTGGGGATGGGATATTATCAACTTTGTGTGGTGGATTGGAATTGGCCACGCCGGTACAGCATTTTCCATTTTCCTTTTGATTTTGCGTCAAAAATGGCGTACTGCCATTAACCGGGCCGCAGAAGCAATGACGGTTGTTGCCGTATTTTGCGCCAGTTTATTTCCGTTAATGCACATGGGACGGCCCTGGTTGTTCTTTTATATTTTCCCGTATCCAAATACACGCGGTCCGCTTTGGGTGAATTTTAACTCTCCGCTGTTTTGGGACTTTGTGGCCATTTCGGCTTACCTGCTTATTTCGGCAAGTTTCTGGTATTTTGGAATGTTGCCCGATTTTGCAACCATTCGCGATACCGCAAAATCGAAAATTAAGAAAGCCATTTACGGAATTGCAGCTTTTGGATGGACTGGCTCAAGCAGAGAGTGGTTGCGATTTGAAGGATTAAGCTTTGTACTTGGTGGAATTGCAGCAGTTCTGGTTGTTTCGGTGCACTCAATTGTTTCCACCGACTTTGCCGTTTCTGTTCTACCCGGCTGGCACACAACCATTTTCCCCCCTTACTTTGTGGTTGGCGCTATTTTCTCGGGTTTTGCAATGGTGCTTACCCTGGTGGTTATTATGCGGGCATTTTATAAAATGAACGATTTTATTACCGATTCTCATATCGATGCAGTTTGTCGTGTTTTGGTTTTTATTTCACTGATAATGGGAACGGCATACCTGACTGAGATTTTTATGGCCTGGTATTCGGGTTCTGAATACGAAATATATATGTTTTTCAAAAACAGGATTTTTGGTGATTATGCACTCCAGTTTTGGGCGATGTTTGTTCCCAATGCAATTGTTCCTCAATTGTTTTGGTTCAAAAGTATGCGTCGCAGAATATGGGTTGTTTTTACCATTTCAATTATAATCAATATCGGAATGTGGTTCGAGCGGTACAATATTATTGTAACTACACTTAGCCGCGACTATTTACCATCGAGTTGGGTATCGTATTCTCCCACACTCATCGAAATCGGTTTTTTTGCCGGAACAATTGGGATGTTTATAACAGGAGTACTGCTGTTCTTCCGATATATCCCGATGATTGCAATTTCTGAATTAAAGAGTGTTGCCAAATTCGACAAACCTCGTACAGAACAATTAAAACACAATCAACATGAGTAAGGATTATATTCTTGGTGTTTTTAAAGATGAAGATAGCCTGGTTTCAGCTTTCGAAAAGGTGAAACAAAAAGGCATTCTGCCACTTGAGGTTTATACTCCTTATCCCGTTCATGAAATTCTTGAAGGAATGGGGAATAAAACCCGGATAACCACCGCGGCATTCTTTTATGGGTTGTTTGCAGCTATCGGAATTCTGGTGTTTTTAACATGGTCGGCAACCATAAACTGGCCAATGAATTATGGTGGTAAACCTGTTAATTCATTCCCCTCGTTTATTGTGGTTACCATTGTGGCAACCATACTTTCGATTACGTTGCTAACACTGTTTACTTTTTCGATTCGTGCTAAAATATTCCCGGGGAAAGTGCCTGAAATTTTTCATGAACGTGCCACCGACGACAGGTTTGTGATGGTGATTGATAAAAAAAGTTTAGGAGAAAATTCAGTAGAAATTAATTCAATTATATCAGAATATGGAGAAATTGAATAAAAATCAGATTTTTAGATTTTCGTTGGTTTTATTCGCGGTTGTATTTCTATCAGCTTGCGATTACAACCGGCGTACAACTGGTTGGGATTATGCCGGCGACATGATTAAATCTCCGGCTTACGAAACTTACACTCCAAATTCGGTTTTTGCCAACGGACGAACCATGCAGCCTCCGGTTGCAGGCACAATTCCAAGGGGATTTATGCCATATCCTTACATTAAAACTGATGAAGACAGGGCGTTGGCAGCAAAAACACTGGTAAACGAATTGGAAAGTACACCCGAAAACCTTGCACGTGGGAAAGTGGCTTTCGGCATTTATTGTATGCATTGCCACGGCGAAAAGGGAGATGGACAGGGCTCGTTGTTTGTGAATAAGAAATTCCCGTTTCCGCCCGGAAATTTACTAAGCGAAAAAATGAGGGCAAATTCCGAAGGCGATATTTACCATGTTGTTACCGTGGGATGGGGAGTTATGGGAGAACATGGCACAATGATTACACCCGAAGATAGGTGGAAAATTGCGATGTATGTGAAACAGGAGTTACAGAAATAAATAATATTAGGGAATTCAAAATAAATACCCGGTTATGAAAGACCAAATTGTTGTATCGAAGAATTTTAAACTGCTCGCCTATATTTTAATTGGAATCGGAGTAGTTTCTTTCGCGTTAGGTTTTGTTTTCGATGCAAAACGGACGTGGGCAAATTACCTCCTGAATAATTACTATTTCCTGTCGATTGCCATGGGAGCAGCGTTTTTTGGTGCAATTCAGTATATCACTCAATCGGGCTGGTCGGCAGCGTTTAAACGAATTCCTGAAGCAATGGTTGCCTACATTCCATTTGCCGGAGTTTTCTTTATCATCATGTTTTTCGGAATGCATTCGATTTTTGAATGGACTCACAATGATGTGGTTCAACACGATCATTTACTTCAACATAAGATACCTTACTTAAATATTCCATTCTTTTTTGTAAGGGTTATTTTGTTTTTTGCAGTATGGATAATACTTTCTAAAATTCTGCGAAAACTGTCGTTAAAAGAAGATGAATTTGGAGGAATTGAATATTTTGAAAAGTCGGAGCTTTATTCTAAGATTTTCATTTTTGTTATCGCCATTACTTTTTCGCTGTTTGCTGTAGATATGCTCATGTCGCTTGATCCACATTGGTTTAGTACCATTTTCGCCGCAAAAAGTTTTATTGCCGCATTTTTGCATGGTTCGTCCATAATCACCCTTATTGTGATTATTTTAAACCGAATGGGTAAATTCGACATATTAAACAGAAGTCATTTACACGATTTAACCCGCTATATTTTTATGACGAGCATTGTTTGGGGTTATTTTAATTTTGCCGAATTTATGCTCATCTGGTACGGAAACATTCCCGAAGAAACTGTGTGGTTTGTTGAACGTTGGAACGGAGCTTATAAAGTGTTGTTCTTTGCCAATATTATTTTAAACTGGGCAATCCCGTTTTTTGTGCTGATGCCAAGAAAAACATCGCGAAGCAAAATGTTTATTTTTCCGGTTATCGTTATGTTGATTATCGGGCAATACAGCGAACTGTATTTTATTATATGGCCAAATGTTGTTGGCGAAGCTAAATTTGGATTGCTTGAAATCGGCACATTTGTTGGGTATGCCGGGATTTTTGCACTGGTAGTTGCAACCTGGCTGGCAAAAGCAAGTCTTGTTCCGCGCAAACACCCGTATATAGAAGAAAGTTTGCACCATCATTTCTAAGCAATTGGATTATTTTATTCTCTTTAAAAAATGCTTTGCAACATAATTGCGGTAAAATCTCTGTTTTGCTGTAATTGTTGTTTTGATTTGGCTACCGATTAAGTTAAAATTGTGCGTTTAAAATTAAACTTTATCCGATGCTTATTAACTCAATTCTTCCGGTTTGGTCCGAACTCGGAATTTTCGAACAAATTTTCTGGGTAATCGCCATTCCTTCAACTGTTATTTTTCTGGCGCTGCTGGGAATGACAATTTTTGGTGGCGACGTTTCTGATTCCGATGTCGATACAAATATCGATACACATATTGCTGATGGCGATTCCATTCCATTCCAGTTTTTATCGCTGAAAAACATAGTTGCATTTTTTGCTGTTTTTAGCTGGTCGGGAATTGGTTTTATCAATGCCGGGCTTGCTGCATGGCTGGTAATTCTGCTGGCTTTAATTTGTGGATTTCTGATGATGTTGTTAATGGCTACCCTATTTTATCTGATGTCGAAACTGGCTGAAAATGGCACATTAAAAATGAATAATGCAGTCGGAAAGCTGGGAGAAGTTTACCTTGTTATTCCGGCTGGTCGCAGCGGTATGGGAAAAGTTCAGCTCAATGTGCAAGGCTCGCTAAGAACACTCGATGCGATTACAGATGATTTGGAAAAAATACCCACATCTTCAATAATCCAGGTTCTCGATGTAATTGACGATCAAATTCTTCTTGTTAAAAAACAAGGAAGATAATTTCAAACTGCAAAAGTTTTTTTGTCTTGATACTTATGTATAATAATCTAAAATCTAAATTAAAATGAATAACTATTTTGTAATTCTGATAAGCCTGGTTGCGCTTTTTGTGTTTATCATTATTGTTGCAATGATGAGGCGCTACAAACGATGCCCATCGGACCGGATCCTTGTTGTTTACGGTAAGATTGGCAAAGATGCCGATCGTGAAACCCGCTCTGCCAAATGTATTCATGGAGGTGCGGCATTTATCTGGCCTATTATCCAGTCATATTCTTTTTTGGATTTAACGCCGCTGTCAATCGAAATTAATCTGACCAGCGCTCTGAGTAAACAAAATATCAGGGTCGATGTGCCTTCGAGGTTTACCGTTGGTATTTCAACCGAACCGGTGGTGATGAACAACGCTGCTGAAAGGCTTTTAGGTCTTCCTCAGGACGCCGTTAGCAATCTCGCCAAAGACATCATTTTCGGGCAGTTGCGTTTGGTTGTGGCTACTATGGAAATCGAGGAAATCAACAGCAACCGCGACCTCTTTCTGGCTGCCGTTTCGTCGAATGTGGAAGCCGAACTGAAAAAAATTGGTTTAAAACTTATCAACGTAAACGTAACCGACATCAACGATGAATCGGGTTATATCGAAGCTTTGGGAAAAGAAGCTGCAGCCAAAGCCATTAATGATGCGAAAAAGAGTGTGGCCGAAAAAAACCGTGACGGTGAAATCGGTCAGGCGATGGCACATCGTGAGCAGCGTGTTCAGGTGGCCAGTGCCGATGCAACTGCTGTTGAAGGTGAAAACGTTGCGAAAGTAACAATCGCCAATTCTGATGCCGACCGCCGCGAACGCGAAGCAGAAGCCAACCGCCGTGCTGTGGCTGCCGAAAAAGTGACCGAAGCCCGTGCGCTTGAAGAAGCTTACGCAGCGGAGAAACTGGCTGAACAAGTGCGCGCACAGAGAGACAAAGCAACGCAAACCGCAAATATTGTGGTTCCTGCCGAAATCGATAAACAAAAAGTGGAAATTAATGCCGAAGCTATCGCCGAGCAAACCCGTAGAATTGCAAAAGGTGAAGCCGATGCAATATTCATGAAAATGGCTGCCGAAGGAAAAGGGATTTATGAAATTCTGAGCAAACAGGCCGAAGGGTTCGACCACTTGGTGAAAGCCGCCGGAAACGACCCGCAAAAAGCTGTAATGCTGATGATTGCCGACAAGTTGCCCGAGCTTGTTAAAATCCAGGTCGAAGCCATCAAAAATATTAAAATCGACAAAGTTACTGTTTGGGAAACCGGTAATGGAAAAGATGGAAAAACTTCGACTGCCAACTTTCTGCAAGGCATGTTAGGCTCAATACCTCCGTTAGACGATATATTCAAATCTGCGGGAATGGAACTGCCCAGCTACCTGAAAGGAACAACAGTGGAAGAAAGTAAAAAAGAAGGAACCCCAAAAATTTAAAAAACAATATTCTATGGAATTTTTCAGCGCGAGGAATGTAAACAAGGTATTTGCCGATACAAAGGCTCTAACCAACGTGAGCATTTCGGTTAACAAACAAAGTATTTTTGGGTTACTCGGTCCGAATGGCGCCGGCAAAACTACACTCATTCGGATTATTAACCAGATTACAGCGCCCGATAGTGGCGAAGTTTTTTTGGAAGGACGCAACATGACCCGTGCCGATATTGGCCAGATTGGTTATTTACCCGAAGAACGTGGCCTTTACAAAAAAATGAAAATTGGCGAGCAGGCCATTTATCTGGCGCAGTTAAAGGGAATGAGCCGGCACGATGCAACTAAAAACCTCAAAGTGTGGTTCGAAAAATTCGATATCATGACATGGTGGAACAAAAACATCGAGGAACTTTCGAAGGGAATGCAGCAAAAAGTTCAGTTTATTACAACTATTGTACATAAACCACGGCTGCTTATTTTCGACGAGCCTTTCAGCGGATTCGACCCCATCAACGCCAATCTTTTAAAACAGGAAATTCTGAATCTTCGCGATAACGGCGCCACCATAATTTTTTCGACACATAATATGGAATCGGTCGAGGAGTTATGCGATCACATCGCACTGATTAATAAATCGGTAAAAATTGTTGACGGACAAACTGACGAAATCAGGGAGCGATTCAAATCGAATATTTTCGAAATAAAATACAAAGGCAGTTTTAATGAGGTGAGCAACGTATTAACCAATCGGTTCAAGATTTTGGATCACATTGAAAATGGTCACATCAATCAAATAACAGTTGAGTATTTGCACGGAAGATCGAATAATGATATCATCCAGGCATTAATTCCCGTGTCGGAAATTCTTTCGTTTGAAGAAAAAATTCCGAGCATGAACGATGTATTTATCAAGGCAGTTGAAGAATCGAATAAAAACCACGGAAATGAATAAAACACTAATTATATTAAGACAGGAATACCTGAAAAGAGTTAAAAAGAAATCGTTCATCATACTCACTTTACTGGTTCCATTTTTATTTGCCGGAATGTTTGCACTCATCATAATTTTGTCGATCAATAACGATAAAAAAGAGCGCACGATTGCTGTTTTCGACGAATCAACCTTGTTTCTGAACGAACTTGGTATGGAAGGTCAGACTACCTACAAATTCATTCAAAAGGATGAATACGAAAAACTGAAAAGTAACCTCAAAGGGAGCGAGTATTACGCCGTACTGTACATTCCCCAGGACATTTATTCAAATAATTTTGCACAGTTAATCTCTGAAAAGCAGGTTCCCTTTGAACTTAACGAACAGATTGAACGGAAGCTGAGCAGATACATCGAAAACGATAAACGACAGAAAGTGATTGATGAAACTCAAATACCTGATTTGGAAGAACGTCTCTCAAAAACAAAAACCAGTATTAAACTTAATACACTGAAAATTTCTGAAACAGGCGAAGCCCAAAAAAGCTCTTCGGCAGTTGCTTTTATTGCCAGTTATGCAATGGGTTTTGTTATTTACTTTTTTGTTTTCATGTATGGCGCAATGGTGATGCGCAGTGTAATGGAAGAGAAAAAAAGCCGTATTATCGAAGTTATCATTTCATCGGTAAAACCTTACGAGTTAATGGCTGGTAAAATTATTGGCACTGCTTTGGTTGGATTAACACAAGTGGCCATTTGGATTGTGCTTGGATTTGTTGTTTTAATAGGCGTACAGAGTTTTCTCTCTCCCGAGTCATCTCAGCTTATGGGACAGAGTATCATGGAAAGTCAGCAGCAGATGAACCCTGGAATGGCAGAGGCAGCCCAACCAAATAAAGTTCTGGAAGTGATGGAGATGATAGGCAATCTGAATATTCCGCTGATCCTTTTTACTTTTGTATTTTATTTTCTGGTAGGCTATCTGCTTTACAGTTCGCTGCTTGGAGCAGTAGGTGCTGCGGTTGATAATGAAGAAGATTCACAGCAACTGGTTTTTCCAGTTACAATGCCACTTATATTTTCCATCATGGTGCTGTTTCCAATTGCCCGAAATCCGGAGGGGCCGGTTGCGTTCTGGTTTTCCATAATACCGTTGACCTCACCTGTGGCAATGATGGCACGCATTCCATATGGAATTCCAACGTGGGAACTGTTACTTTCGATGTTTCTTTTGGTTTTAACTACTGTTGGAGCAATTGCCGCCGCTGCAAAAATTTACCGCATCGGGCTTTTGATGTATGGTAAAAAAGTAAATCTGAAAGAATTGATAAAGTGGTTACGTTATAAAAACTAATTTTTAAAAACAATTTGATGCAAGTATTGTTAAGTATTGAGATTTTACAAAACATTAATTAGCGAAGTCTGAGAAATGAAAAACACAAATAAAAATAATTGTATGTACTGTTGCCTCTGCAAAAAAGTGGAAAGTGTTTTTCATGTTTATAAATGAATAAATTCAATTATTAATAAATGAAAGGCTTTCCTGAAAAACAGGAGAGCCTTTTTGTTTTAACCGATTTTTAAAAATTCAAATTATGAGAGCACAAAACATTTTGGAAACCATTGGCAACACGCCACATGTTCGAATTAACCGTTTATATCCTGCTGATTATGAAGTTTGGATGAAGGTTGAAAAAACCAATCCGGGAGGAAGTATAAAGGATCGCATTGCACTTGCAATGGTGGAAGATGCCGAGAAAAGGGGAATATTAAAGCCGGATTCGGTGATTATAGAACCCACATCGGGAAACACAGGAATTGGACTTGCTTTGGTTTCTGCCGTAAAAGGATATCGCTTGATTTTAACCATGCCCGAATCGATGAGTATTGAACGCAGGAAAGTATTGTCGGCACTGGGTGCCGAACTGGTACTTACACCGAGAGAAAAGGGAATGAAGGGAGCCATTGCAAGGGCTGAAGAATTGGCTGCTGAAAATGAAAATGCCTGGATTCCGTTGCAGTTCGATAATCCGGCCAATGTTGAGGTTCACAGGAAATTTACAGCACAGGAAATTCTGGCTGATTTCCCCGAAGGTTTTGATTACCTGATTACCGGAGTTGGAACGGGTGGACATATTTCGGGTGTTACCGAAGTTTTAAAACAAAAATTCCCAAATATTAAGGTATTTGCAGTTGAGCCCGAAGCCAGCCCCGTTATTAGCGGAGGGGTTCCCGGTCCGCACCCGATTCAGGGAATCGGAGCAGGTTTTATTCCAAAGAATTTAAAAACAGAGTTACTTGACGGAACAATTCAGGTTGGCAGGGATGAGGCATTTGAATACGCTCAAAAGGCTGCCAAACTCGAAGGTTTATTTGTAGGTATTTCATCAGGTGCATCACTTGCAGCGGTTGCAAAAAAAATAGGTGAATTACCGGCTGGTTCGCGAATACTTACCTTTTCGTACGACCACGGAGAACGTTATCTTTCGGTTGAAGGATTGTTTTAATTGTTGCTTTTTTTATAGGATTTTTTATAGTGCTTTTCTTTGTAAATTAAAGAATATTGATCGCTGTAAGTGCTGAAAATGAACATATTTTTCGCATCTTCGTGGAAATTAGTGAAATTTATGTTTTAATATTTTGGAATAATATTTGTTATATTAAGTTTTCGTTCATGCTTAAAAATTGAGCATATTTTTAATTATCAAAAAAGTAAACTATGAAAAAATTATTTTATCTGTTAATCGTTCTGGTGTTTGCTTCCTGTCAATCAGGAAACAAAAAAGTGCAGGAGGAAAAAAGCGCAAATGAACCGGTTCAGGTCGTCGAAACAACCATAAATATAAGAGGAATGCATTGTGAAAATTGCGTAGCTTCGGTTGAAAAAGGTGTGAAAGAACTGGAAGGGATTGTATCGGTTGTTGTTAGTTTGAATGATTCAAATGCGGTAGTTTCTTTTGATGGATCGAAAGTACAATTGGCAGAAATCAAAAAGGCAATTGAATATAGAGGCTATTCGATAAAACCAGAAATAAAACAATGAGCAGAAAAGTCAACCAAAACGAGTTTATTACTAAAGAGAAGGGACCTATTTGGAGTGTCAGGGTGGGAGTTTATTCCTACCTTCTCGAAGGTAATCTAATCAGGAAATTGGAAAAAAAGCGTTGGAAAATCAAGGAGGTTTTAAACTAAAGAAGTTCGGAAATTTTATTTAAAAATAAATTTCGAATTGGAAGCTAAAAAGCAAAATGGGCAGTTTCATTTGAAACTGCCCATTTTGCTTTAAGTATGTGTTGTTATTACTTTTCGAAACTTTCTGGTGAAAAAGTCTGAAAATTTTTACAATCCAAGTTTTTTCTTTACCAATCCCGGAATTTCGCCAGGTTCTTTTGCAACCGGTACTCCGGCAGCAGCAAATGCTTTAATTTTTTCTTCGGCAGTTCCCGAACCACTCGAAATAATTGCACCGGCATGACCCATTCGTTTTCCGGCAGGAGCTGACTGACCGGCGATAAATGCCACAACAGGTTTTTTCATGTGGTCTTTAATAAATTGAGCAGCCAACTCTTCAGCATCGCCTCCAATTTCGCCAATTAAAACAACAGCGTCAGTGGCGGGGTCGTTTTCAAACATTTCCAGAAGATCCCTGAAATACAATCCGGAAACTGGATCTCCACCAATTCCAACACAAGTTGTTTGACCTAATCCGGCTTCTGTCAGCATATTAACCACCTCGTAGGTTAATGTTCCTGAGCGCGAGATAAAACCGATGTTTCCGGGAGTAAAAATCGTGGCCGGCAAAATTCCGATTAAACATTCACCGGGAGTAATTAATCCGGGGCAGTTTGCTCCAATCAATTTTGTTCCGTTCTGCTTCAGAATAGGAGTAACTTTAATCATATCCTGAACAGGAACTCCTTCAGTAATGCAAATAACAAGTTCAACACCGGCATAACTGGCTTCCAGAATAGCATCGCCTGCAAATGGCGCGGGTACAAAAATTACTGAGGCATTCGCTCCTGTGGCTTTTACTGCCTCTTCAACAGTATTATAAACAGGAATCCCTCCAACATCGCTGCCACCTTTACCGGGTGAAATTCCACCAACTATTTTGGTTCCGTAATCCTTCATTTTTGAAGTATGGAAAGCGCCATCTCGACCGGTTATTCCCTGTACGATAACTTTGGTATCTTTATTTATTAAAATGCTCATTTTTCTTTCTTTAAACTTTGAATTTTAAACTCTTTTCCTGCTTAACTCAATGGCTTTTTTAGCCGCTTCGCTCATGGTTGAAACAGTTGGCAACCCAAATTCTTTAATGATCGCGAGACCTTCTTTTGAATTGGTTCCCGATAAACGAACCACAATTGGCATATCGGTTTTAATTGCTTTTAAGGCTGCAACCAATCCGCGGGCAACATCATCGCAGCGGGTAATTCCGCCAAAAATATTTATCATCACCACCTGTACATTGGTGTCGCTCAGCAAAATATTCATTGCATCAATCACCTTCTGTGGATTCGATGATCCACCAATGTCAAGAAAATTTGCAGGATTTCCGCCATACAATTTAATCATGTCCATGGTTGCCATAGCCAGTCCGGCGCCATTTACCATGCATCCAATGTTTCCGTCGAGTTTAATATACGAAAGCCCTTTTTCACTGGCATCAATCTCTTTTTGTTCGTCGGGTGTAACCTCACGCATGGCAAGAACTTCAGGCTGACGGAATAATGCGTTATCATCGAAATTCATTTTACCATCGAGAGCTAAAACCCTTTTGTCGGGCGTTAACACCAGCGGATTGATTTCGGCTAATGAAGCGTCGGTATCAATATATAATTTGTACAACTTTGCTAAAATCGATGCAGCCTGACGTACCTGTAATGGATCGCTCATCAGTTGCAGCGCAATTTTACGGGCCTGCCAGTCCATCAAACCCATTGTTGGGTCGATTGACATTTTAATGATTTTTTCGGGCGATGTTTTGGCAACTTCTTCAATTTCAACACCACCTTCAGCGCTGGCCATCAATATTACCGATTTTGAATTCCGGTCGTTAATTAATCCCACGTAGAATTCTTTTTCAATGTCAACTGCTTCGGCAACCAGCACTTTCTCTACGGTTAATCCTTTGATGTCCATGCCAAGAATCTGGCCTGCTTTTTCTATGGCTTCCGCTTTTGTTTTTGCCAGTTTAACACCACCTGCTTTCCCGCGGCCACCAACATGTACCTGTGCTTTTATTACTCTGAGTTTGTCATCGTTCAGAATTTTTTCCTGAACGTCTTCAACAGAATGGCAAACAACTCCATCCGGAACAGGAATTCCGTACTTTTTGAATAAATTCCGGGCTTGATATTCGTGAATTTTCATTATTTAGTTTTTTTCGTGAGATATAAAAAATAATTGGCGAAAGTAGCTAATATTTAAAAATCTATAACTATCAATATGTTAGTTTTTTTTATGATTTTTAGCACATTCCGGCGGTAAAACTTCTGAGCTATTCAGGTTGAAAGTTTAAAAACAAAGTCAACTGTTTCTATCGGCTGTTTTTTCAATTAAATTTGCAGCACAATTTTAAGAAATGGAAGAAACAATAAGAAGAGTTATTGAACAGGAAGCGCAGGCTATTCAAAATATTCCGGTTAACGACAGTTTTCAGAAAGCTGTGGAACTGATTTACAAGAGAGTACATCAGCAAAATGGGAAACTGGTGGCCAGTGGAATGGGGAAAGCCGGTCAGATTGCATTGAACATTGCAACCACTTTTAGTTCAACAGGTACGCCCTCAGTTTTTTTGCACCCCAGCGATTCGCAACATGGCGATTTAGGAATAGTTCAAAGAAACGACATTCTGCTGTTGATTTCAAATTCGGGAAAAACCCGCGAGATTATTGAATTGGTGCAACTGGCAGATAATTTATACCCCAATTTACCACTGATTGTTATTTCGAGCAATCCTGAAGGTGAGCTTGCAAAAAAAGCCGATGTATTTATTTTCACCGGAAATCCAACGGAAGTTTGTCCGCTGGGATTGTCGCCAACTACTTCAACTACTGTAATGACTGTTATTGGCGATGCTTTGGTTGTTTCGATGATGGAGAAAATCGGCTTTACCAGCGAGGATTATGCAAAGCGACATCACGGCGGTTATCTGGGAGATAAATCGAGGGAAAAGGCGAAAGCCTCACACCTGCACTCTCCAAAGGAGAGGGAGTAAGAATGTTCGATATCTAATTTTTTTAATATGCGTATTACAAAAGAAAATACTGTAGGATTAATTATTGACATTCAGGAACGACTTGTTCCGGTAATGTGCGAAAAGGAAGTATTGTTGAAAAACTGTCAGGTTTTAATTCAGGGTTTATCTGAATTAGAAATTCCGTTACTGGTTACACAACAATATTCAAAAGGGCTGGGGGAGACTAT
>JFJP01059080.1_pt1 | contig 15052 bp, 10 predicted proteins | sample 431651 | NCBI WGS metagenome assembly JFJP01 (sample SAMN02602958, study PRJNA72255) | Microbial mat metagenome, whole genome shotgun sequencing project. | biome: fresh water; feature: sink hole; material: water; isolation source: purple microbial (photo- and chemosynthetic) mats found in...
CACGGCGGACGGCCTCGGGTAGCTCGCAGGGCCTGCCCAGTCGTACTGCGCACCTAGGAGCCCAGCGGCGCGGAAGGTTTGACAGGACCTCCCCAAGCATCAGCTCGAAGCTGGATGCCCCCGCCCACGATGCGATCTTGCGCGGCATCAGGAGGTCCCTCCAGCGGCCCCGAGTTTTGGCAGGAGGGAGAGGGCCTTGCGCTGTGCATCAACTCCAAGGTGGACGTATCGGCGGAAGGCTGCATCCGTGGTGTGTCCGGTCATGGACTTTGTGATGGCATCCCCGGCTCCCGAGGCTGCGCAGCGGCTTACAAAGGTATGCCTCAGGGAGTGGAAGCCCTTGGATGATACTTGACGGCCCTTCCCCTGCTTCCTGCGCCCCAACGCAACGGTGATCTTGGCGGAAACCATCAGGCGCTTGAACTCGTTCGATAGCCCACCAAGCGCCCCATTGCTCCCCGACTTCCTGCCCGCGAGGGAGGGAAGGAGAGCGGCCTTACCTACTCCCTGATGCCGAAGCGCGGTCAAGTGCGCTCGCACCTCAGGAGCTAACGCGATGGCGAGGACCTTGCCCGTTTTCTCTGTCTCTATGTTCAGGATGCCCTTCGTCAAGTCGAGGTGCCCCCATGTGAGCCCGCATACATCTGCTAGGCGTAGTCCCGTCCATGCGCCCACGAGTACGGCGGTTTCCCAGTCGGTGCCCTTGGCTGCGGCGAGAAGTGCGGATATTTCTGCATCGGTGAAGGGTGAGCGTTCATCCCCCCGGCCTGCGACGGGTTCCACGGCTTCCGCAGGGTTGGCCAGAATCTCGCCCCGCCTCTTGGCTGCGTTCAGACAGGCACGGAGGACGCCAAGCCCCACATTGACCGTCTTTGGAGCCTTCCCGGCGGACACCTCGGAATCCCTCCACCTCTCGATTTCAAGTGCGCTTAGGCTGGCAACCGATGCTGAAGCGCGGGGGGCCCCGAGTGACGAGATGAAGCCGTTGATGATCGGCTGATACCGTTTTGCCGTGCTGGAGGACCTGCCCAAAGTCTCCCGGCTCTTGAGGAAACCGTCCAGACAGGCTTGGATGCTGGGTGTCAGCAGGGACTCCCCCGTGATCTGCATGAGGTCGCGGAGAATCTTGACGCTGGCGGCCTGTGTTAGTTCTCCCTTCCTCGCCAACTTCGCGGCATCCTCCCATGCCAGCGATACCTTCAGGGCCTCGCGTTGGTCTGCGCACTTGGTTGAGCGCATGACAATTCGTCCATCAGCTTCCCGGAATTTGGCCATCCAGAAAGGGCTTCGGGGTTTTCGGCAGAGACAGGCGCACATGGGTTTGTAAGTGGTTGAAAAAGTTCTACCAAAAGTTCTACCGTCCCCCCATGTTTTGTCAAGTCCAAGGATGTATCCTTACCTTGATTACCACATACTTAAACATCTGCGGATGAGGTGGATAGAAACGCGTGCTCTATCCATTTGAGCTACGGGGACGCTAGGGTTCGCACAGGCTGAAAAACGTTTTGCGGCTAGGCGAGCAAGAATCACAGACCGCCGCCTCCGCCAATTCTTTCGGGAGCTTTATTTTCAAAGCGCTTGCGGCGCACTCCACACTCGGGTTGAACTGACTCCACCATGGCGCGCGCACGGTCTTCTCCCTCAGACTCGGCTTCCTCCGCTCAACTCGGCTTCGAGGCCAAGCTGTGGCTCTCCGCGGACAAGCTCCGCAACAACATGGACGCCGCCGAGTACAAGCATGTCGTCCTGGGCCTGGTCTTCCTCAAGTACATCTCCGATTCCTTCGAGGAACACCACGCCAAGCTCCAGGGCGGCCTGGGCGAATTCTCCGGCGCCAACCCCGAGGACAAGGACGAATACCTCGCCGCCAATGTCTTCTGGGTCCCCAAGGAGGCCCGCTGGCCCCGGCTCCAGTCCCGAGCCAAGCTCCCCACGATCGGCAAGGACGTCGACGACGCGATGGACGCCCTCGAACGCGACAACCCACGGCTCAAGGGCGCGCTCAATAAAAACTACGGCCGCGCCGACCTCGACAAACACCGCCTGGGCGAACTCATCGACCTCATCGGCTCCATCCAGCTCGCCGACGCCGCCAGCAGGTCCAAGGACCTCCTCGGCCGCGTCTTCGAATACTTCCTCACCCAGTTCGCCAGCGCCGAGGGCAAGAACGGCGGCCAGTTTTACACGCCGTCCTGCGTCGTGCGCTGCCTGGTGGAAATGCTCGCCCCCTACAAGGGCCGCATCTACGACCCGGCCTGCGGCTCCGGCGGCATGTTCGTGCAGTCGGAAAAGTTCGTCGAATCCCACGGCGGCAAGCTCGGCGACATCAGCATCTACGGGCAGGAGAGCAATCCCACCACCCGCCGCCTCGCGATCATGAACCTCGCGCTGCGCGGCATCGAGGCCGACTTCGGCAAGGAGCACGCCGACACCTTCCGCAGCGTGCAGCACCCCGACCTGCGCGCCGACTACGTCCTGGCCAACCCGCCCTTCAACGACTCCGACTGGCACCGCAAGGACGACGACGTGCGCTGGGCTTTCGGCGTGCCGCCCAAGGGCAACGCCAACTTCGCCTGGGTGCAGCACTTCATCCACCACCTCGCACCGCAGGGCATGGCCGGCTTCGTCCTCGCCAATGGCAGCATGTCGTCCAACCAGTCCGGCGAAGGCGACATCCGCCGCGCCCTCATCGAGGCCGACCTCGTGGACTGCATGGTCGCGCTGCCCGGACAGCTTTTCTACAGCACGCAGATCCCCGTCTGCCTGTGGTTCCTCGCGAAGAACAAAAATGCCGACGCCCGGCGCGGCTTCCGCGACCGCCGCAGACAGACCCTCTTCATCGACGCCCGCAAACTCGGCACCCTTATCGACCGCGTCCACCGCGAACTCAGCGACGCCGACCTGCACAAAATCAGCTCCACCTACCACGCCTGGCGCAACGCAGGGCCCGAGCTTGCTCGTGGCCGTTCGACGGAGGCAGCGAGCAAGCTCGCGCCCTACGTGGACACCCCCGGTTTCTGTAAAGCCGCCAGCACCGCGGAAATCGCCGCGCACGGCCACGTGCTCACGCCCGGCCGCTACGTCGGCGCCGAGGAAGTCGAGGACGACGGCGACCCCTTCGAGGAAAAGATGCCGCGCCTCGTCGCTGAGTTGAGCAGCCAGTTTGTGGAGTCGGCGAAACTGGAGGCCGCCATCCGCGCCAATCTGAAAGGGCTGGGTTATGGCGGGTGACCTTATCAATGGTGACATTCCCGACCACTGGGAGTTCACGACGCTCGGTGAGATTTGCCAACATGGCGGCGGCAGCATCCAAACCGGCCCGTTCGGCAGCCAGTTGCACGCTTCCGATTATGTGTCAGTTGGTGTCCCGTCCATCATGCCGACTAACATCGGCGAGAATCGGGTCGTGGAGGAAGGGATTGTCCGCATCACTGAGGCAGACGCAAATCGCTTGGGCCAGCACCGAGTGAAGGCAGGCGACATCGTATACAGTCGTCGTGGTGATGTTGAGAAAAGGGCCCTCATCAGAGAACGCGAGGAAGGTTGGTTGTGTGGCACTGGTTGTCTTAAAGTTCGACTTGGTTCTGGCGTCGTCGACCCGCTCTTCGCGTCGCTGTTTCTCGGGCACTCTGCCATTCGGCAATGGATTGTTCGTCATGCAGTCGGTGCTACGATGCCCAACCTCAACACTTCTATCATGAGCGCTGTACCATTCGCGCTCCCGCCTCTCGCCGAGCAAAAAGCCATAGCCGCAATCCTCGGTGCGCTGGACGACAAGATCGAGTTGAACCGGCGGATGAACGCGACCCTGGAGGCGATGGCGCGGGCGCTGTTCCAGAGCTGGTTCGTGGATTTCGACCCCGTCCGCGCGAAGATGGACGGCCGGAAGTCGGTCGGCGTCGATGAAGTTACGGCCGCTCTGTTTTCAGACGCCTTCCAAGACTCAGAACTCGGCCACATACCGAAGGGGTGGCGTATTGGTTCAATTTACGAAATCTCGGATGTGATCTACGGCGCTCCGTTCGCCTCCAGTCAGTTCAACGGGAATCGCGAGGGAAACCCGCTGATTCGCATTCGAGACTTGGCTGACGAAAATCCAGGCGTGTGGACGCCAGAGGTTCATCCCAAAGGTTATACCGTCCAACCCGGCAACATTGTCGTGGGAATGGATGGAGAGTTTCGCGCCTACCTTTGGGGCGGAATGCCCGCATGGTTGAACCAGCGAGTATGCGTATTCGAGCCGAAGCCTGAGTTTTCAACGAGCTTTGTTCGCAACAGCATCATAGCGCCGCTTGCAGAAGTTGAAGCGACCGAGACGGCAACAACCGTGATTCACCTTGGGAAGAACGACATCGACCGCTTCAAAGTCGTGATTCCACCGCACGAAATCCACGCCGCATTCGCGAAGGTCTGCCAACCTTGGTATGACCGAATCGTTGCCAACAAACAGCAATCCCGCACCCTCGCCACCCTGCGCGACACGCTGCTGCCGAAACTGCTGAGTGGGGAAATTCATGTGCCTGGCCAGGCCTGACCCCTTCATCGCCATGCCTTACAACCCAGCACGCGCTCTCGCACTCCTGCGCCTCGGCACTCAGAACCCAGCAGCTGCGTTCCGTGAGGGTCAGGAGGAGGCGATCCGGCAGGTGGTCGAGGGAGGCGGACGATTGCTGGTGGTCCAGAAGACGGGCTGGGGAAAGAGTTCGGTGTACTTCATCGCCGCCAAGCTGCTGCGCGAGCAGGGTCTGGGGCCTGCCATCCTGATTTCGCCCCTGCTGGCGCTTATGCGCAACCAGATCGCAGCGGCGGAGCGGATGGGTGTGGATGCGGTGACGATCCACTCAGGAAATCGCGACGACTGGCAGGCCGTCGAGGCGGCGCAGGCGCGCAACGAGGTCGATATTCTGCTGATTTCTCCCGAGCGGCTGGCCAACGAGCATTTCCTCACGGAGGTGCTGGCACCGGTAGTCGGCAGGATCTCCCTGCTCGTGGTGGATGAAGCGCATTGCATCTCGGACTGGGGTCATGACTTCCGCCCGCACTACCGGTTCATCGAGCGCATCCTGCGCACCATGCCCGGGAATCTCCGGGTGTTGGCGACGACGGCGACTGCAAACAACCGGGTGCTTGATGACCTTCATCGAGTCCTGGGGCCAAATCTCGCAGTATCGCGTGGCGCACTGGGAAGGCCGTCACTGCTGCTGCAGACGATGCGTATCCCCAGCCAGGCGGGAAGAATGGCCTGGCTCGCGAGCCATCTGCCGAACCTGGAGGGAAGCGGCATCGTTTACACGTTGACGGTGCGTGATGCAGTCCAGATCGCAGGCTGGCTGCAATCGCGAGGCATCCAGGCCGAAGCCTACAGTGGCGAGACGGGGGAACGGCGGGTCGAGTTGGAGAATGCCCTTCTGGAGAATCGGGTGAAGGCCCTTGTAGCGACAACAGCCTTGGGCATGGGCTTCGACAAACCGGATCTGGCGTTCGTGATCCATTACCAGACGCCGGGGTCAGTGGTGGCTTATTATCAGCAGGTCGGACGGGCGGGGCGCGCGCTGGATTCTGCCCATGGCCTGCTGCTCAGCGGAACCGAGGAAACGAACATCACGGACTATTTCATCGAGAGCGCATTTCCCTCCCGAAAGGAAGTCGCCGCAGTGCTCGAAGCTCTGCAAGGCGCGCCGGCGGGATTGTCTACCAACGAGATCATGACGCGCGTGAATGTGAGCCGGGGCCGGATTGACAAGGCCCTCCAGCTGTTGTCCTTAGAGTCGCCGGCACCTTTAGTTAAGCAGGGGCCGAAGTGGATGCTTACGACGGCTGTCCTGACAGAAGCGTTTTGGGAGCGCGCCATCCGACTGACGGAATTGCGCCGCACCGAACAGAGCCAGATGCAGGAATACGTGGCGCTCACTGAGGGCCACATGGACTACCTCATCCGGGCCCTCGATGGAGATCCGGGGCACCACCACCCACCCGCCATCACACCCTTGTCGGCGGAATTTGACGCCGACTTTGTACAAGAGGCCGTGGCGTTTCTCCGCCGAACCAGCCTCCCGCTGGAGCCGCGCCTTCAGTGGCCTACTGGCGGCTTGTTACAATCCGGACTCCAGGGCCGGATAGAGGCAGTAAATCAGGCACAGCCTGGCAAAGTGCTCTGCATTTGGGGTGATGCCGGCTGGGGGTCAGTGGTGCGACAGGGCAAGTCGCGCGACGGTCATTTCGCCGATCAGCTGGTCGAAGCGTGTGCAGCGATGGTCCGGTCCTGGGCACCGCAACCGGCACCCGTTTGGATGACGTGCATTCCATCGCGAAGACATCCGACACTTGTGCCTGATTTTGCCCGCCGTCTGGCTGTGGCTCTGAGTCTGCCATTGTACCCAGTGCTGGAAAAGACGGACGACCGGCCCGCACAGAAGGAGATGGCGAATAGCAGTCAGCAGGCGCGCAACGTGGATGGCGCACTGGCCGTCCGTGGACAGGTGCCAAATGGCCCCGTGCTTCTCGTGGATGATATGGTGGATTCCAAGTGGACACTTACGGTCGCCGCTTATCTATTAACCTCCAACGGCAGCGGCCCCGTCTATCCCCTGGCACTGGCCTCCACTGCAAACTCTGACGAATGACCGAGCCTCTGACACCGAACACGCAGGCCATCCTGCTGCTGACCGCTCCGCTGCTTGTCGGACGTGGCGAGCCTTCGCGTGACCTGCTCAGCCTGGGTGAATACAAGCGGCTGGCTCGCCTTCTGCGCGAGGAGCGCAAGCAGCCAGCCGACTTGATCGAAGCGGACGCGCAGGGCTTGCTGGGGCTTTGCTCCAGGCATTTCGAGCGGGCGCGTCTGGAGGCTTTGCTCGGTCGTGGTTTTCTTCTCAGCCAGGCGGTCGAGCGTTGGAATTCACGGGCCATCTGGGTGATCAGTCGGGCAGACGCAGCGTATCCCCGACGACTGAAGGCGAAGCTGAAGGAGGATGCACCGCCTCTTCTGTACGGCTGCGGACACCTTGCTTTGTTGGAGAAGGGTGGGCTGGCGGTGGTCGGCTCACGGCATATCGATGAGGAGCTTGTCGGCTATACCGAGAAGCTGGGGCGCCTGTGTGCCGAGGCTCAGCGTCCGGTCGTTTCAGGGGGGGCGAAAGGCATCGACCAGGCGGCGATGCGGGGTGCGCTGGCGGGAGGCGGAAGGGTGGCGGGAGTGATGGCCGATAGTCTGGAACGCGCCGCACTGGCCCGTGAAAATCGCGAAGCCTTTATGGAGGGCCGTCTGGTGCTGATCTCCCCCTACGATCCCTCCGCCGGTTTCAACGTGGGGCACGCCATGCAGCGCAACAAACTCATCTATGCCCTGGCCGATGCGGCCTTGGTGGTGGCTGCCGACTTCCAAAAAGGCGGCACCTGGACCGGAGCAATTGAGCAACTGGAGAGCCTGCATTTTGTCCCTGTTTTTGCCCGCACGGGGGACCCCGTTGGCAAGGGCAATGCCGCTCTGCTCCAGAAGGGAGCACAGCCCTGGCCCGATCCACTGACCAGCGAAGAACTCAACGCAACCTTGCGTGGGGCCTCAGTCGCCATCCCTGCGCAGCCCCAGCAGGAGACCCTCTCCTGGGCAGTCGGCGAGGGCAGTCTGCCAAGCAGTCCTCAGGCGGAAGTCAGACCTGTGGTCCCAGAGAGCAATCCCCCGGGCGTTTCATTGTGTGTGAGCGAAGGCAACCCGACCCCGGCGGAAACCCTTCTTGGGTGCGTTCGCCAGATAGTGATGCAGCAACTGGTCGACGGTGCCACGAAGGACGAGGTCGCGGGACTGCTCGGAGTTTCCAAGCCACAGGCGAAGGCCTGGCTCACGAAGCTCGCGGGCGAAGGCGTGCTGGAGAAAATCAAGAAGTCGAAGACCGTCCGCTATCGTGCGGTTTCCAGGCGCGATCGCTTATTCTGAACGGCGCATGACCCTCACGGAATCCATCGTCGAAGAAGCTGCGCTCGAATGGTTCGGGGGACTGGGCTACGCCCTCGCTCAGGGACCTGCTCTCGCACCCGGCGAAGCTTCGGCGGAGCGAGACTCCTTTGGCGAAGTGGTGCTGGTGGGTCGCCTGCGCGAGGCCTTGCGGCGCCTGAACAGGGAAATGCCCGAGGAGGCACGCGAGGAGGCCCTGCGCAAGGTGCTGCGCGTGGGGACGCCTTCGCTCGCCCAGACCAACCGCGCCTTTCACCAGCTGCTGCGCGATGGCGTGGATGTCTCCTACAAACGGCCGGACGGCAGCACGAAACACGACAAGGCCTGGCTGCTGAATTTTTCTGATGTCGAGGCCAACGACTGGCTCGCGGTAAACCAGTTCACCGTGATCGAGGCGCAGCACAACCGACGCGCCGACATCGTGGTCTTCGTCAACGGACTCCCCCTGGGCCTGATCGAGCTGAAGAACGCAGCTGATGAGGACGCGACGATCTGGAGCGCCTACGCCCAGCTCCAAACCTACAAGGCCGAAATCCCCGGCCTGCTGCACTACAACGCCGCGCTCGTGGTAAGCGATGGCGTGCAGGCGCGCATGGGTTCCCTCACGGCCAACCAGGAATGGTTCAAGGTCTGGCGCACGGTGGAGGGCGACGGCGACGCTCCGAAAACCGCGCTTGAATTGGAAGTGCTGATACAAGGGGTCTTCGAGCGGAGCCGCTTCCTGGACCTGCTGCAGCATTTCATCGTGTTCGAGGAGGATCCCGACAGCGGCGCCCTGCACAAGATCATCGCGGGCTACCACCAGTTCCACGCCGTGAATGCAGCCGTGGAGGAAGCCCTGCGCGCCAGCGGACTCGCCGCAGCGGAGGGCGTGAAGGAGGAACTGGGCCGCTCCTGGTCGGGGAGGATGCAGGGAGGCAGGCCGGGCGACCGCCGCGCCGGCGTGGTCTGGCACACCCAGGGCAGCGGCAAGAGTTTCACGATGCTTTTCTTCGCCGCCCGCGTGGTCCGCGAGGCGCAGATGCACAACCCCACTCTCGTGGTGCTGACCGATCGCAACGATCTCGACGACCAGCTCTTCGGGCAATTTCAACGCTGCCACGATATCCTGGGACAGATGCCCGTCCAGGCGGCCAGTCGCGACACCATGCGTGAATTGCTGGCCGTTGCGAGTGGTGGTGTAGTGTTCACCACAATACAAAAATTTCTCCCGGAAAAGGGCGAGCGGATGCCCTGCCTGAGCGAACGGCGGAATATTGTCGTCATTGCCGACGAGGCGCACCGCTCCCAGTACGATCTGGTGGACGGCCTCGCCCGCCACCTGCGCGATGCCCTGCCGGGTGCCTCCTTCATCGGCTTCACGGGCACACCCATCGAGAAGACCGACGCCAACACGCGGGCCGTCTTCGGAGACTACATCAGCATCTACGACATCCAGCGCGCCGTCGCCGACAAGGCCACGGTGCCGATCTATTACGAGAGCCGCATCGCCAAGCTCGGCCTGAACGCGAGCGCCCTGCCCAGGCTCGACGCGGAATTCGAGGAAATCACCGAGGGCGAGGAGCAGACGAGGAAGGAAAAACTCAAGACGAAGTGGGCGGCATTGGAGGCGCTCGTGGGCGACCCCAAGCGCCTCGCACTGGTCGCGGCCGACCTCGTGGCGCATTTCGAGAAACGTGTCGAGGCCATGAATGGCAAGGCGATGATCGTCTGCATGAGCCGCCGCATCTGCGTGGACCTTTACGAAGCCCTCATCCGCCTGCGTCCCGACTGGGCCGGCGCGAAGGACGACGACTCCGAAGCCGAGAAGGGCAGAGCCTGCGTGGCGAAGGTCGTCATGACCGGAAGCGCCGACGACGGTCCCGAATGGCAGCCGCACATCCGCAACAAGGAGAAACGCCGCACGCTCGCGCATCGTTTCAAGGACAGCCGGGATACCTTCCGCATCGTGATCGTGCGCGACATGTGGCTCACCGGCTTCGATGCGCCCTGCCTGCACACGATGTATGCCGACAAACCGATGCAGGGCCACGGCCTCATGCAGGCCATCGCCCGGGTGAACCGCGTTTTCCGGGACAAACCGGGCGGCCTGGTGGTCGACTACCTCGGCCTCGCCGACCAGCTCAAGCAGGCCTTGGCCAACTACACTCAGAGCGGCGGCCAGGGCGATCCGACCTACGACACGAAGCAGGCCATCGCCGTGCTGCAGGAGAAGCACGGCATCGCCTGCGACCTGCTGCACGGGTTCAACTGGGACAAATGGAGCACGGGCAAGCCGACCGAGCGCCTGGGCCTGATTCCCGCAGGGCAGGAGCACCTTCTGGCGCAGAAGGACGGCAAGGCGCGCTGGCTACAGGTCGTCACCGAACTTTCACGGGCCTTTGCGCTGTGCGCGGCGAGTGACGAAGCCACCGCCATCCGCGACGACGTCTCCTTCTTCCAGGCGCTTCAGGCTGTCCTGGGAAAACACAGCGGGGAGAGCAGAAAAACGCCGGAGCAGATCGACGCGGCGGTGCGCCAGCTCGTCAGCAAGGCCATCACGACGGACGGACAGGTGATCGACGTCTTCACGGCGGCGGGTTTGCCGAAGCCGGACATCGGCATATTGAGCGAACAATTCCTGGCGGAGATACGCGGCCTCAAACACCGGAACGTCGCCGCAGAGCTGCTGGCGAAACTGCTCAAGGACGAGATCAAGGTGCGTGCGAAGAGGAATCTCATCCAGAGCCAGCTCTTCAGCGACAAACTCAAAAAGACACTCAACGCCTACCACAACCGCGCCATCGCCACGCAGGAGGTCATCGAGGAGTTGATCAAGCTGGCGAAGGAAATGGATGCGGCGACAAAGCGCGGCGAGGACCTGGGCCTCAGCCAGGACGAGGTGGCGTTTTACGATGCCCTGGCGGTCAATGAGTCGGCGCTCAAGGCGATGGGTGACGAGAAGCTCCGGGTGATAGCCGCCGAGCTCATCACCCAGGTGCGCAAAAGCGTGACCATCGACTGGACCCTGCGGGAAGGCGCCCGTGCGAAGATTCGTGTCATGGTGAAGCGGATACTCAATCGTTTCGGCTACCCGCCTGATCTGCAGGAGGAGGCCGTGAGGACCGTCCTTGCGCAGGCGGAGCTCCTGTGTGCGGACTGGGCTCCGTCCTGAGTTTCGAGGAGGAGGGTCCTCCGGGCGCTCCACGGACCCAGGGGACTGCGGCTTCGTGATGGCAATTCTTCAGCAAAGGCAAAAGACAAGCCATCAAGGCGCCTCCGTCCCCTGGGTCCGTTCCGCTTTTCCGAGGGAAAAGGGTCAGGCAAAATACCCAAAGAAAGGGGTGCTAGGGGTGCTTATCCTTGGAGGGGCAGGACTGGCAGCCGCAGGAGCCGGCGCGTTTTTTACGCAGGCTGCGGAAGAGGAGGTAGCCCAGGGAGAGCAGCACCAGGGCCAGCGCGAGCAGGGTTTGCAGGGTCTGTGTCATCTCAGCCCGCCAGGAAGAGGCGTCCCACCTGGTAGATGCCAAAACAGACCAGCCAGGCGAAGCCGGTCATGTAGGCCACCTGGAAGGCAGGCCAGCGCCAGGACTTTGTCTCCCTGTACACCACGGCAATGGTGCTCATGCACTGCAGCGAAAACACGTAAAATACCATGAGGTTGAAGCAGACCAGGGGAGTGAAGAGTGTTCGTCCATCGGGCCAACGCGCGCCGCGCAGGGCCTGGCGCAGGCCGGTATTATTTTCATCCGCCGAATCATCCGAGACGTTGAAGATGACGCCCATGGTGCTCACGAAGACTTCGCGCGCGGCAAAGGACGAGATGAGGCCGATGCCGATCTGCCAGTCGAAGCCAAGGGGTTTGATGGCCGGTTCGAGCGCCTGGCCGATGTGGCCCGCAATGGTGTGCGAGAGCCGCTCGGCAGGTGGCGTGCCTTCGGGCGCCTTGGGGTAGGTCGAGAGGGCCCACATGAGCACGGAAATCGCCAGGATGACGGTGCCCGCCTGCTGCACGAAGGACCAGGCGCGGTCGAACATCAGGCGCAGGATGGCAGGCAGGGAGGGTGCCTGGTAGGGCGGCATTTCCATGACCATCATCGGGGTCGCGCCCTTGAGGAGGCTGCGCTTGAAGAGCCAGGCAAAACCCAGCGCGCCGAGGGTGCCGAGCGCATACATGGTCACGAGGAGCGCCGCCTTGGTGGCGGGCGGCACGGTCTCTCCAGGCACCATCGCGGCGATCAGGATGAGGTAGACGGGAAGCCGGGCCGAACAGCTCATGAGCGGTGCGACGAGGATGGTGGTGAGGCGGTCGCGCCGGTCCTCTATGGTGCGCGTGGCGAGGATGCCCGGGATGGCGCAGGCGTAGGAGCTGAGCAGGGGGATGAAGGCGCGTCCGCTCAAACCGACTCTGGCCATGATGCGGTCCATGAGCACCGCCGCGCGTGCCATGTAGCCGGTGGTCTCCAGCAGGCCCATCACGAAGAAGAGGATCAAAATCTGGGGAAGGAAGACGATGATGCCGCCCACGCCGGCGATGGCCCCGTCGGTCAACAGGTCGCGCAGGTCGCCCGGCGCCAGGGAAGCCTGCACCAGCGAGGAAAGGTCGCCCACACGGGCGTCGATCCAGTTCATCGGGTACTCGGCCAGAGAGAAGAGGCCGTAGAACATCAGCCCCATGATGCCCAGAAAAATGAACCAGCCCCAGAACGAGTGCGTGAGGAGGGAGTCGATCTGGTCGCCCAGTCTGGGTGTCTGCGCCGGGCTGCCTTCGCGGCTGAGTACACGCGAGCAGAGTTTGTGGACTTCAGCGAAGCGGGATTTCACCAGCGAACCGGACCAGTCGGTGGCATTTTCAGCCCAGCGTTGTTTCCAGGTCGCGAGGATGGTGGCGGTGCGTTCGTGCAGGGGCGTGGAGCCGGCGACGCGCACGACATCGTGGTCGCTGAGCAGCAGCAGGGCCTCGGCTCGGGCCGCGAGGGAGTCCTTTCCGTCGTTGTCGATGAGCGAGGACTGGAGTTCGGCGACGGCTCCGGCGATCGAGGCGGGCACGTCCCAGCTGTGTCGGGGGAGCGGGAGCTCCTGGCGGCTGAGGGCGAGTTTGAGCGCGATCAGGCCTTTGCCGGTGTGGGCCTCGCAGGGAATGACGGGCACCCCAAGCAGGTTTTCGAGGGCTGCCGCATCGATGCGCGCTCCGCTTCTTGCCGCGACATCCATCATGTTCAACACCACGATCACGGGGCGGCCAAGGTCCATGATCTGGTGCAGCAGGTAGAGGTTGCGTTCCAGATTGGAGGCATCGAGCACGCAGACGATGCGTTCGGGTTGGGGCGTGTCCTCTCGGCGGCCGAGGAGCACATCGCGCATGACCGCCTCGTCGGGAGAGCGCGCAGCCAGGGAGTAGGAACCGGGAAGATCGATGATTGTCAGCGCGTGGCCATGCTGGGAATAGGCGGTGCCTTCCTTTTTTTCGACCGTGACGCCGGGGTAGTTGCCCACCTTCTGCTTGAGGCCGGTCAGCGCATTGAAGAGCGTGGATTTGCCGCAGTTGGGGTTGCCCACCAAGGCAAAGACAGGAGTGCGCATGGGGGGAAAGCAGCAGGCGGCGATGCGCCTCAGCCTGCTTTTTCGATGAGTTTTTCGACGACGATGTGCTCGGCGGCGCGTCCGTTGAGCGCGATGCGGGTGCCGCAGACCTGGCAGAGCAGGGTGTGCTTGCCCGAGAGCCTTTCCACGATGCTCGATTCGCAGAACCCCATCTCACGCAGGCGGTCGCAAAAACTCGGTTCGCCCCGCAGACCCTGCACCACAGCCCTGTCCCCATTCGATAGCTCGGAGAGCCTGAGAAGTTTGGCTGGAGTGGGTTCAGGGCTCATAGGATAAAATAAAAGACTGAGACTCAGTCCCAAGTCAAACCGGATAATCTGAAAAAGCGCTTCGGGATTTGCAAAAGGTCCTCGGGAGATGAGACACGGGGCTGTTGAGAGCCCTGAAACGGCTCGGCGCTTCCTGCCTTGGGCTATCTCCAGCCCTGTGTTTTATCTCCTGCGGACTGGTGGAGTCACAGCTACGACGCTCCACGGACCCAGGGAACTGCGGCTTCGTGATCGCAATTCTCAGCAAAGACAAAAGACAAGCCATCAAGGCACCTCCGTCCCCCGGGTCCGTTCCGCTTTTCTTATTTCTACACAGAGCCCTAAAAACAGAACCCGTGTAATGTAAGCAATCAGTTCAGGGAAAACGGCTTGCCATAGTCTCCACCTGCGACCATGAGTTCCTCGGCTTCTTCCTGCTCGGCGGGGACTTCCTCAAGGGGGGCGAAGCGTTCGGAGGTGAAGCCGAGCTCCTGCTGGCCTGCATGGAAGGGGTCGGGCGGGTTGTGGAGTTCCTGGAGCAGGAGACCGACGGTGGCGGAATCGCCGCCCTTGACGATGCGCTCGCGGCCCAGAAAAACCTCGCGGATGACGTAGGTTTTCCCCTTTACGGGGAGCTGGAGGTAGATGGCCCGGATGAATTCGGGGAAGCTATCGTTGATGCAGACGACTTTTTGGCCTTTTACCATGGAGGAGCGCTAAGCGTGAGGCGGAAACAAAGCGGCGAAGCGGCGCTTGGCAATGCTATTGGCGGAGAAACGAAAGTGGAGTTGGTGCGGGGAAGCGCCGAGAGGCGTTATTCGATGCGGCCTTCGTCGAAGTCGATGAGGTCGGGCACGCTGATGATTTCCTCGGAGCGGTCGGCGCAGCCCATGGCGGTGAGGGCTTCCTTGAGAAATTCCCGCCCGGCGGGCGTCAGGCCTTTTTGCACCAGGGTGCGGTTCCACTTGGCCACGCGGCGATCCGAGGGAAGCAGGGCGAGGAGGCGGCGTTCGATTTCAGCATCGTCGGCGGACTCGCGCACGAGGCGCTCCACGTCGGCGGGCTCGATGCCGAGGTGCAGGCAGAGGAAACGGTCGAGGCCGCGCTTGAAGTTTTTGGCGTAGCTGGCGGGGAGCGCGCCGTGCTCCTTCACGTAACGGCATTTTGCGAGGAAGCGCGGGAGGTAGAGCAGACCGGTGGCCGGGTGTGGCAGGTAGGGAGAGGGCAGGCAGGTGAGGACCTCGCCGGTGGAGCCGGGGATGGGGCGGGAGGG
>JFJP01000354.1_pt1 | contig 15050 bp, 13 predicted proteins | sample 431651 | NCBI WGS metagenome assembly JFJP01 (sample SAMN02602958, study PRJNA72255) | Microbial mat metagenome, whole genome shotgun sequencing project. | biome: fresh water; feature: sink hole; material: water; isolation source: purple microbial (photo- and chemosynthetic) mats found in...
TGGAGCAGGTCTGGGGCCGTCACAAGGCGGAGATTCGCATGATTTCAGGGGTCTATTCCGGTGAATACCGCGACCAGAGCGCCGTGAAGGCCGTGCGGGATCTGGCCGCCGCCTTCGAGAAGGCCGAGGGTCGCCGTCCGCGCATCCTGGTGGCCAAGCTGGGCCAGGACGGCCATGACCGTGGCGCCAAGGTGGTGAGCACCGCCTTTGCGGATCTGGGCTTCGACGTGGACATGGGGCCGCTCTTCCAGACCCCGGAAGAGGCCGCCCGCATGGCCGTGGAGAACGATGTGCACGTGGTCGCCATGTCCAGCCTCGCCGCTGGACACAAGACCCTGCTGCCCCAGCTCATGAGCGAACTCAAGGCCCTGGGGCGCGAGGACATCATGGTCATCTGCGGCGGTGTGATTCCCGCCCAGGACTATGCCGTGCTCCGGGAAAACGGCGCCGCCGCCATCTTTGGCCCCGGCACCAACATCCCCCACAGCGCTACCGTGATCCTTAAGGAACTGGATCGCCGGTTGGGGATGGGGCTGTTCTCGTAGGCGGTTCCTAGTCGTCCGAAAAAAGATTCACCACAGAGGACGCAGAGAAATGATTGAGAGAACTCAGCGCGGCCGAGGCTGCAACCAATAGCAGGTAAATTAGATGGGGAACGAAATGCTCAACGCGGAGGCGGCGGAGGAAGGCCGAGGATCGCGGAGGGAAAAAGAGAGCAAACCCTTCCGACATTTTTTTCTTCCTCCGCGAGCCTCCATTTTTTCTCTGCGCCTCGGCGTCCAGCTTTTGATTTGGGTTGCAAGACCTACCAATTCAGTAATTGAATTTTGTTCTTGTCTGGCTTCTGCGCCGGGAAATACGTAGTTGAAGGCCTTTCTCCGCGTCTCCGTGGTGAATCTTTTACGCAGCTGATCGGTAGAATCGCCCCCATGAATCCTCGCCCTAAAGACGAACCTCGCAATACGCTCCATGTCATGGCGGGGGTGGAAGGGGGGCATGACGGCATTCCGGGTGTGCCGCAAGTGTCGATGCCCTTGGCGGCCCATCATCGGCGCCGGTCGCTGTCGGTGCCCGAGCTGGTGGAAGGGGTGCTCGCCGGGGACCGGGTGCGCTTGGCCCGGGCCATCACCCTGGTGGAGAGCAATGCTCCGGCCCATTTCGCCCAGGCTCAGGCCCTGCTGACGGAGGTGCTGCCTCACACCGGCGGCGCGATCCGTATCGGCATCACGGGGGTGCCCGGGGCCGGGAAGAGCACCCTCATCGAGGCTCTGGGGCTCTTCCTGCTCGAACGTGGGATGAAGTTGGGCATCACGGCGGTGGATCCCTCCAGCACCATCACCGGCGGCTCAATCCTGGGGGACAAGACCCGCATGGAGCGCCTCAGCGCCCAGCCTGCGGCCTTCATCCGCCCCAGCCCCTCCGGCGGCACCCTGGGCGGCGTGGCGCGCAAGACCACGCTGCTCTTCGAGGCCGCAGGCTACGACGTAGTTCTCGTGGAAACCGTGGGCGTGGGGCAGAGCGAAGTCTCTGTGCGCAGCATGGTGGATTTCTTCCTGCTGGTGCTGGCACCGGGTGCAGGCGATGAACTCCAGGGCATCAAGAAAGGCGTGGTGGAACTGGCCGACGCCGTGCTCATCAACAAGGCGGACGGGGCCAGCCGACTGCTGGCACTAGCCAGTCGGGGCGAGTACGAGCGCGCCCTCCACTACCTGCAACCGGCCACCGAAGGCTGGCAGACCCCGGCCCTGGCGGCCTCGGCGTTGTCAGGCGAGGGCCTGCCGGAGCTCTGGGAGACCATCCAGCGCTTTGTGGCTCTCACCCGGGACAACGGCGTGTTCGCTCAGCGCCGCCGGGAGCAGGAGCGCGACTGGATGCGCACCCTGGTGGAAGAGGCCCTGCGGGAGCGCTTCCTGCGGGAACCCAGAGTCCAGGCGTTGTTCCCCCAACTCGAGGCAGCCGTCATGGAGGGGCGCCTCCCCGCCGCCAGCGCGGCCCAGGCCCTGTTGAAGGCCTTTGACGGGGCCTGATTCCGTTGGTCGAATGTTGTAATTGGTGGGAAAGACAGCTCAGAGTGGCCACGCCCCGGCGCCCTGGCGGAGCAGGAGGGGCTCGTCCTTGGTCAGATCCACCACGGTGCTGGCAAGGCCTGCGGGGTCGCCGCAATCTACGACGAGATCCAACTGGTGACCCAGTTCTTCCTGGATCTCCCAGGCGCTGGTCATGGGCTCTTCACCCGTGCGATTACAACTGGTGGTGATGATAGGCTCGCCCAGCAGGCGCGTGATGGCCATGCAGAAGGCGTGATCAGGGATGCGCAGGCCAACGGTCTGCTTGTTCTGGAGATGGCGCGGCACCTCACGGCTGGCGGGCAGCACCGCCGTATAGGGGCCGGGAAACATCTGCTTGAGGATGCGGAAGGTAGCGGTTTCCAGGTGCTGCGTATAGCGGCAGAGCATCGAAAGATCCGCGCAGAGGATGGACATGGGTTTCTTGGGATCGCGGCCCTTGAGCTCCTGGATGCGGTCCACGGCCTTCTTGCGCGACACCAGACAGCCCAGGCCGAAGAGGGTATCCGTGGGATAGGCGATGATGCCGTCCTTCTGGAGGACTTCGGCGATGCGCTCGAGGTGGCGCTGCTGAGGAGTTTCGGGGTGCAGAGTGACGATCATGGCGTTTCCAGCTTACTCCAGCGGGCCCTCCCCGCGCTGGGCTGCTCACCAGGGCGCTGGAAAAACCGCTCGGTAAGCGCAGGTGCAATGGGTTCAGAAATCCCGCTTCGGCGGGCCTGCAGCGCCAAGAGGGCGATGACCGTGAGGCCATCGGCGATCTCGCCTGCGAGCACGCGGCGCAGGCAGTGTACGCAAAGCTCTTCTTCCTCGTCCGGTTCGTGGCCATGGACCTCGGAGAGATCCGAGGCGATGAAGAGGAAGGCCTCTTCATCCGTGGAGGAGTTGCTGAGGTTGCTGTAGGCCAGGGGTTCCCACACGTCGGCCTGCAGGTTGGCCTCCTCGCCGAGTTCCCGCTGGATGCATTCGAAGGGAGATTCGGTTTCCTCCCCGCCCCCTTCCACGATCTCCCAGGAATACTGCTCCAGCGGGTAGCGCCACTGGCCCACCAGCACCACGCGGTCCTGGTCGTCCAGGGCCAGGACGCCGCAGGCGGTGCGCCGAAACCCACAAATGGGATAGCGACCATCCACGCCTTTGCGATGCCGGAACCGATCCTCTCGCAGCCGGATCCAGGGTGAGTCGAACAGCAGTTCGCGGCGGGTCACGGTGTAGGGATTGGGATGCTCGGGGGCGGGCAGGGGAGGCAGTGTGGACATGCTTTTACCCTAACGAAAAACGCCCGCGGATGCGGGCGTTTCGAAGGCGGAAAGGCGACTAGCGGCGCAGGCCGAGGCGCTCGATGAGGGAGGCGTAGCGGGCCTTGTCCTTGCGCTTCAGGTAGTCGAGCAGACGACGACGCTGGCCCACGAGGATCATGAGACCGCGGCGGCTGTGGTAGTCCTTCGCGTGGATCTTGAAGTGCTCGGTGAGGTCGTTGATGCGCTTGGTGATCAGGGCCACCTGCACCTCGGGCGAACCCGTGTCCGTCGCGTGGGTCTTGTAGTCTTCGATGATGATGGTCTTTTGTTCGGTATTCAGGGCCATGGTCGGCTCCTTGTCGGGTGTTCGCCCGTCACCCTCCGCGCAGCCCCGTGCCGCATGGTGGTCGTAGTCCGGAAGGGGCCGGACGCCCTTATCAAGTTCAAACGGCACCCAGGGTGCCGTTTGAAGGTGGTGCGGATAGAGGGACTCGAACCCCCACGACCGTGAGATCACTAGTACCTGAAACTAGCGCGTCTACCAATTCCGCGGTGCGGCGCTTCCTTCAAGAAGAAAAAACGGGGCGCACGCTCACCACTCGCGGTAAGGAACGCCATTCGAGCCTGTACCCGTGGCGTTGCTGTAGACATCGTAGACATTCCCACCTCCCCAGCCGGAGCTGTCGGGATCATCGGAGATGGAGCGCAGGCCCCATTCCGCCTTGCCGGTGAAGGGATCCATGGGGATGCGGCGCAGGAATCGGATCTTCACCGAGGCCTTGCTGGTGGGAACGCCTTCTACCAGGATCTCTAGGGATTCGGGATACCCGTTGTTTTCGGGGGGTGGAGCCTTGATCTTCTGCTGTTTGGCCATCTGCTCGTAGGAATCGATGGCCAAGCGCATCTCGCGCAGGGAGCGCCGCAGTTCCAGTTCCTTCTGGCGGCGCAGGCCATTCTTCACCATGGGGATGGCGGCGGAGGAAATGATCAGCAGCACCGTGGCGGTGACCGCCATCTCGAGCAGGGTGAAGCCGTGCTGCCTGGATCGCATGAGCTATTCCACAGTGACCAGAGAATTCACTACCCGCGCCGAGATCGGGTTGGCTCCTACCAGGTACCTACCGCTCTGGATCAGCACGGGGGCGTTGCCCGGGGTAACGCCCTCGAATTCCAGGGTGGCCAGGGTACCGCTGTCGGAGGCGCTGCCGGCGCGCTTGAAGGAGAGCTTCAGCACACCATCCTTGGGTGGGGTCTGGTCCAGAGTTCCGGATTCGCCGGTGAGGAAATCGCCGGCCATGACGGATACCAGCTTCAACTTGGGATCGATGCGAACATCCATGGTGCCGCTGGTCAGACCCTTGCCGTTGCTCACCAGGAGGTTGAGTTGGACTCGTTCACCCTTGGCGAGGGGCGTGAAGACGGGCGCGAGAAAGAGCACCAGGCTGCCCTCTTCGGGCTCCTGAGTGGCCTCGGCAGCCTCGGTCTTGGGTTTGCTGGCATCACCTTCGGGCTTGGGGGTGCTGGGTTGGGTGGGCACCTCGGCGGGTTTGATCTCGGCTTTCCCGGTGGGTTTGATTTCGGACACCGCGCCGACCTTTGCCGTGGCTTCGGCCTTGGGTTTGGGGGCAAAGGGCCCGGTTTCGGTGCGGGCGAGATCGGGATCAAAGGCTTCCCAATCTTCCGGCTGGATGTCGGGTTTGCGCACGATGACCGCGCGGATCGTCAACAGCACATCGGTCTTCGTTCTCTGGGCGGTGTTGCTGCTGAACAGTTTTCCAATCAAGGGAATGTCTGCAATACCCCAGATGCCCTGGAGGTTCTTTTGTTCGTCCTCTTTGAGAAGGCCTGCAAATACCGCCGTTTCGCCATCCTGAAGGCGAGCCCAGGTCTCGATGATCCGCTGCCCCAGATCAGGGCGCCCCTGGGAGGAACTGCCCAGCTTGGTTTTCACCTCAGACTTGATCTTCATGGTGATATCGCCGTTGAAATGGACTCGTGGCTCCACGGTGATCTTTACGCCCACATCTTCGTAGCTGTACTGGGTCTGGGTGGCTCCCGTGAGGTAGCTGCTGGGAATACTGCTGGTAGTCGTGCCGGTGGTTCCCCCGAGACCGATGGAGGACTGGGTGGTGGAGACCTTTTCGCCGATGTTGATCTCGCCCTTTTCGCCTGAGATGACCCGGATGTTGGGACTGGCCACGAGCTTGGCATCCCCGCTGCTCTTCATTGCATCCAGTGCCAAACTGGGAAAGAGAAAACGAACATCGGACTTGCTGATGCGGATGCCGCCAGTGTTCTGGTTTGCGCGGCCGCTGTTGTCGATGGTTGCACCCAGCCTATAGATGCCGGAGCCAGCGGGCTCAAGCCCCGTGAGGACCGGCAGCAGACCCACCTGTTCCTGGGCGCTCTTGGTCACCTCCATGAGCTCCAGGTAGATCATCACTTCGGCCTTGGCCTTGTCGAGCTGGCTCACGATGCGCCGGGCGATGGCCAGTTCCTGGGGCTTGGCCTTGATGGTGACGGCGTTCAGGCGCTTGTCCGTGAAGACTTTCAACTGGGGCATGAGCTGCTGAAAGATGGAGCGAACATCATTGGGTTCGGCGTTGGAGAGATAGAAGGTCATGATGTTCTGGTTCTCGTACTGCTCCCGGTTCTGCGGGCTGGCCTTGAACACCATGATGGTGTTGACATCCAGCACCTTGTAGAACAGGTCGTTCTGGAGCATGAGGGTGTCCAGGATCCGCTGGAAGCCGAGGCCCCGAAGATCGGCGGAGACCTGCACATCCTGATAGGAGGTGTGCAGGATGATGTTCACTCCGGAGGCCAGGCTGAGATTGCCGAATATCTGTTTGAGGGAGGTCCGGGCGGCAAAATTCAGATCCATGCCCTCCAGGGAGCGGGGGTTGAGCATCACGGCCGGGCGCGAATTCGCCCGGTCCCGCTGGGCTTCGATGCTCTCGTCGGCATCCTGCTGGAGTTTTTTGCGCTGGGCGGCAGTCTCCAGGTTGGCAAGCCAATCGGCGGCCACGGCATTGGCCGGGTCGAGGACTGCGGCCTTGCGGACCTCCAGGTAGACCTGATCGTCCAGCCCTCGTTTCTGGGCTTCGCGGGCCTTGTCCAGATGGGCTTCGGCGGCTCGAGTGGCCGCGCGGCGGTATCCCATCTTGGCGCTTACGTTGTTCGGGGAGTTCTGGATGATGTCGCGGTAGCCCTTGACGGCTTCATCGTAGCGGCCTTCATCAAAGGCCTTGCGGGCGCGGTGCAGGCTGCAGCCGAGGGTGAGGATGAGCAAGGCTGCTACCGAGGCGGTGCGGCCCAGCAGGTGAGACATCGAGGCGGGTTTCATCATCGCATCCATCCGATTCAGAATTCGTTCGTTACGCCCGCGCCGCGGGCTCCAGCGGCGCCGTCCACCGCATTGGTTCGGTAGCGCAGGTCTGGGTATTTGAGGTTCTGGAATTCCGCGCTGGTGCTGGTGACAGTGATGAGCTGCCACTGGCTGCTCAGCACGTCACCCTGTTTGATGGACACCGGTAGCTCCCCCTTCATAAAGGCACCGATGCGCCCCACGGATTGGCGCTCCAGGTAGCCCAGGTAGCGGAGATCCTGGGGCCGGGAGGCGAATTCGGCATCCTTGGCCTGCTGCAGGGCGATGGCCCTGAGCTGCTCCGCAGTCGGGGGGGGTGGAGGCGGCAGGGGTTTGGGTGGCGGGGGCGGCGGTGGGGGCGGGCCGTCAAACAGGAGGAGATCGCGATACATGCGGTCCTCGCTGGGCAGTTCGCCCGCTTGGTCCAGCTTGGCAAGGTCTGGCAGTTTATCGAGGGCCAGCAGGGTGCGGTCATCACCGGCAGCAGTGTTGATGGCAGAGAATACTTTGCCGGGGCGCCGCTTGGGGGCATCGGGCCAGAGCATGTAGGCCATGAAGGCCAGCGCCAGCGCGAAGACAGCTAGGCCCGCCTGGGTGCGACGGTTGGTTTTCAGTTCTTCGAGCCATTCCCGAGCCTGGAGGGCCTTGTCGCCTTGGGTGCCGCTCATGCTTCCTCCCCGGTGGCGCCGCCCTGGACGCGTCCCGTGCGACGGAAGGCCCGCACGCTAATGGTGAGGCGGGCCCCCTCGGGAGTCTCGTCGAGCTTGCCGCTGGCCAGCCCGAAGGGCAGTTCCGTGCTTTCAAAGGCGAGCATGAAGGCCTTGAGATTCTGGTACAGCCCGGAGGCGACGAACTCTACATCGATGGCTTCGAGATCCGTGCCCTTGGCGCCCTCTCGGGTGGGGGCGCCGTACTTCACGGTCTGAATGCGTGCGCCATGCTTAGCCGCCAGATCGTAGAGCGTCTGGCTGAGTTTCCATTTCAGCTGCCCCTCGTTTTCCTGGGGCATCCGTGCCAACACTTCTTCCATGCGCTCCCGGCCAAGGCGCAGGTTCTCGGCACGAGCCTTGAGCTTGCCCAACTCGCTCTCCTGGGTCATCAGTTGTGTGCGCGCTTCCCTTAGTGCCTTTTCTTGCTGAATACGTTTCTGGCTGGCATCTGGCAGAACGAAGAGCGTTACCGCCAGGGCGGTGGCCATCATCCCGAGACCGGCCATCAGGCGAAACATGCTGATGCGCAGATTGTGGCTCATGGCTTCACCTCCCGCACCGGCCGTTCGGGCTCATTGCCGCGCCGGGGCTCACCTACGTTTTCTCGGTGCAGCCTTCGCAATCCGCGCACGGGGCGCTCGCGAGGGGGTTCGCCCCCGGCACTGGGGTCCAGGGAGGTGGCGATGGAGGGGCGTGGGCTGAGGGGAGGCACGGCTTTGGGAGTGGGCTTTGGCACTGAGGCCTTGGGCGGGGGAGCAATATTTTTTTCGGGCAACAACTGGGCGACTTTCAGGGTGGGCTGGGTGCGCGCAGCGCCGTATTTAGGCAGCGGCGCGTAGGGTGGTGGGACCGCCGCCAGGGGCAGGGTGTACTCGAACTCGATTCCACCACCTTGGCGTTCCGTTTCTCGCTCCAGGATCATCTGTGAGAAAAAGGCATTCTCCTGAATGGAGGCCACGAAAGCAGCCTCGGCCTCGCGGGTGCGGGCCTCGCCTTTTATCTTGACGAGCACCGTCTGGTCAGATCCCCGGCTGCGCTGGAGGGCGCGGATCCGCACATCCTGCACGAGGCTGCGCTCCAGCTCGGCGGCAAGTCTGGACCAGGGGCTGCTGCGCTCACCCAGGATCCGTTCTGCGAGTTTCCAGCGGGGCAATTCCTTCGGGACATCGATGGCCCTCAGCTCCGTTAGAACGCTGCCTTGCTGAGCTCGGGCCTCCTGGGTCTTGTGGCTCAGCTGGGTGGCTCCGAGTCCCATGCGGCTGGCCTGACGATAGGCGGTCCAAGTGAAAGTGACGGCGAGCCCGAGCGCGAGGGTGCCCAAACCCAGCACTATCCAGCTCAGCAGGGCATGCTGTCGGCGCCAGAGGGTGGGCGGCGGAGCGAGGTTCAGCTTGAGAACCGGAATGGCCATCAGACGGCCTCCTGGACCGGGATCTCGGGTTGGATGAGGTGGATGGGCAACCCCGCATCGGGCCACTGGTCAGTGCCCCACACCCAGATTTCCTGAGGCGGGCGAGAATCCCGTTGCAGGTAGGCAATGGTGGGAGCCACACGCTCCTGCTGCCAGATCTCTCGGGTGGCAGGTTCGTTCCAGTGTCGCAAAAGCGTGAGCGTGCGTCCCCAGGCCGCCAGGGTGCCGGTGAAGCCACCTTCGGGGTGAGGGCAGAGAGAAAGCACTAGGCCGGGCCGTTCGCGGGTGGGAGCCAAGCGGTTGTAGAGGTAAAGCCAGCGGGGGAGCAAGCTGTGCACCGGGCGTCCAAGCCGCAGGGCGGTCTGGAGCCAACGGTCGCGGAGCTCCTCTGGGATACCTGTCAGGAGCCAGGTGCCCTCGCCCAGGTCGAGGGCTTGGACAGAGTGAGGCACTTCCAGGGCGAGACTCTGGGTGAACTTCCATTTAAAGAATGCTTCCCGGGCCTCGGCGCCCGTAGGCAGGGTGACCACATCCCGCACTAGGATGGAAGGTGCCCAGAGGTCATCAACAATCCAGGCCGTCGGCCCCTGGGGCAGGGAGGCCAGGAGGGGGCCGAGGTGGTCGTCACTGGGCAGACCCTCCAAGACAGAAGACTTGCCGCCCGCGAGGATGCGGTGGGGCTCCAGCCAGATCACCGCGGCGGGAGAGGTCTTGAGGCTGAATCCAGTCATCTTGCCCCCCCAAAAGGCACTGGCCGTGCGGCAAATCCTCGGCCAGATGCAAAATCATTCGGAATGGGGGTCACGGGAACTCCGGAAACAGGGAAAATGACAGTCTATCGTCCCGGACAGGCCGATCCCAAGGCCCACCGTGCGAATCAGTCATGGAAACACCGGGAATTAAGTTCCCGCCGGAGAATCGGCTTGCGCCTCATCGCCCTCGAATTGCACGGTTTCAAATCCTTTGCCGACCCCCAGAAGCTCGTCTTCCCGGGGGGAATGACGGCCGTCGTGGGCCCCAACGGCTGCGGCAAATCCAATATTTCCGATGCCCTGGCCTGGGTGCTGGGGGAGCAACGGGCCACCTTGCTCCGGGGCAACGAGATGTCCGATGTGATCTTCGCGGGCACCAGCCAGCGCAAACCCATGGGCCTCTCCGAGGTCAAGCTCACCCTGGAAATGCCCGATGCGGCCCTGCCCGGCACCACCAAGGAAGTCGTCATCTCCCGCCGTCTCTATCGGGACACGGGGGGCGAGTACCGCATCAATGGTCGGGAGACGCGCCTCAAGGACATCCAAGATCTGCTGATGGATACGGGCATGGGCACCCGCGCCTACAGCTTCATCCAGCAGGGCCAGATCGATCTGATCCTTTCCACCAAGCCCAAGGATCGGCGCTCCCTGCTGGAGGAAGCTGCCGGGATTACCCGCTACAAGCTGCGCCGCACCGAAGCCGAGCGGCGCCTGGACGAGACCCGCGCCAATCTTTTGCGCCTGGACGACATCCTCCACGAGTTGGGCAAGCAGCAGGAATCGCTGAAGCGCCAGGCTGCCAAGGCCCGCCGCGCCCAGGAATTGGATGCCGCCATCCGGGCCACCCAGCGCATCCTGCTGGCGGGCAAGGCGATGGAGCTGGAGGCTGCCAAGGATCGCGTGATCGAGCAACTCGATACCCTCGAGCGCCAGATCGCCGCCCTTACCGCCCAGGCCTCGGAGAAGGGCAGCGAGGTGGAACAGCAGCGCCATGCCCTCGATGCGTTGAATCACGCTCAGGATAAGCGGGGCCGGGCCATCCTGGCCCTGGATCAGCGCCTCAGCTTGGCTGACCAGGATCGTGGCTTCCAGGATGAGCGGATTCGTGAGGCCCAGGGGCAGGGGGCCGTGCTGGCCGCGCGCCTGGAGGAACTTTCGCACCGCACCGGGGATTCCGCAGCCGAGGCGGCCAAGCTGCAGGCCTCGCTCGAGGTGGCCGAGAAGGCTCTCGAGGGCCGAGAAATCCTGGTTTCCGAGGCCGACGAGGCCGTGGCCCTGGCCTCGGGTGCCCTGCGGCACATCGAGGGCGAACTGCGGGAACTCCGAGCCCGTCGGGCCGAGGCCGAGCGCGCTGCCATTGCCATCCAGCGCCAGCGTCAGGCGCTCCATCAACAGGTGGCCCAAGCCGAGGGGCGCCTGGATGCCCTCAATCACGAGGAATCCGTGCGCTCCCCCCGGCTGGAGGGCCTGCAGGCCGAGGATCTGCGCCTCGCCCGCGAGTTCGAGGGGGCCGAGAGCCGGGCCGAACAGGTGGAAGAGGCCGTTCAGGTGCAGGCGCGTCTTCAGGCCGAGGCCCAGGAGGCCCAGCGAAAATCGGCGGCGGCGCTGCGGGAGAGCGAAGGCGCTCTGGATGCGGAGGAGCGCAGGCTCAAACAGCTGGGTGATGTCCTGCGCCAGGCCACAGGGTCCGAGGAGGTGCAGAAGGGCTTGGTCTGGCTGAAAGAGCTGGGCCAGGAGGGTTTCTCCCTGCCCGAAGGGCTTTCGGTGGATGAGGAAACCCTGGCGGATGTGGAACGGCTGCTGGGGGTCTGGACCCAGTCCGTTGCCCTGGACGAGGCCGCACTAACTCGGCTAGCAGAGGCTCCAGGGCAGCTCTTCGTGGCCGTTCCCACTGCCTCCGAGATTCCGAAGACCCCCGAGGGCTGCGAAGCCCTGGCGCCTCATCTGCGCTGGCGCGCGGGCAAGCCCCGGCCGCTGGAGAGCCTGTTGGCTCGCACCTTCCGCTGTTCGGATGCGAACCTTCCTGGACTTTCGATCCAGCATTCTGGCCTGGGTTTTGTCTCGCCCGGCCTCGTGCGTCTGCCCTATGGCCCGGTCCAGGTGGGTGTCCATGCCCCTGCCGCGTCGCCGCTAAAATTGCGGGGCGAGCTGGAAGCCTGCCGGAAACTGAGGGAGGACCTGCTGGATCGGGTTGAGACCTTGGAGACCGAGGCCAAGGATCGCCAGCGGCGCCTTCAGGAAAGCACGGAGCGCTCCCGGGAAATGGAAGAAGACCGCCTGGCCTGCCGCCGGAGCCTGGAGGACCTCAAGGGTCGCCACGCCTCGGTGCGCGGTCAGCTGAAGGAGATCCAGGAGGCCCAGGAGCGGGCGGACCAGCAGTGGGAGCAGCTCGAGAAAGAGATTGCCGCCCTGCGCGGGCAACTGCGGGATCTGGAAGCGCCCGAGGAGAACCCTGAATCGGCGATCATCACGGAAGCCATCCACGAGGCCGAAGGGCGGCAGCAGGAGGCCCAGGCCGAACTGGAGCGCCGCCGCCAAGTGCTCATGGAGGCCACCCAGATGCGCGCCTCGGTGTGGGCGGAACGCGATAGCCTCCAGCGCCAGGTGCTCCAGATGCAGCGTGGTGCCTACGACCTGGAGGCCGAGAAGAAGCGGGTCCAAGAGGATATCCAGCAGGCGGAGCAGCGCGCCCAGCAGGCTACCCACCGTATTCAGGAACTCGAGGGTGAAACCCAACAGCGGCTGGAGGAGCGTCAGGCTCTGGTGACGCAGCAGGGGGAGGCCCAGCCGGAAATCGAACACACTGCCGAAGCCCTTCGGGTCCACGAACGCATGGCCCGGGAGCTTCAGCAGGCTTTGGAAAATGCCCGCCAGCTGCACCAGGAGGCCCTCATCTCTGCGGCCCAGGTGCAGGGCAGCACAGAGGCCATGGCCAAGGAAGTCGAACTGGCCCTCACCCTCACGGTGCCGGATTTCCTCGCCTCCATTACCGACGCGGAACGGGAAGCTTGGGACCAGGGCGAACTGGTGCACCAGACCGCCTTCGGCGAGCTGCAGGGCCGCCGGTTGGATCTGGGCAGCGTGAATCCCCTGGCCATCCAGGAGTTGGAAGAGGCCGAATCCCGGCTCTCCTTCATGAACCAGCAGCGGGCCGATGTGATGGAGGCCATCGACAACCTCGAAGCCACCATCAAGGAGATCAACGCCACCAGCGAGGAACGCTTCCGCGAGGCCTTCGATTTCATCAACGCTCGGTTTTCCGAGGTCTTCCGCGAGGTCTTCGGCGGTGGTTCCGCGCACCTTTCTCTGCAGGATCCCAAGGATCTGCTGGAGTGCGGCATCGAGATTACGGCCCAGCCTCCGGGCAAGAGCGCCAAGGCTCTCACGCTGCTGAGCGGCGGCGAGAAGGCCCTCACGGCCATCTCCCTGCTCTTTGCCATCTTCCGGTACAAGCCCAGCCCCTTCTGTGTGCTGGACGAGGTGGATGCGCCCCTCGATGAGGCCAATGTGGCCCGGTTCGCCAAACTGGTGCAAAAGATGAAAACTGATACTCAATTCATCGTCATTACCCACCAAAAACCGACAATGATTGCAGCAGATACGCTATATGGCGTAACGATGGAAGAGCGGGGCATCAGTCGCCTCGTGAGTGTGCAGCTGCGAGATGCCGAGCAGCTGGTCTGAGGCGGATCGGAAACAATTTTTTCGACTCTCGTCACGATCATGTCACCCCCATCAAAGGCCTCATTCGGGATGTCAACACGAAAGTAATGGGAAATTGTGGAAAACCTTCCCGCCTGGGAAGTGCTGCCGGTCGAGGCCTCGTTTTTTGTAAGTTGTTGTTTATCAGCTAAATGGATTGATGCATCCAGAGGGATGCCGTGCGCAGAAGTGAAAGAGATGAAGGACTTTAGGGGGCTCTGGAGGTCGAAATCCGCGAGGTTTTCCGCATAACCCTAGACCGGGGAATGAATCGGTTCTGCAACACCCCCTTTTGGCTGGGCGCACGGTTTCAGGGGATTTCGGGCTAGGCTGGACCCATGGCCAAGACATCCCCCGTTTTTGAATGCACCGCCTGCGGCGCCCGCTACCCGAGAGCCATGGGTAAATGCGGGGCCTGCGGGGCTTTTGACAGTATCGAAGAAGTGAAAGGCTCCCTTCGCAAAGATCTGAGCCGAGTCCGCAGTGCCTTTGCCCAGAGCCAGTATTCCGGCCCGGTGCCCATCACCGAGGTGGAAATCAGCGAGACGGAGCGCGTGCCCACAGGTCTGGCCGAACTGGATCGCGTGCTGGGCGGTGGTGTCGTGCCGGGCATGGTAGTGCTGCTGGGCGGCGAGCCGGGCATCGGCAAATCCACGCTGGTGCTGCAATGGGCAGCCACTACGACAGGCACTGTCCTGTACGCCAGCGGGGAGGAGAGCGAGCGGCAGATCAAGCTCCGGGCCCAGCGCCTGGGGGCCGAAAGCCCAGACATCCTGCTCTTTGCCGAAACCGATGTGCGCCGGATCCTGGAAGTGGCGGAGCAGATGAAACCCTCGCTGCTGCTGGTGGATTCCATCCAGACCCTCTTTGATCCGGATTTCGAATCCAGTGCGGGCAGTGTCAGCCAAGTGCGGGGGTGCGCGACCCTGTTGGCTCGCTGGGCCAAGGCCAGCGGCACCCCACTGGTGCTGGTGGGCCATGTCACCAAGGACGGCAGCCTCGCTGGCCCCAAGGTGCTCGAACATCTCGTGGACACAGTACTGGCTTTCGAGGGGGATCGACATCACCATCACCGCCTCTTGCGAGCCCTGAAGAACCGCTTTGGCGCTGCCTTTGAGCTGGGGGTCTTCGCCATGACCGGCAAGGGGCTGGTGCCCGCCGAGGGCAATCCTTTCTTCCTGGATGCGGAACCACGGCCCGGTTGCGCCGCGACCGTGGTGCTCTCCGGCACGCGCCCCATGGTGGTGGAGATCCAGGCCCTGGTGGCTTCTGCGGGCCTGGGCATTCCCCGGCGCACCGCCCTTGGAATTGATGGACAGCGACTGTCTATGCTCTGTGCCGTGGCGGAACGCCGAGGGGGTGTACAGCTCCATGATCGGGATGTCTACGTGAACGTGGCCGGGGGCCTGGAGGTGGAAGATCCTGCCGCCGATCTCGCGGTGATCGCAGCCCTCACCAGCAGTGCCACCGGCCGCATCCTGGCCGACAAGTGCCTCTTCATGGGCGAGGTGGGGCTCACGGGCGAGGTGCGTCCCGTGGCCCAGCTTCCCCTGCGCATCCAGGAGGGTGCCCGGCTGGGCTTTGAGCGAGCTGCGGTGCCCCGCATGGGGCTGGAAGGTGGCAAGGGCTTGAGCCTCATTCTGGAGCGCAGCGTCGAGCGTTTGCGGGGCAAGGAATGGCTCAATGCCAAGGTTGATGAAATGGCCGGGGACTAGGGTCTGTTTTCAAAGTGGGGTGTGGCCGCGCAAGGGGCACCGCCCAAGGGAGACAAGGAAGGCGACGATGGCAATAGCGGCACTAT
>JFJP01014037.1_pt1 | contig 15050 bp, 20 predicted proteins | sample 431651 | NCBI WGS metagenome assembly JFJP01 (sample SAMN02602958, study PRJNA72255) | Microbial mat metagenome, whole genome shotgun sequencing project. | biome: fresh water; feature: sink hole; material: water; isolation source: purple microbial (photo- and chemosynthetic) mats found in...
AGGAGTCCCCCACCGTCCCTGGTAATATTCGACACGACCGCTTCATAGACTATCCAGGAGATAAAAACCCTACTTTTGATTAGACTTCCTCAAGAATAATCTCTATTATTTTGTCAATTTCGTTGTTATTTACTATTAAAGTAGGTCTCTTCATTGAAGAAACTCGCTGTTCTATTAGCTTGTATTTTGCCCCTTTTGGAACCAACACCTCATCCTCCCCCTGCATCTGAGATAGGGCTTTGACGCTAACCCCAGATTTATTTCTTACTGTTATTAAAATGCCTGACGCAGCTTCACCCCCTGAGTAGGATTGGGCAACGGTGACATTAGAACTAAAACTTGACATGGCAGGTAAAGTATAGCCTTCCGTTACAATTCTTTCGATAAATTTGGCTCTATCCTCGTCAGACTTAAAGCCTTTTCCCCTGTGGATTTCTCCCTGGTATTTTGGCATCCTTTCTAAATAAGTATTGATAGATTCGATGTCCGCCGAAGTCTTTCCCTGATATTGTAAAGCCCTAATTTCATCATAATCCGTCTGTGTAAATCTTTTAACGGCGGCCAAAACCTTGGCTGATTCTGATTCGCTTATGCCCATTAACTGAGCGGCTTTACCAATAACTTCTGGATTTCTTTGATTTCGGTGTTCCTCTAGTATCGGCAATACATCGTGACCAGCCACAATCCAGTCTACATAACTGGAAAATTGACCAGGTAAAGGACGGTTGCAGCGTCTCCCTTGAGATTGACAAGAATTACCGCAGGGAAAGCCTTTTGTGCATCGGGGGCATCACTTTAGGCATTCTTCAACCCATAACTAATCGCTGGTTTGTTAGTCGCTTTATCTTTCGTAACTGTAAAATCAAACTCCCCTTCCCTACCTCTAAACCCCCCTACGATTTCAATCTTTGTTCCCGTCTCTTTCACTTCAGAAATAACAACATTTTTAGGAAACGGATATAACGTTTTAATCATCCGCGTCACAATCTCAACCGACAACTTCTGATACTGTTCTGCTGTTATTTTGTTAACGTCAGGCAATGTAGGTAATTTCACTTGTGAACTCCATAATTTCTGCTAATTTTAACATGAATTGAACGTCCGCGTCATCCTCAATAGGGATAAAATCTACTTTCGCTCCCTTTTTAAACTGGTCTAAATCTTCAAGGAAAACCTCTTCAATTCCCCCAAAATATTTAACAGGGATTTCTGTTAAATACGCCGACTCTGCATCATCAATATTATCCCACCCAATCATCACTTTATACTCGTCAAATTCGTCTTTGTCGTTAAACTGACTGATGATAAATATTGGGGATTCCTGAGAATCTTCACCCGCCAACAGATTAGGATGAACGTAACAATCTAAAGCCTCGCCATCCGTGTTGCGATAATTCCGAATGTGACCGTACCCTGACTGTAATTTTCGGGCATGATTAGCACCCGGAAATCTTACTTGACCCGGCAAATATTCAACTCCTAATTCTAAACCGTTCCACTTAATTACCCGGTCAATCACGGCACGGAAATCTAAGGAATTATTTTGGGATTGCGAGAAACTTGTTCCACTACCGTCATCAAAATTATAATCATCCCCATAAATTCTGGCTACAGCTTCCGGTTTGAGAGTAAATCCCATATCAAATAGCGTCCGGTCACGTTTTGAACGTTCGCTTAACGCTGACTGATTTGCGGGAAACTCTATCTCAATTAACGGCAACTCACAATCAAAATTATACTGAATTAAGAACGTCAATACGCCTTTTAAATGATGCAAAATATCTTTCGCGTCTGATTCAGATTGGGTTTGTTTAGATTCCGAGTCTGAATCAGCCGGTTTGCCTGACAAACCTTGATTAGCATCATCACCGTAGGATTCTCCTAATATTAAAGACCGGACGGTTTTTTTGCAGAATTGTAACAGCCACTCGTAAAAATCTTTAGAGCCAGAGGCGTTTTGAGCCTCCAATAAAGTAATTGCTGTACCTTCAGGGATGCCGAAAAATTTACCTTCCCCATAGGCTTTTAATGCTTCAAATAAATCTACCGTTCCCGCTTCGACCGTATAAGAACCGACAGGGACGGGGTGAGCAAAATGTTTTACCCAATTAGCCGCAGATTTTAACGATTCTGGGTTAAGAATTGCCAAAAAATAAAGCTGGTCAATCAATCCCGCACCTATCGGAAATTCAGGGGTAGAATTGTAGGAAAAAATTGCTAATTTAAAAGGATTTATTTCTAATATTCCCTCGTAAGTGTTAACCAGGAAATCATAATTCTTGAAATTGAAAGTGTTGCTTGCTGACTTACTATTGGCAAGCCTAAAATCAATTATTGAAGGACACAGAGGAATCGAATCTTTAATAATTAATTGGTTTTGAGGTTTGTCCCAGCAAAGTTCATCAATCCAAAGACCGGTCACAACTCCTTGAAGTTGGCGAGAAACTAGATTGGAAAAAACCGCACCATTCAAAAACAAACGCAGAAACTCAGCCGCTTTTTTATCCTTGGGAGACACAGGTGTGACTTTCCACACACCTTTCCTCAACTCTGCTACCCGTTCGTTAATAGCAGCTTGTACGAAACTATCAGACAAAACGAACCTTGATTTATAGGGATTCGGAATTGGGAAATGTCCCATCCCGCCCCATTGATAGCGAGAAAAAATACCGTCAAACAATTCTAATTGTGCCATTACTGTTTAAAAGTTTCGTTCTCTTTTTGAGGAGAACTAAATAGAATTAACTTGCTGCATATTATCAAATTATACAGAAAATGCCAATAACGATTCAGGCAACGAACGCACCGGGCGTTTATATGAGAGAAGGCGTAGCGCCAGAGGGTAGAGTGCCGCGTTTAGCGACATTTAACGCGGTTTATATGTTCGGTCGGGTGCAGGATTTAGCGGGAATAACACCGGGGGAAATTTACCCGATAAATGATGAAAATGAGGCCAAAGCACTCAAAGTAACGTCGTTAGGATTGGCGGAAATCAGATTATTTTTCGCAAACTATCCATCAGGAACGATAAGATTTATCCCGCTGCATAAATCAGAGGTGTGGCGGATTGATTTGACCCCGGCATTCACCGCAGAACGAGTTTTAACAGTAAAAGCCCCAGGGCAAGCTGACAGAACGGTGAAAATGCCTGCCGTTCCACCACTCCCACCTGCCGGAGTTGCCCCTATTCCTCAACCAACTTTAGATGATGTGGTTGAGCCGTTGACAATGGACCCGCAGATAGAGTGGATTCCGGCTAAACGATACCTATTAATCAGAGATGCCGTAGGGGTGACAGTCACATCACCGGCTGGTTTCACCGCAACGAAAGTCACAGGCGCGGCGACTCGCGTTTATGACTGGGCGACGACTATCGCCAATTTCTCAGACTTTGGCGGCGAAATGGTTGTGCCTCAAGGGTTTTGCGCTGCCCCCGAAGCTTTTGTAGAATTACCAATTGAGGATGCGATCGCCGTCGGGCAGGCTTTAATTGACATGGCTGGGGAAGAGGGCAAAGATTGGATGTCGATAATCGACTGCACTCCCGGTCTTGATTATCTACAGGCAAAAATAGAGGGATTGAGGTACGTTGCCCCAATGGGTCACGGCGCTTATTACCACCCCTACGTTCGCACGGCTGACCGCTCAGAAGGCATCCCACCCAGTATGGGAATTATCGGCATCGCTTTGTCCCGGTACGCCATCGAGGGAATTAAAGAGCCGCCAGCCGGTGAAAATTACCCGATGCGCGGAGTAATCGGTACGACTTATAAAATTGACCGCAAACGCAACGCTTGGGGGGCTCTGGAAGGTATTAACTCAATCCGCCAATTCATTGACCGGGGGACGTGCGTTTACGGTGCTCGTACCCGTGCCAACACGATTGAATTTTCAGGCATCCCAGCGCGGGTGATTTGTAATGTGTTGATTGGCACATTAATTCAAACGTTGCAGCCGATGTTATTTAAGTCGAACACCGCTTACTCCGGGTCAACGTATTTGCAGACAATTCGCGACCTCTGTTGGGACGTTTGCTATTTGATGTGGCTCGACGGGAATTTTTACGGTATCTCACCCAGTGAAGCGTTTGAGGTGATTTGCGACTACTCCAACAACACCCCGGCGACTTTACAAAACGGCATTATTAACGTCGATGTTTTCTGCGTACCCGTGCCATTCGTTGAGCGGATTTTTGGTACTGTGCAGCGGGTTGGCATCGGCATGATGGCACGAGTCACCGCCGAACGCCGTGAGAATGGGCAATTGTCGTTTGGCCGAGATATTTCAATCGGGCCACGCCCGTAGGAGTTTAAATGCACCATCACCAACATCATCAAGGGCGGGCTATCGTCACCGCCGCTCCTCGCCCTTACGCGGCCACTGCTTACGCATCCCAAACAGGAGAAGCCCGACTTAACTGCTCGAATTTCCCCGACAACGAGGACATTAAATTACGGTTAACTTTCGCCAATCGGGATAAATTAGACCCGCGCAAACTTTACGAAGAGGTTTTCGGTATCGGTATCTGGGAATATGCGGTATGCAAACCCGAATTCGCCAACGTTGAAGAGCGGGTATTAATTTTCGCTAACTCGGATGCTTTCAACATTCCGTTCACCTCTGAATTGCCTGACCCGCTATTAAAACCGATTTATTTCACCCCTGAGAAATTAATTTTAGAGGGGTTGATTCCGGTTGAAGCGTTAGGCCAAATTCCAGAGCCGGAAGATTATCGCTGGTACGAGTTCGAGATTTGGAGTGAGCGTGCCTCTCAAGTTTTGGATTCAGGAGCGTTCACTCGAACTCCACGCGATCGCGGCAAAACCAGACAAATTCATTTTCACCGTACCCCTAGTTGGATACCTTAATTATGCAGAAAGTAGAAGTTAACGCGCTCCTCCACGCTGAAAAAAATCAGCCGTTAGAAGGACTGAAAATCAGGCAAAATGAAGGCTTTGGAGTTGAAGTTAGGATTAAAGCCGACCTGGAATCAATTAATGAATTTCCGTTGACAAGAGTGGTGGGAATGCGGTTAGTTTTCAAGGACGAGAAATACTCCGACACTCCGTTAAGAGTTAAAACCTGGACGGCGGGAGCTACTACCGCTGGTGGAACTGCACCGGTTCAAAGACCTTCAGAATTGTTGCTGAGAATGCGAGTAGAAAATTCTGATTTCTCTACCATCGTCATCGAACCGCCCCGCGAAGGTGAAGAGGAAGGTATTGATATTTTCTGGTTTTGTTGGATGACTTTACCGAATATCACTGGAGAGCAAACAGAGCAGATTATTGCAGAAGGGACAATGCGGTTGCTGCCCAAGGTTTGAAAATTACAGTCATAAAAATAGGGAGTATTGTAGAAAGTTTCTACAATACTCCCTATTTTTATTAGTAATATTGATGGCCAAACCATCGGTTTTTTAGAAATCTCCCAACGGGACGGGTGATTTTTCTAATATCTTTGAATAGCCGAAGTATTGGCATATCGTACAGCTTGTCAACATCATCAATAAATGAAGACCCGTGTTCCATAAAATCATAGGGCTGTGGTTCGTCTCCTAAAATTTCGCAGATATCCTCATAGTCCGATGACTGCTTTATCGCGTCATACCAGATTCCGTAAGCATCCCATCCATCGCTACAGTTGATGATGTCAATCATCCAGAACCCCCAGCCGGGGGCGTGAAATCGCTTCAAAATCGCCTCTTTATTTTCCATCATATACCCTAAAACTATGTTTGCAATCTGTTGTTTCATCTTTTCTGAGATATCCTCTGGTTTGTCGGGAATCGAAATAGTTGAAACCAGCTTAAACCTCTTGAGCGCAGTATTTAAGTCGAAATACTTGTAAATCATTCGACCCGTCACTCTGTGGATAATTTCGTACAGAGTTCCTTCCTTTGTCTCAATCTTGACTAGCGCTACCGAGCCTCTTTCTATTAATACTGGGAAGTCTAGGAAGACATTGTTAGCCATTGCTACTCTTTGTTTTTTCATGTTGTTAATTGACGATGTTCACTCCAGACTAGCCAGACAGAATCTTCATTCAATATCTGGCAATCCGGCTTTTGTTCTTGAAGAAAACTCCATAACTCAGCCGGACACATTTTAGGATTTGAGTATTCGATTGGTAACAGAACTGCTACATTCAACGAATAGCTAATAGCTAATTGCATTATCTCAAAAGCCTCTTGAATTAGCGGCTCAAAAACAACCCAATCGTCTAGGTAATGCTTGTCTCTCCATGTTTCCCATTCGGGTTCAAGTGTCGGACAAAAATCGCTATCAACCGGGATGGAAATTATATTTTTCTCTTCATTGAGAATGAGAGTAAAATTTTCCGTCCGCCTTTTTAGAAAATGCGTCAAGACTCCTTGATTAGTTCCGGCGCAAGGGTTGAAGATTTTAGTCGGAATCAATCCTTCGTTCCGTAAACAATCGAAAAAGTTTTCTGTTGTGTCGTGAAACTCGTTCATATTTAGTGGTTCAATTGATTTCGGTTTCCGCTTCCTTGGCCTTCCTCTTTTTGTTAGTCCTTTCCCTGGCTTTGATTCAGTCACATTCGGACTAAATTTAGACAACAGATTTTGAAAAGCCGCGCTCATCAAAGCCGTCTGGATGCCGTTACACCCATTATAAAAATTAGGTTCGTAGGATTTCAATGAAATCCGAACTACTTCCATTTCCTCTTCAGTGAGTGTGATTTGTTTCATAAATTTTGCCAACAATTTCATCGGGTGGATTCCATAAACCTTGATACCCTTTAGCGGGGAAGGGAATAGAGAAAACTTTGCCTTACAAAATAAATCTCGTAAAATGAGAGGAAATTATGGAGTCGTTTGAGTGTTTCGATGATGTAAAGCAATCCTTTGATTGTCTCAATTTTGACCTTGAGTTGCACGTACATAAAGACTTTTAACATTGCTAAAATTTTGTGGCGGTAGCGAACCGCATAAACGCTATTAAACAACTAAACAACTCCCAGCAAATCAAACAATGAATTTTCAAATTTATCTTTCATTGGCTCTAACTTCTCTTCCTCATACCAGTCGGGTTCACCAACAATGAACAACTCAGACTTAGACCGGGTTAGTGCAACGTACAGCAGGTTTTCTTCCTGCTGATATTGCCAATCTAACTGCCCTCTCCAAATCATCGGCATATCCTCTGGTTTGAGGATGAACACCCTGTTAGATTCCAACCCTTTTGCCCGATGGCAGGTTGATAAAATGATTGGTGAATCTTCATCTGAAAAAAGATTCTCGACGTAGGTTTCTAACTGTTGAATTGTTTTTAGCCTGGGCTGGGAATGATAGATACACTCTAATGCCTCTAATTTGTCATTCAGGCTCTCTATCATTTGCTCTTCATTATCTTTCCCTCGCCACTGAAACGCTTTAGCTGCCCTATATTCTTGCAGTGCAAAGGAGAATAAGCCGTAACTTTTGAATGAGGGCATTTTAGCGATTTCCTGCAAATCACCTACTAATTGGAGTCCGATGGCTTTACCTTTCACTGTCGCCGCAATTCCCTGACTGATTAACTTAATACAGAGAGTAACTAAGGGCGCAGTCTTTCGAGAAATTACCATGTCCCCAGCCCTCAATTTCTGATTCAATTCATTAGCAGAAATTGATTTTATTTCACCCTTGCTGGCATCCCTCTCGGATTCAATCGCTATATTTGGAAACAATGATTTCACTAATTGAATATGAGATTTAGGACAGCGATAACAGATTGACAAAGGCAATTCAATTGGCTTTAATCGCTGAATAATCTTCTCAAAAGAACGGTCATCCGCCCCGGCAAAGCCCATAATCGCTTGGTATTTATCTCCTACTGCTAGAATGCGCCCTTTGTCCCCGGCTAACGCTAATGCTAACTCCAATTGGGATGCGTTTAAATCTTGGGCTTCATCTACCAGTACGATTGAGTAGTACGGCCGGACTGATAACTTCCACTTCACCGGCAACCATATCTGGTCGGTAAAGTCAAAACTTTGACCAGATTTAGCCAAATTCTCACCCCGAATTAAAACTTGGGATACGGCTTTTGCTACAACAGAATAATCCTGAATCTCTGACAACTCGAAATGCTGGCAGATATCGTGGATTGTTTCTGCTGTTGGTTCCTGATTTGTCAGTCGGCACAAATCAATCAGTTTGACAAATTCATCGTCTTTACCGATGGCTGATTCTTGCTTTAATGAACCCGGTACGCCGCCTTTAAATATCAATCCCATATCAGCAGCAAGAAACCGATATTTGTTGGATTTAATTGCATTGCGTGGGTCTTTAATTTTCACTTCAGATTTGATTAATTGCCATCCGACGCTGTGTAATGTGGAGATTGAATTTTCCCACTCACGCCCAAATTTCCTAGTCAAATCATTCGCGTTCGCTTTACCGAATACGATGATTTTAATATTGTTTGGCGTGAAACCGATTGACTGTAGCGCCTTTGCCACTAATAATAATGTGGTTGATTTTCCTGAGCCGGCTACGGCATTTACACAGCAGTGTCGGCCGCTTTTTCCTAATGCCCAATCAACAATTTTTTCCTGGTATTCTGATTTTTTCATTTCTGTTTTCCCCTTCAATTTTAGTGTTGCCCGGATATTCATATCCGGGCTAAAACGGCTGCTGATTAAGCCTTAACCTTGGTTTTGTTCCCGGTTTTTGCTATATCAGCTACGGGGGCACTACTAGGGGGCAATGCGGCTAATGAATTGGCTTTTTCGAGACTATCTGCTTCATTTTGCACCAGTCGATAATCAACGCAGTAATCCGCTTGACCGTCTCGTTGTGCTTCAAAAATCATTTTTGCTGTCAGAAGTGCAGCCTTTTCTAAATCGGTTTCAGGGTCACGGTAGCTCGTTTCTACGAAGTGGTAAAGACCGTATTCTCCCTCTACTGATTTCATCTCAAATCGGAAAATTTTACCAGCGTAAACCTCACTAAGTTTCGCCAAAGTAAAGTCGTTGGGGTCGCCTTCCATTCCTGCATCGACCCATTCGTTGAAAGCATCCCGGCTGAAAGTTTCCAACAACTCACTGAACTTGTCCTTGCTTTGTCGGTGCAACATAAATGTTGCGAGTTCAGAGGCTTTTTCGTGAAACTTGGTTTTCATTTCACCGGTGACTGGGATTCCCCAGACTTCCAGAAACTCCTCATTAATGTAGTGAGGTTCAAATGTCAGCACCCTGCGCTCATTCCAACATAAAGCCATTTCCACAACCGAGCCGCAGCACAATCCAGCTTGGGAGGCTTTCATCACGTTCATCCCGTCTGTATTTCCACAGACAAAGACTCCCCAGTCTTTGCTGCAATTGGCTCGATATCGAGATGGTTTCTCAGGGATTCTTACGGGGTATCCATTGTTTTGCAGAATCATATTTCGTGTTCCTTTTTTGGTTTCAATTTTGTTTTTTACCCGTCCTTTTAACGCTTCTAAGGGGCTAAGCGGGGGTATCAATTAATAGCGATGAACCAACAAATTAAATCAACTGAAATCAGGTAGATAACTAACAACTGGACTAGCGCAATTACCAAGAAGATTGGTGTATAATTTGCTGATTTAACAGCGCGGTCGCTTTCATTTCTATTTCTTGAAACTCGCATACTTTCTCCTGATGAATGCACTGGTGAGATGGGTTGTTGGCTCGAACATTGCGGTAATAAAAGTCCTCGCAATCACAGCCGTTTTCAATGACTCTGTGAACTTTTGCGCCCTTTGAAGATAGAGGGCTGTAAACCAGGTAATAATTCCCCGCCGGGATAACTGTAAGGGCTTGGTATTTCTGAAGCCTCTTAATATCTCCAGCGCTTACCGTGCTATTGGTTTTCATTGAATTTCTGATAGGTTATGCGGTCGCTTTGCTTTCAAAACCTTTATATTACAAGCATAGCAAGATGTTAATTTTTTGTCAAGGGGTTATGGCAAAATATTTTTTAGTAACCCCGGCAAAAAGATTAATCAAGCATTACTCGATTGATAAACCAGGTAGGCTTAATCATCGGGAATAATTCTCGGTTAAACCGATACCCCCAGTGCTGATATTGTGAACGGCGGCCTCGAATTTCGACTAACACAATCACATTCTCATAGCCTGAACTTTGAGCGCTATCTGTAAACGGAAATAAGCAGATTGCATGGGCATCACCCCATCGGAAATGACCGCCTAATGTGGGGACTTTGGTGATGTGAGGGTTTTTAATTAGAAATTGAAATGCCTCTTTCGCGCTGTGTACTTTCATTTTATCACCTCGGATTGACACAAATCAAAACTTTCAAGAGCCACCCCGCCGTCATAATTTAATCGAGCTATAAATAGCTTCCCAGAGAGGGTTTTTCCGGCGATTACAGGATTGCTGTATGAATTTACTTCTGTTTCTGTGAGCAGCTTGTCTAATAATCGGTTTTCTGATTGTTTTAGACACTGCCTTAAGTCACTAATTGCGTTCTCTAATTGCTCAATCTGAAGGGTTGTCAGATAGGCTTCAAATAGGTCTTTATCGTCGGTTACGTCCATATTATTAGGTTATGTGGGGGTTTTTAGCCCCCTATAAATTGTTTACAGTTCGTCAAAAATATCGTTGCCGTCACAGAAAATTACTCGATATTTATATTCCCAAGGCTCCGGGTCTTCACACCCCACGATTTCGTCACCTTCATAACAGAAATGGTCGGGGTCGGAATACCATTTTGCAAGCCATTCTTCATCTCTCAAATTGGCTTTATAAGCCTCAATCTCTGCGAAAAAATCATCCAGCCGTTTCAATATTTGTTCCTTCTTAATCTCTTCCTGACAGTCCGTCGCTGCTTCCCAATGTCCTCTTACTGAATCGGCGGCTGTGGCTGAATTTGTACAAACGTAGCGGTTGTCTTCGACGTGCTTTGAAAAAGGGCAGGTAGCACAAGTTACTGTTTGGGTTTCAGTTTTAGTTTCCATTTTCGTTTCCTATTTTTTGAGGTGATTAGGTGGGGGCTTTGAAGTGTCGCCCCCTGACTGATTAAATGCGAAATTCTTGCTGCTTTTTCATGTAGGAAACGCGAGATTCTTCATACTTTTTCATGTAAGAAATTGCTCGTTTTCCTTCTGGAGATGCCTTAAATTCATCAATGAATTTGAGTGTTTCTGCTCTCTCAAATTCAGTCAATTTCTGACCAGATACTAAATCCGCATTGGAGGCGATTAGATACATAGAGTTTTCTTGAGCGACCGGATTATTAGCGTGTCTGCCTTCGATTCTTAAGATGTGGTCTGCGATATATTTGTGGTTGATGTGTTCGGGTATCATTTTTTTCTGTAGTGAGTAGTGAACTGTAATTTTTGTTGGAATTTTTGAGGGGGTTTTGAAGTGTCGCCCCCCTATTTTTGATTTTTAGATTCCTAATGACAACGCTAATTCTTTGTCCTTTTCTGCTTCTAACAAAGCGTCTTGGGCGTACTCCGCATCCATCCGCCTTAATTCTTGATGCAGGGCCTCAATTGCGCCGTTGCCGTAAAATCCGTCCCAGTCGATGTTGTCGATAATCTCAACTTCTTCGTCTTCACTAAACTCGCCTGGTTCCATTTCTTCTGCTAACATTTGATTTGCTCCTTAATGAATATGGGGCGGCGGTTTACACTTAGTTTTCTCAGGACGGGGGTGTAGGCCGCTTTTTGATTGGGGTTCAGCCTGGGGATTGCGCTCTGGCGGGTCTTTGGTTACTCAGGCCGCCATCTCTGAGTGGCTTGGGCGCTTTCCTTTTTGCTTATGTACTTAATATAGCACCGTTAACGATGGATGTCAATGGTTTGCGAAAGAAATCTTTTGCAATCCATCGTTGACATTGGATGGCGATAGGTGTATCATAGATAGGTGTAGGCTAAAAGCAAAGGAGAAATTTATGGATGGGTAAATTAATCGTGTTAGAAGACAGACCAAGGGATACCGAAGGCAAGTTCGTGCCAGTTTCAAAGTTGGCAAAAAAAATTGTATCAGTGCGGTTATTCAAGGAAAGCTATGCAAGGTTCTTGCAAATTGCAGAAGAAATGGGTAAGCCGCCAACAATTTTGGCCAGAGAAATACTGGAAAAATTTATTGCAGAGTACAAAAATGACGAAAGCGATTCTGCCTGAATCAATCAACCTATCAACACTGCCGTCAGTGTCCGCCGCGATCGCAAACAGCTACCGCAAACAGCAGGAATCTATCTTGCTAAGGAGGAATGGTAAAAATGACCGATTCAGTTAGAGCCGTCAGGGCCACAGTGCAAATAGGCTCCCTAACCGTCGATGGGTTCCAATTACCCGATGGTTCATATCGGATGAGCCAAACACAAGTGGCTGAAGCAGTAGGATTGTCTCGACGTAATGTGTCCGATTTTTTACGCTCAAACGCCCTAAAAAGCTTACTGGGTGAAGGTTATACGGGTACGATTTTCGAGCGAGAAGAGATTGAAATCGCATCCGAGACTGGTAGCCGGGGGCAAAGTCGGTTCCTATCCGTCCCCCTAGAAATTGCCAGCGCCTACTGGCAATGGCAAGCTCACCGGGGAACAAAATCGCCTTAGCCCTTTGTATGGGACTGATGACCGAAACCCTAGAACGCCGCTTTGATAGTGCCTTTGGCATTACCCGGACTGAAGAAGAGCGTAACGAACTACTCAGCCAGCGCGTTCAACAACTCCAGCGCGACCTTGAAAAGTTGGGCAACGCTTACGCCGCCGAAGATGAAGTCCGCCGGGAGCTAGACTACTGCAAACGCCTACTGAGGGAAAACGGCATTGAGCCTTATCAGCCAAATCAGGAAGTCTAGTAGGAGCGCTCGCACCTGAATCAATCAGTGGAATAGCATCGCGCTCCTGACCGGCCGTTAGCTTTTGAATAAGCAGAACGACCACCGCAGGAACGACCTCTCTTATCAGTGTCGTAAGGACATTCACAGGAGCCGTCAGTCGTAGGAGCACGAAGAGGTTCGGGGGAGTGTTTTGGCGAGAGAGCGGCAAACGGCTTGAAAGACTGAACAAAAGCCAACCATTTATCAACTTTTCCCCCAGTAATTTTAAGTTGAGGAATTTCAAATGATTTAATAGAAGTTGTCGAATCTCCCTTTCTTGCACTTCCCAAATCTACAATTTTCATCTCCGTTGTTTCCCCTTCTCCTAACCCATAAGCGAAGGCAATGTCAGAGGCGAGTTGGCAAGAAATTTTAAAAACTCCCATGCCAATGCGACCTTCATCCGCAAGGTAAAACCAACTCCAATAGTCAGGATTAGGAGGTTTACCAGTGCTAGTGCAAGCCCATTGTGTTACCTCAAACATTTTTGCGATGTGGATGTCGTAAACGCGCAATCGCCCTCCAAAAGCTGAACGTGCTGTATTGGTATCGGGAACAGTTAATCCAAAAGAATGCGTCAGCAATATCCGCATCGGTAAAGGCTTTCTGGGAGGCTCCTCTTGAGATGTAGTTGACAAGATTGGAAACGCAATGGAGAAAGACCGTTCAACAATCGGAGTTGCCAGTAGCACTACTACGATGAAAAAGAATAAACACCAAAATTTTCTCATAGGAAAAACTACTGAAAGATTCCAAAAGCAGTACACAAATGAGCATTGTCTCACAGTGTTTAATGCCCAGACCCCAGAAATCTCCAGCACACGGAGAGGGAAGCAATTTCCCAAGTTCAAATTAAAATGCCCCCGCGTGTAACTAGCACCGGGAGCGTGGTCACTTTCACCCAATTTACGAAGGCAAGTAACATGAACAATATTATCAAATCTTGGAACGGTCGGACAATTCGGATTCGCAGTGATCGCTATGTCTCCTTAACTGACATGGCGAAATCGGCAGGCAAGCAGTTGGGACACTGGAATGCACTGAGCAGCACAAAGTCTTATCTATCGGCGCTTTCAATGTCTATCGGGATTCCGATAGACCAATTAGTGCAAATCAATGAATCAATCGGGACTAACGAAAACCGAGGCACTTGGGGACATCCAAAGGTGTCTATCAGGTTTGCCCAATGGTGCAGTGACGAGTTTGCTGTTCAGGTAGATATCTGGATTGACGAACTGCTAACCACCGGTCGCGTTGAGTTACCCACCAACACCCCCGCCCCCAAAAATTGCGATTGCACCGCCCCCCAATTCATCGCACGAAAGCTCAACGGTTTCGTTGTTGAGCAGCGGATTGCCGACGGGTACATCAATGCGACAGCCGTTTCTTACGCTTATCAGCAACTTCCAGGGTATCGGCGAGAAGTGCAGAACTGGTTGAGACACAAAGCAACTCAAGAATTGATGCAGCAAATCGCCGCACCCCTTTTCATACCGCCGACAGGATTGTATCAAATCACCAATGGAACCGTCTGGTTACATCCCGCTTTAGTAGTCAATTTCGCTTTTTGGACAAGCACAGAAATCGGCCCTATTGTCGAGAAATGGGTGAAAGAATGGAACTCAAATCTAGTCCCCACTCAGCCAACAAATGAACAATTGGATTCGGCGATAACAGATAGTTTCCGCCGAATCGAAGACTTACGAATCACATTAGACTCGTTGTGGGAACGATGGACAATGAAAGATTCAGCCATAGAAAAGCTGTCGGAAAAACTGGACAAATTGGTAAAAGATTCCATTGAAACAGAGCTAAAAGTAGAGGGTTTAGAAGGGAAACTCAGTAATTCCTGGGGACAAATAGAAGGGTTTGCAGAGATGATGCAACGAGTGGAGAAACTGTTAGAAGAACAATCTTCTAATGGCGGTTCTACGGTAACAGTCAACGTATCCACCGCCCTTCCCTCTTTAGATGCCCGTGAAGTAATCTGGCATCTAATTAACGAGTATTCTGCCCGAACAGGGGTAGGTCAAATGCAGTCATGGCAAAAGCTTTATCGGGAATTTTCACACCGATATCACGTTTGTATCGACCAATGCCGGCAGAATAAAAAACAATCCAAATTGGAAGTAGTAGAAGGGATGGGAATGATACGAGAGTTGTACGGAATCGCGGCGGAAATGTTCGCTTAGATTAGAAAGGGGGGGATGATATTAAATCATCCCCC
>JFJP01018696.1_pt1 | contig 15049 bp, 7 predicted proteins | sample 431651 | NCBI WGS metagenome assembly JFJP01 (sample SAMN02602958, study PRJNA72255) | Microbial mat metagenome, whole genome shotgun sequencing project. | biome: fresh water; feature: sink hole; material: water; isolation source: purple microbial (photo- and chemosynthetic) mats found in...
GACGGCCACGGCGGAAGCCCCGGCCAGCATCAGCTCGATGGCTCCCTGCGCATCCGTTACACCGCCCATGCCGATGATCGGGATGGTCACTGCCTGGGCAGCATCCCAGACCTGCCGCACCGCGAACGCGTGAATGCCCGGTCCCGACAAGCCGCCGAAGACATTGCTCAACACCGGCCGACGCGCCTCCACATCGATCACCAGCGCAGGCAAGGTATTGATCAACGAAATAGCATCGGATCCCGCATCCTGCGCAGCCTTGGCGAACAACCCGACAGCGGCCACATTGGGCGAAAGCTTGGTAATCAAGGGTAGTCGCGTGGATCGGCGTACCAGGGAAATAACGCGCGACGCCATCTGCAGGTCCGTGCCAAAAGCGATGCCGCCCTCCTTCACATTCGGGCAGGAGATATTGAGCTCGATGCCGGCAATGCCAGCCACCCCGTCAAAGGCGGCGGCGACCTCCCCATACTCCTCCAGCGTACGCCCCCAGATATTGACGATTACCGGCGTGGAGAACTGCCTCAGGAAGGGCAGGTAATCCCGGACAAAACCATCGACACCAGGCCCCTGCAGCCCGATCGCATTGACCAGCCCGCCCTGCACCTCCACCATGCGCGGTGGCTGGTTACCTTCCCAGGGATCCATCCGGATGCCCTTGACGACCAGCGCACCGAGCGCGTTAAGATCGACCAGGTCGGCATATTCCGGCCCATAACCGAAAGTTCCGGAGGCTGTTATCACCGGATTGCGCATCCGGATTCCCGCGATCTCCACCGCCATACCAGGCTCTGCAACACTCAAGGACGCCCCCCCGCTCATGCGTTATCCGCCTTCACCCCGTAATCCCAGAAAATCTCGCCCGCCTCGAAGACCGGCCCCTCCTTGCAGACCCGCTTCCATTGCGATCCGCCCGCCTTGACACGCACCCGCTGCACGCAAGCCAAGCAGGCACCGACCCCGCAGCCCATGTGCTTATCCAGCGAGAGCCAGCCCGGCCAGCCCCCCTTGATGGCGCGGCCATCAATCGCCCGCAGCAGGCCGTCTGGACCGCAGCAGTAGAAGACGGGTATCGGCAAGGGATGGCCCGCACGTTCAGCCAGCCACGGATCAAGGGCGTCGGTGACCCGCCCCCTCGTTCCCAGGCTACCATCCTCGGTCGCCACGCGCACCGCCCACCCCAACCGTTCGAAATCCTCGATGCAGAGGATATCCGCGGCTGTGCGGCCACCGACAAAGAGGATGCCGGTCGTCGCCATGCGCGACGCAAGGAAGCATAACGGCGCCACCCCATAGCCCCCTGCCACCAGGACCGGCAAAACCGCCCCGGACGGCATGGGGAAACCATTCCCCAGGGGGCCGAGCAGATTCACGGCCTGTCCGACCGGAAGGGCTGCCATTTCCCGCGTCCCTTTCCCGACCTGCTTGTACAGGATAGCCAGGCCAGCCCCATCCGCCCTGTAGATACTGAACGGACGGCGCAGCACGGAACCTTCCAAACCGGGCACCCGCAAATGCACAAACTGTCCGGGCTGTGCGGTGGAGGCGATCGGCTGGCAGTCAAAGACCAGCAACCGATAGCCACTCCCGAACTCCCGGTGCTCCCGGATGATCGCTTGTTCCTGTTTCATGCCCAAACCCCCCGGGGGGAGACTAAGAACAGCCCATCGAGTTACCGCAATTGTAGCAGCGATAGCACGCCCCGTTGCGGACGGTGATCGAACCGCAGACATCACAGGCTGGCGCATCCGCCATGAAATGCTCGAACTGGGTATCCGGGCGGTGATGTTCACCGGCTGGGTCGGCATGGCTACCCTTGGCAGACGGAGCCACCGCCACGCTGGCAACCACCTCCGGTGCCTTACGGACGATCCCGCCATAATAGCCATTCGGGAACGTGAGGCTCAGCCAGCGGAAAATATAATCCACGAGCGATTTGGCGATCGGGATATCCGGGTTCTTCGTAAAACCGCTAGGCTCAAACCGGCTATGCGCAAACTTCTGGCAAAGCTCCCGCACAGGCACCCCGTACTGCAGGCATAGCGAGATGGCGGTGCCGAAGGCGTCCATCGTGCCACCCACGGTACTGCCTTCCTTGGCCATGGTGATGAAAAGCTCACCCGGCGTCCCATCCTCATACCGACCCACGGTCAGGTAGCCTTCATGGCCAGCCACCTCGAACTTGTGCGTCAGCGACTCGCGTGTCGCGGGCATGCGCCGACGGAACGGCGAATGACGGGCCTCATGCAGGATCGTTTCATGATCCGGTGCCACGGCAACGGGCTTCTCGGTCTTCTTGGTCTTACCATCATCCGTGGAGAGCGGCTGAATCCGTTTGGAGCCGTCGCGGTAGATCGCCACCGCCTTGAGCCCCATCTTCCATCCCTCCATATAGGTCTGCATGATATCGTTCGGGGTCGCCTCGGCGGGCAGGTTCACGGTCTTGCTGATCGCACCGGACAGGAACGGCTGCACCGCCGCCATCATCCGCAGATGCGCCTGGTAAGGAATCGTGCGTTTCCCCTTGACCGCCTTGAACGCACAGTCAAACACCGGCAGGTCCCTGTCCTTCAGATGTGGGGCACCCTCGATCGTGTCATTCTCATCGACATACTTGACCATCGCGTCCACCTCGGCCGGCGAATAGCCCAGTTTCTTGAGGGCAGGCGGCAAGGTGCGGTTGACGATCTTCATCATCCCGCCACCGGCAAGCTGCTTGTATTTAACCAACGCGATATCGGGTTCCACCCCGGTCGTGTCGCAATCCATCATGAACCCGATCGTCCCGGTCGGTGCCAGCACCGTGACCTGGGCGTTTCGGAAGCCCTTGGACGCACCGGCAACGACGCCATCCCAGGCGGCCACCGCCGCCTTGCGGATCGCCGCCGGCCCCGCCTGATGATCAATCCCGGACACGGCATCGCGGTGCATCTTCATCACCTCGGCCATGCAGTCCTTGTTGGCCGCCCAGCTCTCGAAGGGGCCTTTCACCCCGGCCAGTTCCTGACTGGTTAGATAGGCGTGACCGCACATCAACGCCGTGATGGCCGCCGCATAGGAGCGCCCCCCGTCACTGTCGTAGGCCAGCCCCTGGCGCATGATCAACGCCCCGAGGTTGGCATAACCAAGCCCCAGGGGGCGGTAGAGATGCGAGTTCTCGGCGATCCGCTGGCTCGGGTAGCTGGCACTATCCACCAGGATTTCCTGGGCGATGATGAACATCCGGACCGTATGTTTGAACCGCTCCACATCGAACTCGCCCGCCTCATCCACAAACTTCATCAGGTTAATCGAGGCGAGGTTGCAGGCGCTATCGTCCAGGAACATGTATTCCGAGCAGGGATTGCTCGCATTGATCGGGCCGGACGCCTTGCAGGTGTGCCATCGGTTGATGGTTGTGTCGTACTGCAGTCCCGGATCGCCGCACACATGCGCAGCCTCCGCGATCTGCGTCATCAGCTCACGCGCCTTGTAGGTATCGACCGGCTCGCCCTTGGTCACGCTGCGTGTCTTCCACTCGCCATCCTTCTCGACCGCCTGCATAAAGTCATCCGTCACGCGTACCGAGGTGTTCGCATTCTGGAACATCACCGACTCGTAGGCCTCGCCCCCGAGCGATCCATCATAGCCCTGATCAATCAGTGCCCAGGCTTTGCGCTCCTCGTTGACCTTGCAGTTGATGAACGCCTGGATATCGGGATGATGCACCTTGAGGCTCTGCATCTTGGCCGCCCGGCGTGTCTTGCCGCCCGACTTGATCGCCCCTGCAACCTGGTCATAAATCCGCATGAAGCTGAGCGGGCCGGAGGGCGAGCCACCACCGGAGAGCTTTTCCCGGCTGCTGCGCAGCGTGCTCAGATCCGTGCCCGTACCCGATCCATACTTGAACAACATGGCCTCGGTGCAGGCCAGCCGCATGATATCCTCCATCGTATCCTCGACCGCCTGAATGAAGCAGGCCGAGGCCTGGGGATAGCGGTAGGTATCGTCGATCGCCTCACAGCACTTCGTCACCGGATTCCAGGCATAGCTCGAGCGGTTGGCCGACGAATGCCCGTAAACGTCGAAGAGGCCGACATTGAACCAAACCGGGCTGTTGAACGAGCCATACTGGTTCAGGCACAGGAACACCAGCTCGGCATAGAAATTCTCGGCATCCTCGGCGGTGGCGAAATACCCATCGTTCATGCCGCGATCCGCGATCGTCCGGGCAACCCGGTGGATAAGCTGCCGCACCGACACTTCCCGCTCCGAGGTGTTCTGAGCCCCGTAGAAGTACTTGGAGGCCACCACATTGGTCGCCAGCATTGACCAGGACGCTGGCACCTCCACGTGATCCTGGCTGAAAACCACCTTGCCCTTGCTATCGGCAATTTCAGAGCGGCGACGCTCCCAGACCACTGAATCGAACGGATCCTTACCCTTGGGAGCCATCACCGGCTCCACCTTCACGCCCGTTGCCTTTGCCCTTGTCGTCGTCTCACGCACTGCCCGTCCCCTTGTAGTGCGCCCGCCCAGTGCACCATCCGCCCCCGTACTCAACTCCGCCATCTCCACGAGATCCAACATTTAACACACTCCCTATTAGTCAGTTATAATTCAAAAATAAGTGGACGTACACCACATTTAGACAACGCTTCGGACTATACCACTACAGATTGTGGTCTCAAGCAAAAAAAAACAGCGCCTGCGACCAACTTTCATAATCCATTTGAAGCGTGCAACTTAGGCTGCAAAAAAAATTTGAGGAGACGTCCGAGCCAACGATGAAGAGTGCTTCAAGGAGTTTGACAGTTTAGCTCAAGGTATTCTGGATGCTTTGAACTAAAGCCTTCATAGTGAATGGCTTCTGAAGAAAATGGACGCCGACGTCAAGCACTCCGTGATGGGCGATGACATTGGCCGTGTACCCCGACATGAAAATACACCGCAATCCAGGATGCATAAGCTTCAACTTGCCGGCCAAATCCTGACCATTCATTTCCGGCATGACCACGTCAGTCAGCAGCAGATGGATCGGGTGTCCGTGCGCTTGCGCCTCACGCAACGCCTCTGAAGGCGTTCCGGCGGAAATGACGGTATATCCCACGCTACGAAGCTTGCCTACAGCCAGGTTCAGGATGGCAGACTCGTCCTCGACGACCAGAATCGTCTGCTTGCCATGCGAATCCAAAGATGCCACCTGGGCTTCTTCAACGACAACAATGGGTTCAGAACTGTGCAAGGGCAGATAGACCTTGAACGTGGTCCCGACCTCAACCTCGCTGTAGACGGTGATGTAACCGTGATTCTGCTTGACGATACCATAGACCGTTGACAACCCCAGCCCGGTACCCTCGCCGACGGGCTTGGTCGTAAAGAAGGGGTCGAAGATATTGGCCAGCGTGGCCTTGTCCATTCCGCAGCCGGTATCACTGACCGCCAGCATGATGTACTTACCGGGCAAAGCGCCATCATGAGCTGAGCAAAAAGACGCATCCAGATCGACACACAGGGTCTCGATCGTGATCCGTCCTGTATCGCGGATGGCATCCCTGGCATTCACACAAAGGTTGGCCATGATCTGATCTACCTGCGAGGGGTCGATCAGCACATTGCCCAGCCGACTGCCCGGAACCCAGACGAGCTGGATATCCTCGCCGATCAGCCGCCGCAGCATACTCAACATGCCATCCACGGTCGCGTTCAGGTCAAGCACCTTGGGGGCAACCGTCTGCTTGCGGGCAAAGGCCAGCAACTGGCGGGTCAGATCCGCCGAGCGGATGGCCGCCTTGCGGACCTCCTTCAGGTCGTGATAGACGGGATCTCCCTCCTTGACCCGCTCCAGAGCCAGCTCCGTATGCCCCAGGATCACCCCCAGCATATTGTTGAAATCGTGCGCGATACCACCGGCAAGCCGCCCCACAGACTCCATTTTCTGGGATTGGTTGAGACGGGATTGCAATAGCTCCCGGTCTGCCTCCGCCTTGCGCCGGGCCGTGACATCGGTGAACACGCAGGCAACCAGATTTTCCACCGGACAGAAGGCAGAAACCTCAAAAATTCGACCCAATGCCTCAGAGTGGTTCTCGAAATGCACGGGCTTCCCCGTCATGGCAACGTGCCCGTAGGTCTCGATCCAGAACGGCTCCGTTCCCGGGATGACTTCCTTGACGGTTTTCCCCAATACGCTGGCGGCCGTCAGCCCGGTCAACCGCTCGAACGACGGATTGACCGCCATAAAGCGGTAATCCACGGGATGTCCCTGGTCATCGTAGATCATCTCATGCAGCGCGAACCCTCCCAGCATCTCACGGAACAACATCTGGTAGCGCTCCTCGCTTTCGCGAAGCTCGTGGGTGCGGCGCTCCAGCAGATCCTGCGCCCGCAGCAATGAACGCTCACGACGCGCACGGGCGCAAACCTCCAGCAGATAGGCGGGCTCAAAGGGTTTGCGCAGATAGGCGGAAGCCCCGGCCTTCATCCAGCTCAAGGCCAGCTCCGGTGTGGAGTCGGTCGTCATCATCACGCATACACAATCGGGATGCTCCGCACGCATCCGTTCCAGGAGCGAATCGCCTAGCCCGTCCGGCAAGTGATAGTCCAGCACGGCGACATCGTAAGGTTTGGATGCCATCGCACGCAGGGCATCCTTTACTTTAACCGCCAGCTCCACCGACGCGCCCTCGGCCATGAAGGCCTTGCGTACCACACCGGCCACCGTATGGCTATCCTCCACGATCAGGACCCGCAAGGTGGGGCACCGGCGCTTTCCATCCAGGATCGATTGAACCTGGGCAATGAAGATATCCCCTTCCACGGGAACCGCGAGAAAGGCTTCCGCCCCGAGGTCATTGGCGATCCGGTCCGGCTCATCCCCCGAGAACGTGGCGGAGACAACCAGCACGGGAACATGATTGAAGCGGGCATACTCCGGGGAACGTAACAGACGGCAGAATCGCCAGCCGTCAATCCCTGGCATGTAGAGATCGGTCACCAGGATCGCGGGCGTCGAAACCTCCGAGGCCATGGACGAAAGGGCCTCCTCCGCATTCAGAAAGGCGCACGGAACGAGACCGGCCTTCTGCACCAGCGCGGCCAGAACCCGCAACTGGGTCTCGTCGTCGTTAACAACAATCGCGATGCCCGATTCATTTGCGTTTATCAAAATGCGCCTGATCCTCTCATGCAAAACGACCGAATCACAAGTCCCTTATACCCCGTCCCCCCTACCGATAGCAACCACAATCATCAGGCATCCGAAGCCATGACAACCCGGTTGCGCCCCTGCGCCTTGGCCCGGTACAGGGCAGCATCGGCCTCGGCCAGCAGGACATCCACCGAGCCGCCCTGGCGATAGAGCGTAAAACCGATACTCAGGGTGACGGTCAATACGCCTGAGCGGGTCTCCACGGGCGAGGACGCGATCCGGGAACACACCCGTTCAAAAACCCTGTGCGCATCCGCATCCCCGCGCAGCGGGACGATCATCAGGAACTCCTCGCCGCCGAACCGCCCCGTCAGGTCGTGCTCCCGGGCCTGCGTGCAGAGCAGTTTTGCCACGCCCTGCAGGACATCATCCCCGGTGGGATGCCCATAGGTGTCATTCACCCGCTTGAAATGATCCAGATCGCACATGGCTACAGCGACCGAATCGCCATAGCGCAGGGCGCGGGCCATTTCCTTCTGTAAATGCTCCAGCATCGAGCGGCGGTTCAGCAGCCCCGTGAGCGAGTCATGCGTCGCCTGGTAGGCCAGGGCCTTGCGACTCTCGAACAGGGCCTCCTGCAATTCGGCCATGCGCTTGCCAACCCCCACACGGGCACGCAACTCGCCCACATCAAACGGCTTTGACAGGTAATCGTTGGCTCCCGCATCCAGCGCCGTGATGATATCCGCCTTGTCATCCCTGGCGGTCAGCATCATGACATACGGAGGCGTATCGGTGGGCATCCGGCGCAATTCTCGCAGCACGTCCAGCCCGTCCATCTCGGGCATCATCCAGTCCAGGATAACCAGGTGGGGGGCTTCCGGCTGCTTCAGGATCTCCCAGGCCTGCCGTCCATTCGAACAGGTGACAACATCGTAACCATGCTTGCGCAAGACCCCCGCCAGCAACGCCAGCGAGGTTGCATCATCATCCGCCACCAGCACGGTCTGGGAAATGCCGGCATCGGAAGAAGGTCCATCCGCGGCGATTGAGTTTCCTTCCGGTACGATCATCATAACGCTCCTTCGTCAATCGCAGACCGCATGTCGGTCTGCAGTTTCTCAAATGTCTCCTGTAGTCGTTCCAGCAGCGTGTCCAACACGTCCGGGGTACACCCATCCTTGGCCGCCACCTCCAGCGCTGCAGCCGCCGCCCGCAGTGCATCGCCACCAACATTGGCGGCGGCCCCCTTGATGGTATGCGCCACCCGCTGAACCGCCACCCGATTGCGGAGCCTCCCCTGCTCAAGCAACAAGGCCATCTGCTGCGGCATATCGTCCAGGAAACAGTCGACCACCGTTCGCACCAGATCGACATCATCCATCAGACGATCCAGCAGATCCTGCAATTGCCAATCCGGAATCGCAGGCTTCGCGGACGGTGCAACGACGGCCTGTTCTGGGGCGGAAGTCGTCTCGGCCACCGGCCGCTCAATCACATTCGGCAACCAGCGGCAGAGCATCGCCGCCAGGGCAGCCGGCGAGACGGGTTTGCTGACGTAGTCGCTCATCCCCGAATCAATACATTTCTCGCGATCACCGGCCATGGCATGGGCTGTCATGGCGATAATCGGCAGAGGGGCCGCCTCGCGTCCTTTTGCCTGCTCGGCCTTGCGAATGCGCCGGGTGGCCTCGTAGCCATCCATGACGGGCATCTGGCAATCCATGAGCACGAGACTGTACGGGATCGTCTCCACCGCCTGAACCGCCTCTGCCCCGTCGGCCACGGCATCGGCCCGCAATCCCAGCTTATGCAGGATGCCCAGGGCGACCTGCTGATTGATAATATTATCATCGGCCACCAGCACGCGCGCTTGCAACCCGTCGAAACGCCGACTCATCTCGCGCACCGTATGCCGCGTAACGATCGTATCACTCGCCGCGCCCCCTGCGGTGGTTGACAACGCCAGCGACAGGACACCCTGTAGCTCGCGATACATGACCGGCTTGGTCAGGAATCCCGAAAAACCGATCTGGCGCAGCCGTTCGGCATCTCCGCGGAACCCCAGCGAGGTCAGCATCACCATACGGATCACCGCCAACCGGGCATCCGCCGCAATCGTTCGGCCAAGCGCTTCCCCGTCCATGCCGGGCATCTGCATGTCGATCAGCACCAGCCGGAACGGATCCTGCGCATCCTGTGCGCGATTCAGCATCTCCAGCGCGGCATTGCCATCGGCCACCTCCTCCGGGCGCATCCCCCAGGAGGCCAGCCGGATCGCCAGAATCTCGCGATTGGTGCGGTTATCATCCACGATCAACACCCTCACCCCCTGCAACGGCGCGGCGACGGGCACCGCAGCCACCTGCGTCTGAACCTTCATCTGCACGGTGAACCAGAAGGTCGAACCGGCACCGGGATCGCTCTCGACACCGATGGTTCCACCCATCAGTTCAGACAATTGGCGGGAAATGGCCAACCCAAGGCCGGAGCCTCCGAACTCCCGCGTGGTCGATGCATCGACCTGGCTGAACTTCTGGAACAGCAGGTGCTGCTTGTTCTTCGGGACTCCGATCCCGGTATCCTTGATCGCGAAGCGCAACCGGACCACGCCATCCTTGCCTGTGGCCGCCGCCACCCCCTGCCCCGCAGCAACAACCGGAACCACCGAGGCATGCACGGAAACCTCTCCCTTGCTAGTGAACTTAATCGCGTTGCCAGCCAGATTGGTCAGAATCTGACGCAAGCGTCCCGGATCACCCCGCAGGAAAATCGGAACATCAGGAGCGGCGGCACAGATGAACTCCAGCCCCTTCTCCTGCGCCCGCACCGCCAGGGTGGCAGAGAAATCATCGAGAAGGGCCGTGAGATCAAAATCCAGCGACTCAAGATCCAGCTTGCCCGATTCGATCTTCGAGAAATCAAGGATATCGTTGATCAGCCCCAGCAGGGACTCGGCACTGGATCGGATCGTTTCCGAATAATGCCGTTGCTCGGCACTCAGGGTAGTGTCCAGCAACAGCCCCGCCATGCCGATCACCCCGTTCATCGGCGTCCGGATCTCATGGCTCATGTTGGCGAGGAACTCGCTCTTGGCGATATTGGCCATCTCGGCCTCCGAGGCCATCTTGTTGACCCGCTCAATCGCCTGCTCAAGTTGTTCGTTCGTACGCCTCAGGGAGGCCTCCATGCGGCGATGCTCGCTGATATCCGCCATCGACAACAGCACTAGCGTGCGCCCATGGAGCACCAGGGGCGAGGCACTCAGGGAAAGGTGCATGAGCTGGCGCTTCCCTTCAAGGAACACTTCATGGTCGATATACGCCCGGTTCTCGGGGCGTTCGCCGCGCAGTACCGTCGTCAGCGTGCCTCGCAGGCGGCATTGACGGCAAGCCTCCGAGAAACCGCAGCCACCGGGATGATTAAGGGCGTGGATGCAGCCCAGCGCATCCCCCGGCTGACTCGATTTGCGGGCATCGACAGGCAGATGGACAAGGCGCTCCGCCTCGGCATTCATCCATACGATCCGCATGGTCTCATCAAGCAGCAGCATGGCAATGTGTGCATGATCGAGCAGTAGCCGCAGGCTGGCTGCATCAAAACGATCCACATCAAGCGGTACCGGCGTAGCCATATGCGATCAGCCTTTCATCTGCTTGTCTTTCAGGGCGTCGCGGATGCGCGCCGACAGATCATGCATGAAGAAGGGCTTCTGGATAAAATGAACCCCCTCATCAAGCACTCCATGCGGGCCGATGATATTGGCCGTGTAGCCAGACATGAACAAGAGGCCTATACCGGGGTGCAACTCCGTGACCGCCATGGCCAGCGCCTTGCCATTCATGCCCGGCATGATTACATCGGTCAGCAGCAGGTCCAGCGATCCCTGATAGCGACGGACCAGCTCCAGCGCTGCAACCGGATCGCCGGATGCAATCACCGTGTACCCCAGGGATTCCAGCATTCCGGTGATCATTTTCAGGATCGCCGGCTCATCCTCGACCAGCAGGATCGTTTCCGTCCCGCCCCGGCTCGCCGCCTCCGTCGCCGCCCTGGAGGCGACCGGTGCACTGGCATGGATCGGGAAGTAGATATGAAAAGAACTCCCCTTGCCCAGCTGACTCTCCACACGGATGAAGCCCTTGTTCTGCTTGACAACCCCATACACCGTCGCCAGCCCCAGCCCGGTTCCCTCCCCCAGCCTCTTGGTCGTAAAGAAAGGCTCGAACAAATGCGTCTGCATTTCCGCATCCATGCCAATCCCCGAATCCGTCACCGTCAGGCAGGTATGGTCCCCCGGATTGCAGCCCTCCTGGCGGCTACAGAACTCGGGGCTGCAGGTGACTCGCTCGGTCTTGATCGAAATCGTCCCGGTGTCCGGAATCGCCTCCCTGGCATTCTCGCACAAGTTGGCCAGGATCTGGTGGACCTGCACCGGATCGATATGGATGAGCCCCGCCCGGGAACCGGGCAGCCACTGGAGCTCGATATGCTCGCCGACCACCCGCCGGAGCATCTTGAGCATGCCCTCGAGCGTCTCGTTGATGTCCAGCACCCTCGGTTGTACGGTCTGCTTGCGGGCAAACGCCAGCAACTGCCGTGTCAACTCCGCCGACCGTTCCGCCGCCTTGCGGATTTCCTGCAGCCGCTCATACAGGGAATCGCCCGGGGCCAGCATATCCAAAGCCAGTTCGGCCTGGCCAAAAATCACCCCGAGCATGTTGTTGAAATCATGCGCCACCCCGCCAGCCAGCCGACCGACCGACTCCATCTTGCGAGCCTGCGACAACTGCTCCATCAGCTTTTCACGCTCCGCCTCTGCCCGTTTGCGCTCGGTCAGATCCACGTTGATCCCGAACATTTCCGGATCACGGCCCGGCATCTGGACAATCGAATAGGATGAGAAGACCGCCACACAAGCCCCGTCACGCCGGACGAGCTCAGTCTCACAGGCAGGCTCCGTCTCGCCCGCATCGGCCATCCATCGGATTCTTTCCGTCATTTCGGCGCGCTTCTCCTGAGGAACGATCAGATCGACAATATTACTGCCGATCGCCTCATGAGGAACGTAGCCGAAAAGTTCAGCGGAGGCCTTGTTCCAGTAATGCACAATCCCATGCCGATCAAACCCATGCACCGCGACCGCCGTCATATCCTGAAAAAGCCCGCGGAACCGCTTTTCGCTTTCCCGCAGCGCCCGCTCTGTGGCCTGCAGCAAACGTTCGGATTCTATGGTCCGGAAGGCCCGCTCCAGCACCCCTGGCAGGACCTCCAGCAGCATCCCGTCCTTAACCAGGTAATCAACCGCGCCGAATTTCATCATGTCCACGGCGAAGCGCTCATCCCCCAATCCGGTCATCATGATGAATTGGACCTTGATGCCACAACCCGCCAGGGCACTCACCACATCCTGCCCCTTCATGTCCGGCAACTGCTGATCGAGCAGCAGTACCGGGACGGGCTGCTGCTGCACAAGCAGGGCAACAGCATCGGAACCGGTCCCCACCCCCGCGACGGCAAACCCGCGCTTGCCGAGCAAATCAACGATCAAGCCGCGCAGCAGATCATCATCCTCAACAACCAGCACCGACCGCGATGGGGAAACCGAAGCATGCCTGAAGGACGCGGGCTGGGCACAATGGGGCAAAACCGCTCCAGATCCCTTGAGCGGATCCCCCTGTGGAGATTCGTTTTGCATAGCCAGCCCCCCGATCGCTCCAACCGACGAAATGCAACGGATTAAACCCGATCCGCCCTAGCGTGTCAAGCAGTAGGTCTAGCAAATTCTCGGTAACCGTAATCCATCCCGCTTGACTTTTTTATCGACAATCGAATCATTCGACGTTATTTTCGCAGCCATTCGGGCTTTTAGCGAAAACGAAAGGATGCACGCCGTGGAAGAAACAACCTTGATAGACCAGCTTTACAAGAAATCGCTTGAGAACAATGTTATCCCCCAGAAGTTGTACGAGCAGTACAACGTCAAGCGAGGACTGCGCAATGCCGACGGGACAGGGGTCCTGGTCGGCCTGACCAACGTCGGGGAAGTCCATGGCTACGTGATCGACGAGAATGAGAAGGTCGCCATCCCCGGTAAGCTCTACTATCGTGGCTACGATGTCGAGAACCTCATCGCAGGGATCCAGAAGGACAAGCGGCGCTTCGGGTTTGAGGAGACCTGCTACCTGCTCCTGTTCGGCGCCCTGCCCAATGCCGATGAGCTCAAGGCCTTTTCGCGACTGCTCGGCGAGTATCGCATGCTACCCCCGAACTTTACCGTGGACATGATTCTCAAGGTCCCAAGCCGCGACATTATGAACAAGTTGGCACGTAGCGTCCTCGTGCTCTACTCCTATGACGATCATCCTGACGACATCAGCGTCCGCAACGTTTTGGACCAGAGCCTGCGGCTGATCGCCCGGTTCCCCACCTTGGCCGCCTATGCCTATCAGGCCATCCGTCGTTATTACAGGGAGGAGAGCCTCTTCCTGCACAACCCGGATCCCGAGCTCAGTACCGCCGAGAACCTGTTGCGAATGACCCGCGACAACACGCTCTACACGCCGCTCGAGGCCGAGTTGCTGGATCTGATGCTGATCCTGCACGCCGAACATGGCGGGGGCAATAACTCGGCCTTCACGATGCATGTGGTGACCTCCTCGGCCACAGACACCTATTCGGCGGTCTCTGCCGCCGTCGGCTCGCTCAAGGGGCCCCGCCACGGCGGTGCCAGCGGGCGGGTCCATGAGATGATGACCGACCTGCATGCCCAGTGCGGTGAAAAGCCTTCCGAGCAGACCATCCAGGCGTACCTCGAGCGACTGATGGACCGGCAAGCCTTTGACGAATCCGGCCTGATCTACGGCATGGGGCATGCCGTCTATACCATCTCCGACCCCCGTGTCGCTGTGCTGCGCGACAAGGCGCGTGAACTGGCCGAGGTGAAGGGCTTGTCCGACACCTTCAACATCTACGAGACCGTGGAGCGGATCGCCCCCGGCGTGTTCCAGCGCAAGAAGGGCAGCGACCAGCCGCTCTGCGCGAATGTCGACCTCTACTCGGGGTTTGTCTACAGCATGCTCGGTTTCCCGGAATCGCTTTTCACACCGCTGTTCGCCATCTCGCGCATCGCGGGCTGGTCTGCCCACCGCCTCGAGCAATTGATCACCGGCGGCAAGATCATCCGCCCGGCCTACAAGAGCGTGTGCAAGCGGCAGCCCTACCTGCCGATCGCCGATCGTCTTTGATAACAACAAATAAACCGGAGACCCTATGAACAAGAACTCTCTCACCTTCATGAAGCAACTGCTGGCGACCCCGACGCCGACCGGCTTCGAGACCCGCGGACAGGAGCTTGTCAGCGCCTACATGGGGCAGTTCGCCGATGATGTCAGCATGGATGTGCATGGCTGCGTGCATGGCGTAATGAACCCCGGGCGTGATGTACGCGTCATGCTGGCTGGGCATTGCGACGAGATCGGCCTGATGGTGCAGCACATCGACGACAAGGGGTACCTGACCATGTCGGCACTCGGCGGGGTCACCGTCACGATCTTGCAGGGCGAGCGCCTCCTGATCCAGACAGCCAAAGGGCCTGTTCCGGGCGTGATCGGGGTGAAGCCGATCCACATGATGACGGAGGAGGAACGAAAAACCTCCCCCAGCAACATCCATGACCTGTGGGTGGACATCGGTGCCAAGAACAAGAAGGATGCCGAGAAGATCGTTGCACTGGGCGATACCGCCACCATCAACAGCGGCTGGATCGAGCTGGCCAATGGCAAGGTGGCCTGTCGCGGCTTCGATAACCGTATCGGGGTCTTTGTGATTGCCGACGTCTTGCGCCTACTCAAGGGGCGAAAGCTGAATGTTTCCGTACATGCCGTCAGTACCGTCCAGGAAGAAGTCGGCCTGCGCGGG
>JFJP01041348.1_pt1 | contig 15049 bp, 8 predicted proteins | sample 431651 | NCBI WGS metagenome assembly JFJP01 (sample SAMN02602958, study PRJNA72255) | Microbial mat metagenome, whole genome shotgun sequencing project. | biome: fresh water; feature: sink hole; material: water; isolation source: purple microbial (photo- and chemosynthetic) mats found in...
AAAAGCGTTGCCAGCAATGTGCCAGCAAAAAGGTACAAGCGATTTTTGGTGATAACATTATTCCACACTGTTTCGCTCATTTCTTCGGGCAAATCAAAGGGGTTCAAAAAAATATTCCATTGACTATTTTGGACAAATTCAACCGAAATCCAGAAAATCATACCCACAAAAATCATTATCACAGCCGTTGCATTGCCGTTTTTTATTACAGTCGAAAACATAAACGACAGCATACCCAAAAAATAAATTGGAAACGAAAGTTGGTATCCCATTTCAACCACTGAAATATCGGCAATGGTAAATTTGCTCAATAAGCTAAGTATCAATAGAATAAATGCAACAATGAAATATATCATTATCAATCGAACAAGCCAAACTTTATAGCGATAATTGGGAATGCCAAACAAAATTTCGAGTATCCGCGACTCCTTATCGTTCTGAATACCAAAGGTTGCCGGATAAAACACAAGCAACAAACCCGGAAAAATAAGCAGATAATATACCGTTGCTTCGCTGGGTATATTGTCGGAAAAAAGGCTGATAACCGTAACTAAAATAAAAAATGCAAGTGCAGCCACTAAAAAATACACAAAGCGACCTGCAAAAATTATTTTCAAGTTATAGCGAATCAGCTTGTTGAGTATGTCGCTGTAGTTAATCAATGTATTTGATATGCTTTTGCTCATTCTTTTGGTTGATTGACAATTTCAAAACACAAATGTAGAGAAAAAACATCAATCAACGATTGTTTGATGCTAAAAAATCGAATCCTAAAAAACATCTTTTAATTCTGATTTATAGGGGGTATGCTTAAAATAAATATAAATTTATTTTTCGTACCCCCTAATTTTTTATAGTATTTCATAAAAAATATACAAAAAAATTTGCACACCCCCTTTTTTTTGTTTTACCTTTGCAGCGAAATTATATTTTAAATGTTATAGATACGAAAATGAACTGTTTCACTAAAAAATCAATTTTATGTTAAGAAAGTACATATCGGCTATAAGTTTGTTGGCATTACTAATGGTGGTTTTGCCGCTAAGTAGTTTTGCTGCCGAAGCAAACGCTATTGACAGTGGAGCAACCGCATGGATGCTCACTTCTACTACGTTGGTTTTGTTGATGATTCCGGGACTTGCCATGTTTTATGGTGGTTTGGTTCGCACAAAAAACGTTCTCGGAACCATGATGCACAGTTTTGCCGCCATGGGAATTATGACGGTGTTGTGGGTGGCTGTGGGCTACAGTATGAGTTTTGGTAGCAATGTTTTGGGAGGTTGGATTGGCTGGAATAGCGACTATTTTTTCCTCAAAGGAATTGACGAAAATATTTTGCCAGCCGGAATTCCCGAATACGTATTTTCAATGTTTCAGGGCAAATTTGCCATTATTACTCCAGCACTCATCGCAGGTGCTTTTGCCGAGCGGGTTGCATTCAAAAGTTACGTTATTTTCATCGCTTTGTGGGGTGTTTTGGTGTACAATCCGTTGTGCCACTGGGTGTGGGCTTCTGATGGTTTCCTTTTCAATTTAGGTGCTATGGGAGCTATAGATTTTGCCGGAGGAACTGTTGTACACATTTCGGCAGGGGTAAGTGGTTTGGTAGCTGCGCTTTTCATTGGTTCGCGGAGAGGATTTCCAAATGCCATGATTCGCCCTAATAACTTGGTAATGACCATGATTGGAGCAGGTTTGCTTTGGGTAGGTTGGTTTGGTTTCAACGCAGGAAGTAGTATTTCGAGTGGACTTGCTACTGCTCAGGCACTTACAGCTACACAGGTTGCGGCTGCTACAGGTGCAATGACATGGATAATTATCGAAGGCTTTCATCAAGGCAAAGCAACGGCACTGGGATTTGCGAGCGGAATCCTCGCTGGTTTGGTGGCTATAACACCGGCAGCGGGTGTGGTTCAACCTATTGGAGCGTTGGCTTTGGGTATTGCAGCCTCCGTAGTTTGTTACTTTGCCATTATGCTTAAAAACAAATTAGGATACGACGACAGCCTTGATGCCTTTGGTATTCACGGAGTTGGTGGTATAGTGGGAGCTATTTTGTTGACATTCTTTATTCGCAAAAGTTGGATGGCAAGTGCAGCCGAAGCCGCAGGTGGCAGTTGGAGTGTGTGGCAACAATTAGGTATTCAGTTTGTTGCGGTGATTATTGCAATTTCGTATGCAGCAATTGTAACATTTGTAATTTTGTATCTGTTAAACAAAATTAGTCCGATACGTTCGAAGGAGAAAGATGAAATGAAAGGTTTGGATAGTGTGTATCACGGAGAACGTGGGTACGGTATGCTCAATCCAAATTAATAAATGCTTAGTTTTAAATTACTTAAATAGAATATATATGAAACTCATCATAGCCATTATACGCGAAAATCAATTGGATTTGGTTCGCGAAGCCCTAATAGCAGCCGAAATTACCCGAATTACGGTAAGCAGAGTATCGGGACATGGGCAACAATTGCAGGAAGAATTTTACAGAGGACAAACGGTGATTCCGAATTTAATACCGAAAATTAAAATTGAAATTGCTGTTAATGACGAGTTTGTGGATATAACGGTGAATGCCATAATGAAATCGGCAAAAACCAAAAATCCAACAGAAGGCGAAATTGGAGATGGAAAAATATTTATCTTGCCCCTTGAGGAGTGCATTCGCATTCGTACGGGCGAAAAGGGCGGGAAAGCAATTTAGATTTGCATTGATTTGTATTGGTTTGTAGAGAGTTGCCGGCGTAAAAACCGGCAACTTCTATTTTATCCTATCATGTAAAAGCTTCGGAAAAAACTACGATAAATCGGAATCTTTCAACGATAATTGAATTCTATTTCGTTGAATATCAACCTCCAACACTTTTACTTTCACTTGTTGATGCAATTTTATCACCTCAGCCGGATTGCTTATAAACTTATCTGCAAGGTTTGAAATATGAATTAAGCCGTTTTGTTTGATACCAAGGTCAACAAAAGCTCCAAAATTGGTAACATTGTTCACAATTCCGGGTAGTACCATTCCAACTTGTACATCTTCTATAGAATGAATATTTTCGGCAAACGAAAACACTTTTGCCACCGAATCCCACTTTTTTATCCACATATTTTTGGAGATTTACCTTTTTGCGAAGGTCTTCGTTTGAAATTAATTCGCTAATGGTACAATTGAGGTCTGTCGCCATTTTTTCGACAATGTAGTACGCCTCTGGGTGAACAGCACTATTGTCGAGAGGATGGCTTCCGCCCGAAATGCGCAGAAAACCAGCAGCTTGCTGAAATCCTTTTGCGCCCATTCGCTTCACATTCAGCAGTTCTTTGCGCGATTGGAATGCGCCGTTTTCTTTGCGATATTCCACAATGTTTTGCGCCAACGAAGGTCCCAATCCCGAAATATAGGTGAGTAAGTGCTTGCTTGCGGTGTTTACATCCACTCCCACAAGATTCACGCAGCTTTCTACCACATTATCCAAACTACTTTTGAGCATGGTTTGGTTTACATCGTGCTGATACTGACCTACTCCAATAGATTTTGGGTCAATTTTAACCAATTCAGCAAGCGGATCCATTAATCTGCGACCAATGGAAATAGCACCCCGAACGGTTACATCGTACTGTGGAAATTCTTCACGCGCAATGGGAGAGGCGGAATACACCGATGCCCCATTTTCGCTCACAACAAACACCTGCACTTTGCGGTCGAATGTTATTTTTTTCTGAATAAAAAACTCCGTTTCGCGGCTTGCCGTTCCGTTTCCAATAGCAATTGCTTGCGTGTCGTACACACTCACTAAGCGTTCTATTTTGCTGATTGCTTCCTTCACCTTTTCTTGAGGTTTGTGTGGATAAATGGTTTCGTTGTGAAGCATATTACCCTGAGCATCAAGACAAACCACTTTACAACCTGTTCTATATCCGGGGTCAATAGCAAGCACCCTTTTTTGCCCCAAAGGAGCCGAAAGCAATAGCTGGCGCAGGTTCGATGCAAATACATCAATTGCCTCTTTATCAGCCTTTTCTTTTGCTATGTTGCTAAATTCGGTTTCAATTGAAGGCTCCAGCAGTCGAGAATACGAATCTTTAATAGCCAATTCCATTTGCTCTCCTGCTTCGTTTTGCCAGTTTTTTGTTTTTGAGTTAATAAACTGTTTTTTAAGTACTTGCAAAGCATTTTCGTTTTCAACCGAAATCGAAACTTTCAGAATGCCTTCACTCATGCCGCGTTTCAAAGCCAATAACCTATGCGAAGGGCATTTTGCCAAAGGTTCGCTCCAAGCAAAATAATCTTTGTATTTTTCTCCTTCATCTTCTTTACCCTTCGTTACTTTCGAACTTATAACTGCCTCACGATTAAATAGATTCCGAACCATATCGCGGGCTTTGGTACTTTCGCTAATATTTTCCGCAATTATATCGCGTGCACCGGCAAGTGCCTCATCAACCGATTGTATGTTTTCGTTGAAATATGTTTCGGCTATTTGGGGCAAACCATTGGTTTTTTGTTCAAAAATGATGTTTGCCAAAGGTTCAAGACCGTTTTCACGGGCTATCATTGCTCTGGTGCGCTTTTTGGGTTTGTAGGGTAAATACAAGTCTTCCAGTTCATTCGCATTGTAGGTTGCTTCAATAAGTCGGCGCAGTTCATCGGTAAGTTTGCCCTGCTCATCAATGGTTTGCAAAATAGATTCTCGGCGTTTTTCCAACTCCACCAACTTTTCGTATTCTGTTTTTATGAGCGAAATTTGCACCTCATCGAGTTCACCGGTTGCTTCTTTGCGGTAGCGACTAATAAACGGAATGGTACATTTGTCGTCCAATAATTTAACCGTATTTTCAATTTGCCATTTTTGCACCACAAGCAATTGTGCAATTATTTCTAAGTGTTTTATATTCATTGATAATAACGTAGATAAAAATTATTTCTCCGATTCAAATTTAAGCGAAGCAGAATTGATGCAATATCTCAATCCTGTTGGCGGGGGACCGTCGTTGAAAACATGACCGAGGTGCGCATCGCAATTTTTACACATCACCTCTGTACGGCTCATGCCATGACTAAAATCCGCTTTTTGTTTGATATTTTTTTCGAAATTGGTATCAAAAAAGCTGGGCCAGCCACACGAAGATTCAAACTTAGTGTCCGATTTAAACAATTCAGCCCCACAGCATATACATTTATATATCACCTGTGAAGGCGTATTCAGTCCCTTTCTCTCTGGTAACATTGTACTGAATGGGGGTGAGTTTGCTTTTCCAAATAGAATCTTGTTGCATAATTTCTTGATTTTCAGTTTGTAACTTCCCACTTTTATTCGATTGGCAAGATGCAAATATAAGAATTGAAATTGTAAATATTCTGAACATAGTATTATCAATATGGTTACAAAAATTGGCTGTAATCGTTTTTATTCTTCAAACACATCTCCAAAACACGTTCCCATGTTTCGGGCTTGCATCACAAGTTGGTTATCGTGCGAAACCAATTTCAATCTGCCTGCTACTACATCGAGTGGTACAGCAACTACCTTATTGTTGTTTATTGCTACCATTCGGTTAAATAGGTTATTTGCAATAAGTTCGGCGGCATACGCTCCGTATTGAGTTGCCAAAATTCGGTCGGAGGCGGTGGGAGTGCCTCCACGCTGAATGTAGCCCAACTTTGTTTCGCGTGTTTCAACTCCTGTTTGTGTACTGATAAGATTTGCAATGTATTCGCCCGCAGGAATTTTTCCATCTGTCAAAATGCCTTCTGCAACCACTACAATTGACGATTGTTTTCGTTTTATAATCCTCTCTTTCAGGTAGTTGACAATAATATCTTCCTCGTATTTTATTTCAGGGATAAGAATTACATCGCCACCTCCGGCAATACCCGAATACAAGGTTATCCAACCGGCATAATGCCCCATAAGCTCAATTACCATAATGCGCTTATGGCTGTTGGCGGTTGTATGAAGTCGGTCAATGGCTTCGGTGGCAATGGTTACAGCCGAATCGAAACCGAATGTAACGTCAGTTCCCCACACATCATTATCAATAGTTTTGGGAATTCCTATTACATTTAAGCCAAACTTGCTGAGTTTTCCAGCGGTTTTTTGAGTTCCATTTCCCCCAATGCAAACCAAACAATCCAATTTCATTTCTTCGTACGTTTCGCGAATGAGCGTTGGTTTATCTATGTCGTTCATGTAGTTGTCTGTTTTTTTGAAAGGCTTTTCGCGCGAAGTACCTAAAATTGTTCCGCCCATGGTTAAAATTCCCGAAAGATGTTCCTCTTTTATCTCAAAATAATCTTTTTCGATAAGACCAGAGAAGCCCGATGAGATTCCGAAAACTTTCATATTGTATTCCAGCATTGCTGTTTTGGCTACTCCTCTAATTGCGGCATTCAAACCCGGACAATCGCCACCTGCTGTTAATACTCCAATTCTCATACCTTTACGATTTTTCTTTGCTGCCATTTTTTTATAGTATTTTTGGTTACTTTATTCCAACAAAAAAAGCCTTTCATTTCTGAAAGGCTTATGTTTATTTTTTACTCATTTGAAAAATTGGTTTTATTATATCTACTTCGTCAACAAGTAAATTGTAATATTCAAACCTATTTCCTACAAGTACTAACGCATCTTTTTTTACCGAAAGGGCTTCTGTGTCAATGTCCACATTACCTCCGCGAGCTATAATATCGTTTTTACTAAACATTATTTCTTTGTCTTTTCGTTGATAGAAAACGTTACCGCGCAAAACGATGTAAATATTTTCAGACTTATCGGTGTTCACCAATCGAATATCTTCCATCTTGCGAATACGCTTGGCAATGAATAGTTTAACCAATTTTACCAATACGTTTTCGGGAACACTAAAAAACAATGGTACACGCTTTATCAGTTTTACGCGCTCTATCAATAGGTTTTTGTTTTCTTCTGTATCGCTAAGGAATGGTATCAATTCTTGCTTGCGGAGCGATAATTTTTTCAAATTGTTGATACATCGCGTTGGATTTTCATCGTAAATTATCTTTGCAGCCGTTGAATATACCAATTCGTCGGGGTGATACAAACATACGAATATTTCATCGGGCATTTCCGATTTTCGTATCTGTCCCAAAAGTTCGTTAATTTTATCGCGAGTCCAAACATCTACTACGTTTTGGTATTCGGTTTCGCTTGTTTTTACATCGCCCGATGTTTTGCTTTTGTGTATTTTACCAAGCAATTCCAAGGCTTTGGCAATTGTCCACAAGTCAACTTTATTAAAATCTCTGGTAATAATATCTCGCAAACGTTCGGTAAATTTCATCCTCTGTAGGTTGGGGAAATTGGAGCGCAATTTTTTCATTCGCTGACTCACCGATAGCTTGTCTAATAAAGGAATAATCAACAGTTTAACATCTTGACCAATGAAATTCTCAATAATTTCGAGTGCAAATATAATGTTCTCCCCAATGATGTTTGTTTTTATCAAATCAATTGTAGCAGGCTGATACATAAAACTTAACAGATAAAACATTATCTCAAAGTTTTGTTCTCTTTCGAGGTCTAATGCCTGTATGAGTTTTAGTGTATTTTTTTGCGTTTCGAGGTCGGTGATACTTACAAAAGCCCAAAGTATGTTTTCGCACACTTCTTCCAATTTTGCTTTAATTATTGGGCGTTCTTTAATATTCACCTGAAACTGAGAAAAATACAATGCTTTTATCACTGCAATCTGAACATCTTTGTCGGGGAAGTTCAAATGCCCCACAAGCAGCAGTTTTGTTGCCTGAGTTCCCATGCGGGCGTATATCTCAATCACTTTCAATAAGATAGTGGTTGGTGTTTCTACTTTGAACAATCCTTCGAGTTCGTCCAATATTTTTTCGCCAATTTCGAGTATTGTGCTACTGATAATATGAGAGTACTCAGGTTGTTTGAGCATTTCAATCAACTTATTGCGCAATACCGGAGAATTTCTTTTCCCAGCCAATTTTATTGCCGCTCTGTTTATTGTTGGGTCAGGTTCGTTGAGCAATGCCAGAATAATGTTTTCATCGTTCGATATTTTATTCAAAAACAAATGTTTAATTAACTGTAGCTTGTCTTTTGAATCTTTTGAAGCCAACAAAGTATCAATATTTTGTTGAGTAAGTGTTGTAATAGTTGCATAATCGAGGCTATCTATCGCTTTGAGAGCCAATTCACGAATTTCTTCATCTTCAGTAACTTCCAATACTTTTTGAATAGGTTTTTTGAATTCTTGCCTATAAGTTGGGTTTATATTTTTGAGAATAGATTTTATAATTGATAGATTATCAACGTATTTATCTAAAAGATTGACAGCATAAAGTTCGAGCGCGCGAGGGTTTGTTTCTGAGAGCAACAATACACTTCGTTCAACGGTTTCAATATCGTCTTCTCTTAGTTTTTTAACCAACACATCGGTGCCATAAAATTCGGCATCTTTGTCTTTTTTCCGAGCACGTTCTTTTAAAATTTGTCGTATTTTTTCTTTGTACGAATTGTACAGTTTAATAGATACTACCGACCATGTAAGCAAAATGGGCAAAAACAGAAGCGGATAGTATCGCAGATTGAACCCAGAGGGCGTTCCCAATATTTCGGTAACCACAAATAAAAATACGCCAGCTATACCGATGGATATTTGCATAATAACTCCCACTTTTGTTTGAATGGAAAGTTTTTGCTCATCGGGAAGTGGCTGATAAAGAATATTGAACGATGGGTCGTCGAGTGAACGGCGCAATACCCTTTCGAGAGTTTTGTTGATAACAATAAATGCAAAGAAGCTCAGTGTTGATGCACCCGAAATAATACCCGTAAAGGTTGCAATCACTATCAAACTTGTGGAGGTAAGCGGCAAAATTGTTAAGCCGAGTTTTACTCCGTATTTACTCAAAATGCGGCTTGAGAAATACGACATCACCAATTCTCCAATTTTTAACAAACCAAATACAACGGCAAGAAAGTTTGATATTGTATCTGTTTCGTTCACAGGGAATAATCTTCCTTTTTGTTCGTTTATGCTTGCCAAAAATCCAAAGTCGGAGAAATAAATTGTAGCCATGGATAAAAAGGCAGATGCAAATATTAATCGGAAATATTGGTCTTTGAACAGGTTTTTAAAACTGGTTGGCGAATCTGTAAATTCCTCATCTACATCTGGTTGTGTAATTTTTTCGGGAAATTGTTTGTAGATAACAAACAAAATAATGATGCTTAAAAATATTCCGCAAACACCTATAAGCAACAAGTCGTAATCGTGGCTTAAATATTTGCGTATAAGAGGTATAGCAAGATAACCAAAAATGGAAGCTATTACACCTCCCATGTTTATCAATCCAAATAAGCGTTTTACTTGACGCAGGTTGAGCAACCGTATGGCTAATCCTCCCGATTCGATACCAACGAGCGAAATAAATGGCCACGCCCAAATGAAAACAAAGAAGCTCAACCAACTGTCCTCAAATTCGTATAATCCCAAACGCCCTACAATGGTTACAACTGCCATAAACAGCAATGCACCAAAAAATAGTGCCCTGCTACTTACCCGCTTTTGTAGAACAGAATATAATAAGGTGCTGAGGTACCCCACTACACCGGAGGCGATATATGCAAGTGGAAGTTGGTCGTTGGTAAAATGCTGAATGAAAATGGAGTTTGCAGGGACAAAATAGAACGCAATAAACAATCCCAAGAAGAAGGAATGAAAAAACAACAAAAGAAATTTTGTGTATTCCTCCGCCTTAAGCTCAAATGCTCTTATTATGAATTGTTTTACATTCATTTTCTACTTTTGCAATCCAATTTTAATGGAAGCCTAAACTTCCGGTGTTTTTTCTAAAACCTTTTCTGTTGTAGTCTTTCGTATTTGTATCACTTTTGCCAGCACAAACATACTAATAATAAATGCAACTGTGATAATAATTGTATAATATAATTCACTTTCGGGTAATGGTATGTTAAATATTGAAACAAATGCTTGTACAAGGTTTATAAAACCAAGTATAAGTGTAACCCAAACCACGATTGTCATTAAAATATTCGAAAACCAACCGTTGATGTTTTTATCACCCATTACTCCTCTGTTATTTATCACTATTATCAGAAATATGCTTATGAACGGTAAAATGAAGCCGTTGAGAGCCTGTGCCAAAATAATGGCTGGTATGGGTTTTACGTCTGCCAATCCGAATATTATTCCCGTTAGTAGCACTACAAACCATACTGTTTTGAAATAGGTTGATTGGGTTGACCATTTGCTATCGGTTGAACTGCTTTGGAACAAACTTTTGGCAGTAATTGCCGATGCTAAAGGCGCTGTAATTGCCGATGAAAATCCTGCGGCAAACATTCCAAAACCAAATATATACACTGCCCAAGCACCAATTTCTGAAGTGAGTGTATCGGCAAGAGCTTCAAACGAATATTCCGTTTCAATAGCAGTACCCACAGCAAGTATAGACATGGATATTATCCCTCCTAATATAATGGCAACGGATATTCCAAAGCGCATTTCGCTAATTTTCTGAGTCTTACCTTCAATAACACCCGAACCTAAAAAAATGTCGTAAGGTACAACCGTAGTTCCTATCAAACCCAAAATAAGTAAACCAGCACCGTCTCCATCAGGGATTTTGGGAATAAAGCTGCCTTCTAAAATTGCTTCTATTGGGGGATTCAACTGAATGGCTGTGGTGAAAAATGCAACCCCCATCGAAAACACAAGAATACCCATAAAATTGGCAATGTATGTGATAGAAGGTAGATTTAAGGTTAAAAATACCAAAACCCCCATAATCAATACCAATAATTTGGGTGAAACATTGTCGAACATAAGTACAAGCCCCGAAATAGCCCCAATGAAATTACCTGCTTCGTACGCTGCACAACCAATAATAATAGCACCAATAACAAGAATGAGAACACTTTTTTTGCTGCTACTATTTTCAAATTGTTTTCCTATTGCTTGTCCTAAATTTTTACCCGAAATTATTGTAATGCGTGCACTTGCTTCCTGCAACAATACACAAGCTGCTGTAGAAAAAACGAGTGCCCATAATAAGTCGAACTCAAAAGTTGCACCTGCTTTGGTTGCTGTTGTTACAGTACCCGGACCAATAAATGCGGCGGATATAACAGACCAAAATAAAATGCTCAATATTTTTTTCTTAAAGCTCATTAGCGTAGGGCATTAGATTCTCGTTTCGTTAAGTACCAATTTTTTTTAATTTCTGAGTTAAACCAAATAATATACCAATTAATATACTACTTCACATACATATTAAAACTATCCTACGTAATAATGATTTCAAAATATAGCGTCGTTTAACATAAACCAAAGCACTAAGATGAACTTTTTGTCTGCAAATATTTTTTTTTAACGATTATAAAATTACGAAATTAAATGGTATAAAAAAAAGATTTGTTACAAAATTTTCTTTTTATGCATTATCGTTATGCGATTTCACAATTTTATCGGCACTTTCTTTTATCTGATTCGATAGCTCTTTCAACTGTTCAACGAGTTTTTCTATGTTGATTGAGCCGTTATCTGCTTTGTCAACCAATTTTGAGAATGCAATTAGTTTTGTTTGTTCTTCGGCAAAAACTTTAATCAACGTACTTACTTCCTCGTCTGTTTGAGTGGTTTTGGGTTTTGCTGCCGCAGCATTTGCATTGGGTGTGATGTCTTTTGCGTATTTTTCGAGAAGATTTACTTTTCTCTTCTCTTTTTTATCGCTTTCTATAGTCCCGTGTACTTTGAAGTGCTTGTTCATGTAGTACAACAATATCATAATTGCAATTCCTGCTACTATGAACGAGATGATTAGGTAGTTGATAATCATGCGGGTACGAGTTTTTTGCATTTCTTGGGTTTTCACCTCAATTTCGGCATCAATGTCGTCAATATATACTCCACTACCCACAACCCAACCAAGGTCTTTGAAATATTTTACGTACGATTGTTTGGGTACATCGTATTTTGTTTCGTTCTTTGTTTCTTTTTTCCAACGATACGAAACAAACCCCCCATCGCCTTCTTTACTTTTTGCCAGAAACGCTTCGTATAGGTTCCAGTCTTGTCCAAAGGCAACGTTTAATTCTTTGTTTGTGTGAATTTTACCTTCGCCAGCAAGCCAAGTTGGGTTCATTATAAGGCGAGGAGTTGGTTGGGTATCGTCGTTTATCCAGAAATATCCTTTTCCTTCATCGTATCGAATGGTACGTAGGTCGGATATACTTTTTTCAACGGCTTCTTTTATGGCATCTTCTATATAGATACCAGTTCCAATAATCCAGCCCCAGTCTTTGAACAAACGAACGTACGAAAATTTTTGGTCTTCTACCTGATTTTTAGCAGATAAGCCACCGTTTGTGGGCACTAACCAACGATAATCAACAAAGCCTTCTCCCAGCGAATCGCAGGCTTCTACACAGGCAACAAATACGTTTTTGGTCGAACCATTGGCATTATTAAATTTTACCGAATCGAGTACAGTTCCGTTGTATTCTTCAAATGCCGATTCCAATATCATGGTTGGGAATGGTGTTTCATCGGTTATTATCCAAAAATAGCCTTTTCCGTTGTTGTAACGAATTTGTTTAATGAGCTCTATCGCCTGTTTTTTTGCTTCCGAAAGGGGAAGGCTTCCTCTTTTTACTTTTTCGTTTTTTTCGTTGAGTATGGCTTCAACAATATCAATATTGTTTCGTAAACGGCTTCCCGAAAATTTGATAAGTTTATCCTTTTCCTTTGCATTGCTATAGTTGGTTTCCAAAATGGTGTAGGCAATGTTTACAAAGTTTTTGAGGTTGTTTTCTATCTTCTTCTGCTCGGTTTCGCGGTACGAAAGTATTTCTTTTTGACCTCTGTTCATCAAACTTATTATGTTGAATATCAACGAAACAATGATGAAGAACGCAATAATTAAAATAACAATAAATAGTATTTTCGATTTGAATTTCATCGTTCGTATTGTTATGTTGTTAATGTGATTTTTTTAATTAGTAAACCGTTTGTTATTTAATAACCAGTAAATAGATGGACAGTACAAGCAATATAAGACTAAATACAGGCCAGAATAGCAATTTTGTGATAAGATTTTTCTTGTAGTGAAAGAAAAACCGGTCTGTATCGCGGCTATACATTACTGTGTCAATAAAAATAAGCAAAATCATAAAGTACATGGCTATATAAATATATTCGAAATATACCATATTTTCAACCACAAGGTCGCGGCGAAGCGATACGTGGGCGAGAAGAATGGCGAAAAAGAACGAACCAATGGGGCTTAACACCCTTGTAACAAGGTCTATATTGCGTGTTGCAATGGTGATAAGAATAAATAGTACAGAGAGCATTACCAACATAGGAAGCAAACTCGAAATAATTGCACCCACAAAATTTCGGGTTAAGTTTACGTCGAAATACAATTCTGGAGCTTTGTCTTTGCAATCGAAATGTTCAATTCCAAAATTGGTATTGTACTGATTGGTTTTATAAATGAAATTACTTGTAATTATATCCCAGTTTTGAACCACCAAATCTCGGCGCAAACCCGGCAGCATTCGCGGATTTATGTATTTATAGGCATCTAAATCGGGCGTTAGCACAATGTTCTTTTCAAAATTACGCGGCACAATACGTACCATTAAGTCTTTTTTGTCGAGAGGATATTTTGCAAAGTCGAAACTTTTTTTCACCACTATCTGAAAATACCAGCCGTAGAGCAGGTAGTTTTGTTCTTTTGACTGAAAATGAAATGTTTTTCGCATTTCATCGTCAACAGCTTCGGGAAATATTACACCTCTGTCGCCTTCTTCTACCATTGATTGGGCAAAGGCATCGTATTTTTGCCACAAATAGCCCGACAACATCACATTGCTTGAGGTTGGAAATTCCATCGATTCGATAAAAATCCCTGTGGGAACATAAATAGGCTCTTCTTTGCATTTGTTTCGTACATCGCGTCCGTAGATGTTTTTTATGTTGTCCAAACCTGTTTTATCCACAATCCTAACGGCACCTTCATCTTCCTTAATATCGTATTTGAGTGTAAGATACCACACAAAAGCAATTTCGAAAAACAGCAACGCCGAATAAAGCACCGACAGCATTACCAACCGCGAAACGCCTCCGGTATATGCTTTGGTTCCTACTGTGAGCACTCCCAAGCCACCCAAAACAATAAGCAAACTAATGGTGAGCAAGAAATTTCTCAAAACATTTTTTCGAATGGGTATTTCATCAATTACAAACACCACAATCAGCGACCAATCAATCGAAGGAATTGCTTGATAAAACATCCACGAATCCTGTCCTGTAATTTCGTTTTTGTGCTCAAGAACACCGCTTTCGGCACGCATTACGGTAAGTTCGCCCAACTTATAGTATTGATTATCATCTCTTTCGATTGAAATTTCAAAAATTGTTTTTGCCGATTTATTTCCTTCGTTCATGTTGTATTCATTCACCGGATGGGCTATAAATGTACCATTTTGCGAAAGGAGAAAACCATAGCCCGAACGTTCCAATTTCAAGCTATCCATCAGGGTTTTTATGTCGGTTACTAAAAAATCGACATATACGTAGCCTGTTACTAATTTGTTGTTGGTTGCCGAATCTATTCTAAAAATGGGACTCGAATATACTTTTATTAAGTCGCTTCTTTCAATTTTTTTAACCGAATCGATTGAAGCATAATAGGGTGAAAATGTGCGAATATCAGGGCTTGATGTATTGGGTACAAATGCTACGCCTATACCAAATAGTTTATTTCGATAATCGAGATGTTTTACTAATGTAGGTTTTAAATTCTGATTGTTTAATTTTCCTGTAGCAATATCATTGGCTAAGGTATCGGCAATTTTTATTACACGTTGAAACACAGAATCCAAACGCTGAGCGGTAAGTTTTGCTCTATATTCTGTATTTTTTTTTGTACTTTCCCTTTTGTCGTTTGTGTATGCAAGAAAAAAATAAAATACAACTGAAGCAGAAATAAAACAAATGATAGCTGTGTTTAGGGCTATTTTATAGTAGATGTTTT
>JFJP01031756.1_pt1 | contig 15048 bp, 14 predicted proteins | sample 431651 | NCBI WGS metagenome assembly JFJP01 (sample SAMN02602958, study PRJNA72255) | Microbial mat metagenome, whole genome shotgun sequencing project. | biome: fresh water; feature: sink hole; material: water; isolation source: purple microbial (photo- and chemosynthetic) mats found in...
TACTAACATATTCGGATGATAGTTTTGTGATAACACCATCATCGTGGCAATGGCACGAATCGCACCTTCTTTTACTGTTTCCGATAAGTTATTCATCATTTCAGGTTTGGTAATTTCCTCTGCCATAAAGTGTGCAAGGCGATTGCCAAATAAACGCAGCCGTGCCTCGCGTGCCACTTTGTAAATGACATAAGCATCCCACAACCCTGTAATGGGAATGGCAATCCAAGCAAACCCTAAGCGCGAGCTGCCTTTGCCAAAAATACTCAGCAAAATAAAATTAACCAGCGAGCTGCTTAAAATAACTTTGGCTTTATACAGTAAACCAACCAACAAAAGCTTGGATTTTGGGACGTGTTTGAGGGGGTCGATGTTCAGATAACGCACAATCGGGTCAGGCAATTCTAAAGCCGCGCGGGCTAAAATATTTTCTACGCTGTCCATTTCAGGCAGGGAAGGGGAATGGTGCATTCGATGGTCGCCTGTTAAACAGGCTAAACTGTGGGTTGTGCGTAAGCCAAGCCAAAATAACACCGCCATTTCAATCACTAACATCACTAATACAACAAGGACATAGTAGGTGTAATAGAGCGCGGGGCTAAATGCGGCGTGATATTTCCATTCAAACCAAATAGAGACCACCGTGGTTAAAGCACCAATCGCAAAAGCAATCACCGCCGCAAATAGGGTAATGCTGTTGGTGAGGGTTTCTGTCATATCATCAGGCGGTAAATCATCAATGGTAAGGTCGGAAAACTTTTCAGTCCCTACGCTTTGTGCTAAATATTGATAATAGCGTACTCCAAGTTTTTCCAGAAAACCTGTGGCTTGCTCGCGTGAATAAGCAGGTATTGAGTGATTTTCAGTTTCCATGAGAATACGCTCCTGAGATGGATTAATTTAAACGGTGGCTAACCAGCCTGCAATAAAACTTTGCGTTAGTCGTAATACGTCATGTTCTATTTCAGCCGTGCGGGTTGGATTATCTTTTTCTGTCATGGAGAGGCTACAGAGTCCATGCACACTTGCCCACAAAATACGGGCGGCTTGTTGTTGCTGTGCTGCGGTTGTATTGCCAGCAAGCTGTTGAAAAAAAAGTTCACCCTCCTGAAAAATAGCCGCGTGTTTTTCTTGATACCAAACAGGCAGGGGCTCTAGGGTAAGCCGCTGTGTAGAGAGCATTTGCCAACGATGAAAGTTTTGTCTTGCAAAGGCTAAATAAGTTTGCATTAACGCCAGCAAGTGTTGCTCAGGTGGCAGAGTAGTGGGAATTTGGGCTAATTGGGCGGCTAAATCATCCAAAGTAATCGCTTTTAATTGCAGAATTAAATCCGCCATATTGTCAAACACTTTGTAAATACAGCCCACTGTGTAGCCTATTTCCATCGCAATTTCACGCACTTTTAACGCACCTACCCCTTCTTCTGTGACCAGTGTTTTCGCGGCCTGAAGCACCATTGCCTTGATTTGTGCTTCACTGTGTTCGGTTCTTCGTGCCATAGGGTGTTTCCTTAAATCAAGACAAGCGAGGCTTAAGGCGCAGATAAAACGTCTGCACAGGCTTTAGGCATCACAGGATGGGGTGGGGAAGGTGTGTGCTTAACTATGGGGGCTTTTTCAAACCAGCTTATCAATTCCGCACCACAGCCATCCCCTGCGGGAATCGCGGCTTGTTTTTCACAGTCAGGGCTGTCAGGCGGACAATGCAGACGTAAATGAAAATGGTCATCGTGATAAAACCACGGGCGGATTTTGCGTAACCAGTCACGCTCCTCACCTGCGCTGTCACATAATTCTTTTTTGATATATGGATTCACAAACACTCTGTCCACCTCGGGCAATTGTGCGGTTAATTTAAGCACTAAGGTATGTTGCTGTGTCCACCTATTTTTATCCAGTCCTGGTTTATCAATGGTTAGCATCGTGGGCTGGTGAATGTTACTGCGTTGTGCATTAGCATTGGCATAGCTGTTGGGGTCTAAATTAAACCAAACATCAGCATCAAGTCCTGTTTGATGGCTGCGGTGTCCAAAAGGCAACGGCCCGCCGCGTGCTTGTCCTAAATCGCCAATCTGTAAGGGGTTGATGGCTTGTTGCTGGGCTTGTTTTGCCAAAGTTTGTAGTGCTTGAATTAAGCTTGGATGACCATAATGGCGATGCCGTTCCAAGTGAACCACCAAATAGCCTTCCCCTTGTAATGGCAGGGCTTGTGCGCCTGCAATACAGCCACTATTAGGCTTGCCAATAACGCGCGGCTGGGCTTGAGTTGGATTGGAAACGGTTGCCCAAGTTTTTGCCATAACAGGTGATGATAATAACAAACAGGTTCCGATTAAAAATTTTTTGTGTGACATCATCTTAAATGTCTCCTTAAAGAAGTGTTTGTGCTTGTAAATCAGCATGATAGGAAGAACGCACCAGCGGCGCACTGGCAACTTGTTTAAAGCCTAATCCGGAGGCTATTTTGGCATATTCTGCAAATTGTTCAGGATGAATATAGGCTTTCACGGGTAAATGGTCTTTACTGGGTTGCAAATATTGTCCAAGTGTCAACATCGAACAACCATGCGCCAGTAAATCCTTCATTACTTGCACAACTTCCTCTGTTGTCTCCCCTAATCCAAGCATTAAGCCTGATTTGGTTGGAATGCTTGGCAATCTGGCATGATGCAATGCTAATAAATTCAGTGATTGTTGATAATCTGCGCCAGGTCTGGCTTGTGGATAAAGGCGTGGCACGGTTTCTAAATTGTGATTAAACACATTACACGGTTGGGCGACTAAAATGTTCATCGCCTTTTCCAAGCGACCACGAAAATCAGGGACTAAAATTTCAATGTTGGTGGTTGGACTGTGTTGCCGAATCGCTTGAATACAAGCGGCAAAATGTCCTGCGCCGCCATCGCGTAAATCATCTCGATTAACCGAGGTAATTACCACATATTTCAACGCCATTTCTGCAATGGTAATAGCCAGATTTTCAGGCTCGGCTGGATTTAGAGCTTGTGGCTTGCCATGTGCCACATCACAAAAGGGACAACGTCGCGTACACAAATCGCCCATAATCATAAAAGTTGCCGTGCCGTGTGAAAAGCATTCGCCTAAATTTGGACACGCTGCCTCTTCACAGACAGTGTGTAAATTTTGCTGGCGCAAGGTTTGTTTTAAACGACTGATTTCTGGATTGGCAACGACTTTAATTCGTATCCAATCCGGTTTGCGTAACGGCGCGGTCGTTGTTTCAACTTTAATCGGAATGCGTGCCAATTTATCCGCATTGCGCTGATGCGATTGTGGAGTAGAACGCGATGGGGCTTTGCTGTGTGTCATATAAAGGCTTTGAGTAAGGCGGAAATAACAGGGATGGCAAGCTCTTCTGTGCGAATAGTTACGCCTTCAGCAGCAAGCGAGGTTACTTTTAAGTCAGGATAACCACAGGTGTTAATGGCATCAAAAGGGCTTAAGTCTAGTTGATTGTTTAAACTTAAACCGTGATAACAACAGCCTTTTTTAACCCGTAACCCAACCGAACCGATTTTTTTTTCACAAACATAAACCCCAGGGGCTTCTGCTTTGGCATAAGCGTTAATACCGTATTGAGCCAATGCGGTTATCATGGCTTGCTCTAATAAAGTGACTAATTGCCGAATGTTGAGATGAAGACGCTGGATGTCAAACAGAGTGTAAATCACCAGTTGCCCTTGCCCATGATAAGTGATTTGTCCACCACGGTCAGATTGCACCAGAGGAATTGAATTAGCCGATAATAAATGTTCTTTTTTGCCATTTAAACCTAAGGTGTAAACGGGGGGATGTTCGATAAGCCAGATTTCATCGGCGGTTGTTGGATTACGCTGCAAAGTGAAATCTTGCATTGCCCGCAGTGTAACAAGATAGTCTTGTAGTCCTTGTTGTCGAATGATAGGCGGCATTTGAGTTTTAAGTTTTGCAGAGATAAAGTGGCTATTGAACTAAAAACTTGCCCAATTTTTGCATGGCTCGACTGAACGATTTATTTGTAAACTTAAGCAATAACCTTGTGTCATTGTTAATAAAATTAGCAATACTGTCAAGTTGTAACTTTTTAACGATTGCACTGATGACTGGAATTTGCCTGTCACTGTTAATAAAAAAAACCCATGTCAGTTATGACACGGGTTTTTAATTTTTTCAACGCCGTTTCAAGAACAGAATGAATTAACCATTGACTAAATAATGGGTAAAAATACTCGCGGCATACCCTAATGCAATCACAGGAGTCCATTTTAAGTGACTGAAAAAAGTATATTTATGGTTAGATTGTCCCATCAGCGCAACGCCTGCCGCAGAACCGACTGATAGCATAGACCCACCGACACCTGCGGTTAATGTAACTAACAGCCATTGATATAAGTCCATGTTTAAATTCATGTTTAATACCGCAAACATCACAGGAATATTATCCACAATGGCGGATAAAATACCGACTAAAATGTTAGCAGTGGTGTGTCCTAAACCGTCATACATTGTGCCAGATAATAGTTCTAAATAGCCGATGTAACCCAAGCCACCGACGGCAAACACTACACCGAAGAAGAACAACAAAGTGTCCCATTCTGCGTTATGCACTTGTTGAAAAATATCAAATTTTTCTTCGCCTTTTACATGATAGACAGTTTTCAAGGCATAAGAATAGGCCATTAAAATACCCAAACCAGTCATCATGCCCATAAACGGTGGCAGATGTAAGAACTGTTTGAAGCTTACGGCTAAACCAATCGTAAAAACAAACAGCAAACACACTTCAATCGCACCTTTTTTCATTTGAACCGCTTCTTCATTCGTGGCTTCTGGATGGACATCAGGCACGGCAAAATACATAAAAGCCGCAGGCACTGCATAATTCACCAGTGAAGGAATGAATAATTTGAAAAAGTCAAAAAACTCAGCATAACCTGCTTGCCAAACCATTAAGGTGGTAATGTCGCCAAAAGGACAAAACGCCCCGCCTGCATTGGCAGCAATCACTAAATTCACAAAACCGATAGAGATAAATTTTTCATTATCTTTGCCTACCGCTAAAACCACCGCGCCAACCAGCAATGCGGCGGTCAAATTGTCTGCAACAGCGGATAAGAAGAACGTGATAACCCCTGTAATGACAAACAATTGCCGATAACCAAATTGTTTTCGCACCAGCCAAGAGCGCAAGGCTTCAAACACATTGAGCTTTGCCATACTATTAATATAGGTCATCGCAACCAATAAAAACAACATTAACGCGCCGTATTCTTTTAAGTTGTGTTCAAAGGCTTCGTGTAATTGTTCGGTTGAAATTCCCGCTTGGGCGGCGAGAATGGCAACGTGCGCCCAAATAATCCCTGCGGCTAAAATCACAGGTTTGGATTTGCGCATGTGGGTAAATTCTTCGGTCATCACAAAACCGTAAGCGACCAAGAAAATCAACACGCAATAAACCCCGCGTTCTGTTCCTGTTAGCCCTAGGTTGCCAAATTTATCTTCACCTGCTATTGCCAAATCAGGCAGCAGCAGTAAAGATGCTAAAATAATGAATAAACGTAACAAAGTAACCTCCTTTCTTTAATTATAAGTAGCTAAAAAGCAAATAAAAAATTCAACCCGCAATATTATCATTATACAATAAGCTTTGTCATTTAATGGCTTGTGGACTTACGATGTGCTATCGGGTCTAATTTGCTTTCATTTACTCACTATTTTTCTATGTATCAATACAACAGCGACGATCAAAAACTTATTGAAGAACGGGTGACGCAGTTTCGTGGTCAAACCGAACGCTTTTTAAACGGCGAACTACATGAAGACCAGTTTCGTGCGTTACGCTTAATGAACGGCTTGTATGTACAAACCCATGCGCCGATGTTGCGGGTCGCGATTCCTTATGGACTGCTTTCTGCCCAGCAAATGCACAAATTAGGCGATATTGCTAAAAAGTACGATAAAAATTATGCGCACTTTAGTACTCGGCAAAATATTCAATATAATTGGCCGCAGCTGGAAAAAGTGCCTGATATTTTGGCAGAATTGGCAACCGTGCAAATGCACGCGATTCAAACCAGTGGAAATTGTCTACGCAATACGACCACCGACCATTTAGCGGGGGTGTGTCAAGATGAACTTGAAGACCCGCGTCCTTATTGTGAAATTATTCGCCAATGGACGACCTTTCATCCTGAATTTGCTTATTTACCGCGTAAATTTAAAATTGCCGTCAGTGGGGCAGCGCATGATAGAGCGGCTACGCAATTTCATGATATTGGGATTCATTTGGTTAAAAATGACGCAGGTGAAATCGGTTTTCGGATTTTGGTTGGCGGCGGTTTAGGGCGTACCCCTGTCATTGGCTCAGAAATTCGCCCCTTCTTAGAGAAAAAACATTTGCTGTCGTATTTAGAAGCGATTTTGCGAATTTATAACCTCTACGGGCGGCGCGATAATAAATACAAAGCGCGGATTAAAATTTTAGTCAATGAAACAGGGATTGACCGCTTTCGCCAGCAAGTCGAAGCAGAATGGCTAGTTATCAAAAATAGCATGGAATTGAGTGCCGAACAAATTGCAGAAATGAAAGGCTATTTTCCACTTCCTGCTTATGAACCCGATGCAGCGGTAGATACAACCTTTAGTGCGCAATTAACCAGCGATGCGGCTTTTGCAACGTGGGTAAAATTTAATACGCAAGCGCATAAAGTGGCAGGCTATCGAGCGGTGTTTGTTTCTTTAAAAGCCCCCGATTCCCCCCCTGGCGATATTACCGCTGAAAATTTACACGCGGTTGCGGATTTAGCAACAGCGTACAGTTTCGGTGAAATTCGCAGCACCCATCGGCAAAACTTGGTGTTAGCGGATGTCAAACAAGCCGATTTATATCCGTTGTGGCAAAAACTCGCGGCGGTGCAGTTAGCTACGCCGAATATTGGCACGGTGACGGATATTATTTGCTGTCCGGGTTTGGATTTTTGTGCATTGGCAAACGCAGGCTCGATTGGCGTGGTTAAAGCGTTAAACGAAGTCTTAGATGATATGGATTACATTCACGATTTAGGCGACATAAAAGTTAATATCTCAGGCTGTATGAATGGCTGTGCGCACCAAAGTGTTGGGCATATTGGCGTTTTGGGGGTGGATAAAAAAGGGGTGGAATGGTATCAAATTACCTTAGGGGGTAGTTCAGAAAATGAAGCGGCTATCGGTGAACGGTTAGGGCCTGCGGTGGCACAGGATAAAATTGTTTCTGCCATTACCACGCTATTAGAGGTGTATGTTGCCCAACGTTTGGAGGGTGAATCTTTTTTAAATACAGTAAAACGGGTCGGTATCAGCCCTTTTAAGGAACAGGTTTATGCAACTCATTAAAGATAAAAGGCTAACAGAAAATAATTGGCACTATTGTGCGGACGAGGATAGCTTAGTCGCGGGGAATATCACCGTTTCGTTTGCGCGTTGGCAAAAAGACCACGCTCAATTACAACAACACAGCGGTAAAGTGGGAATACGGGTAACGGTGGCAGATGATTTTGAGGTGATTAGTCAGGTACTTAGCCAATTGCCACTGATTGAACTGAGCTTTGCAGCGTTTACTGATGGGCGTTTATTTTCGCGGGCGCAACTGTTAAGACGGGCAGGCTTTGCGGGTGAATTGCGTGCGGTTGGGCAATTTATGCTGGATCAAATTTTTTATTTATCCCAAGTCGGGGTAAATGCGTTTTACTTGGAAAATACTGCCCAAGCCAGTCTTGCCTTGTCAGCATTGGATGATTTTTCCAGCAGTTATCAATTGTAGCGCATTGAGACTTCCCTCTGCCTTCTTTAAAAAAGGGGAAACTCCCGCCTTTCATAAAGGACGGTTGGGGTGGATTTAAAAATGTAACTGCCTGATAACTTATGTATTTCTACTTAACTGTGTTTAACCACTAAAATTTGAGGCAAGCGAAAAAAATACCATGATTTGGAACGCCTTACTGCTCGCTTTACGCGAAATTCGCCGCAACATCCTGCGCTCATTTTTAACCATTTTAGGGATTGTTATCGGCATTGCGGCTGTCATTATTATGGTCACAGTGGGTAACGGGGTTACGGTTAAAGTCTCTGAACAAATTTCCAGTTTAGGGAGTAATCTATTAGTGGTGCGCTCTGGAGGGCGCGGTATTACAGGGGCGAAAGCATTTGCAATTGAGGATGTGAAAGCACTTTCGCAAGAAATTAGGCATCTTCAAGCCATTGCACCATTAGCTTCTAAAAATACGACGGTTATTTATGGCAATCGCAACTGGAGCAGTACCGTTTCAGGCGTGACCAACACTTATTTTACGGCGGGCAATTGGACACTTGAACAGGGGCGACTTTTTAGCGATAGCGATTTACGCAATGGTACGATGAATTGCGTGATTGGACATACCGTTTGGAAAGAGCTTTATGAAGGGCAAAGTAGTGTTGGCAGCAAAATACGGCTGCAAAAACTCTCTTGTAATGTGATTGGCTTGCTTGCCGCAAAAGGGCAATCGGTAGGCGGTGGGCGCGACCAAGACGATGCGGTCTTAATTCCTTTGCGGGCGATGCAGCGGCGTATTGCAGGCAATCAAGACATCGGCACTATTTTAATTTCTGTTGAAGACGGTCGTTCCACCGAAAAAGTGCAAAAACAAATTGAGTGGCTATTGCGTGAGCGGCGACATTTATCGGCGAATGAAGAAAATGATTTTTTCATTATTGATACCAAGCAAATTGCAGAAATGCTAACAGGAACAACGCAAATTTTAACTTCACTGTTAGGCGCGGTTGCGGGGGTGAGTTTATTAGTTGGCGGGATTGGGATTATGAACATTATGCTGGTTTCTGTCACTGAACGGACGCGCGAAATTGGCACACGCTTGGCAATCGGTGCATTGGAAAGTGAAGTGTTATTACAATTTCTGGTAGAAGCGGTGGTGTTATCAACTTTGGGGGGATTGGTTGGTATTGTCCTTGCGTTGATTTCATCGGTGTTAATTGCCGATTCGATGGAAGTGCCGTTTATATTAGATGTCAATATTATCGTGATTGCCTCGCTTTTTTCAGCAGGTGTCGGGATTGTATTTGGCTATTTTCCTGCCCGCAGTGCCGCAAGACTTAATCCCATTGAAGCGTTACGGCACGAATAACGTTGTCGCTAAATTTTTAGGAGTGAACAGATTATGATTTTTGATTATGAAACATTGCGCTGTATCTGGTGGGGATTTTTAGGATTACTGCTGATAGGTTTTGCGGTGAGCGGTGGTTATGATTTAGGGGTTGGGGTGTTATTACCTTATTTAGGTAAAACAGACGACGAGCGGCGGGTGATTATCAATGCCTCCGCACCTACTTGGGAAGGCAATCAAGTCTGGCTCATCACCGCAGGCGGTGCGTTATTTGCTGCTTGGCCGATTGCCTATGCGGTTGCTTTTTCCAGCTTATATGTCGCTCTATTTTTAACGCTGTTCGCCTTGTGGCTGCGTCCTTTAGGGTTTGACTATCGCAGCAAAATGCCCAATCAACAATGGCGTGATTATTGGGATAAAGCCCTCTTTATCGGTGGCTTTGTACCCGCGCTCATTTTTGGAGTCGCCTTTGGCAACTTGCTCAAAGGGATTCCGTTTCATCTGGAAAGCGATATGCGGATGAGTTATTTAGGCGATTTTTGGGGACTGCTCAATTTATTTTCCCTTATTGCAGGCGTGGTGAGTTTATTTATGCTGACCATGCACGGCGCGGTGTTCTTACAACTTAAAACCGAAGGAGCGATTCAAGAACGGGCAAAAAAAGCGGTGGTTTTAGCGACCAGTGTCACCTTAGCGGCGTTTGCCTTGGCAGGTTTATGGGTTACTCGTTTAGAAGGCTATCACGTTACTTCGGTGATTCACGAAAATGGGGTTTCCAATCCGTTAGCTAAATTTGTTAAACGCGGCGAAGGCTTGTGGCTCGATAATTATCAACATATCCCAGCATTGTGGGCAATTCCTGTTTTAGTATTTGTTGCAGGTGGTTTAACCATTTGGTTGTCTAAAAAAGACCAACCGGGCTGGGCGTTTATCAGCAGTGCCAGCGCGATTGCGGGGATTATTTTAACCGCAGCAGTGTCAATGTTTCCGTTTTTAATTCCCTCCAACATTTCGCTCAACAGTTCATTGACTATTTGGGATGCAAGCTCCAGTCACAAAACGCTGCAAATTATGTTTTGGGCAACGGTGATTTTTTTACCGATGGTGTTGCTGTACACCCGCTGGGTGTTTAAGGTATTGCGCGGCAAAGTCACGGTACAGCAAATTCAACAACAGCCTTACCATTTTTATTAGGAGCGCGTGATGTGGTATTTCACTTGGATATTAGGTTTATTACTGGCTTGCTCGTTAGGGATTATCAACGTGTTACGTTTAGAAGCCCAAGAATCCTTAGCTAAAGATTCTTTGGCTCTCGACCCGTTGACACATTTATTGACCAAGCCCGCCATTTGGCAGCGTATGCGAGAAAAGGTTGATAATTCCAGACGCAATCGTGCGCCCTTTTCCTTGTTATTCTTGAGTACGGCTGAGTTTGTGCAAAAAAATGCCTTGTCTGTCCATGAGCATAATGCAGTTTTGTGGGATGTGGTTGCGGTATTAAAAAAGAATTTGCGTGATGGTTTAGACCTTGCCGCGCGGTTTGATCAAGACAGTTTTTTAGTGGTATTGACAGGCGTGTCGCTGCCTAAAGCGCAAGCCTTAGCGCGGACTATCGCGTTAGCCATTGAAACAACGGTGCAAACCAGTGAAAATCAAACTATCAGCATTCGCAGCGGTGTTGTCGAATACGCGCCACAAAATGCGGCAGTTTTAAGCATTGAAGAGGAAGTTGCACAATTGGTCAGTAAAGTTCAGCAAGTGATGTAAGTTGAAAATGCAAATAACCACGATTGACTTGTTGCGACACGGCGCGGTAGCGGGAGGGACGTATTATCGCGGGCGCACGGATGACCCGTTAAGTGAGCAAGGTTGGCAACAAATGCGCTATTGGGCAAGTCAAACGAGACCGTGGACACAGCTGGTTAGCTCGCCTTTATGTCGCTGTAAAAATTTTGCGATTGAATTGAGTGAACAAACACAGTTGCCTTTAAAAATAGACCCTGCTTGGCAAGAGCTTGATTTTGGTGATTGGGAAGGAAAAACCGCCACTGAAATTAGCCAGCATGACCCTGACGCTTTAACGCTTTTTTATCAAAACCCCGAGCAGAATCCACCGCCGCATGGCGAAACGATAACAGTTTTTCAGCAGCGTGTGAGCGATGCGTGGCAGCAAGTAATCAGCGAATTTCGCGGCGAGTCAGTCTTAGTGGTTTGTCATGCGGGGGTAATTCGCACCCTGTTTTGTCAGTTGCTGAATATCCCCCAACAAAACCGTTTTGCGGTAGCAGTTGATTATGCGAGTTTAACGCGCTTTGTGTGTTATCACACAGAAACAGGCGATTTTGTGATGTTGGAGTTTCATAATCTGGGCGAAAACGGACAATGAAAAAAATAATCCTGTCCGCATTTTTTACTCCGCCACTGTTTACACTAGCCCTCTAACTATTTTTTAGCTCAACTCTTTTATTTTGCAGGGATTTCTTATAGACTGAACTCTGAAGTTATCGGTCAAATAATTTGGGGAGCAGCGGCTATGTCAAGTCAAGTCAAGTCAAGTCAAGTCAAGTCAAGTCAAGTCAAAAAATAGGCTAAACGTAAAATTCCGTTTGTCAAGCCGTTTTTTTCATCCGAAAGTTGAAAGTGGATAAGTCATCGTTTTTGCGAGGATTCATTCTTTAACGTTTACAACTGTAATTAATTTTCGGAGATAAAAAATGGCAACACAACCATCATTCCCTAGTTTCCCTAGTTTTCCGGGTTTTCCTACCCCGACTCCTACACCCACACCCACGCCTACCCCAACTCCTACACCCACACCCACGCCTACCCCAACTCCTACACCCACACCAACTGTACTATCTGATTTAACAGTCAGTATGTGGGCTACACCGCCTTCGACAATTACTCAAGGCGAGTCTTTTATCGCTCATTTTTTAAATGCGAATAACGGAAGTGGCGCGGCATCTGCTTATAATGTAGGTGTTTATATAGATGGCATTCTTAAAGAAACTAAACCTTACACTTCTTTAGCGAGCGGTGTGCAATCCCCTGATACAACAACCATTGATACCAACGCTTTGTCGATTGGCACAACGCACACTGTTAGCATTAAAACGGACATGGATGGGGTTGTTTCAGAAACTAACGAATCAAACAATAGTACCTCGTTCAGTTTTACGGTGACTGCACCTGCAACAAATCCTATTCCGACACCCACACCCACGCCTACTCCACCACCAACTGGGGCTTTGCCCGATTTATCTTTCGTATGGTTGTGGACTTCACCATCGACAGTTGCTCAAGGTGAATCATTCTCCGTTAATTTTCTTCAAAACAATACTGGCAGTGTTCCAGCAACTACGGTAGGTCTTTATGTAGATGGCGTTCTTAAAACAACACAATCTTTTTCTTCTATCGATGGTACTACCGCAACGTTATCAGATAAGACAATAATTCGTGCTGATAATTTATCGCAGGGAGTGCATTCACTTTTAGTTAAAGCAGACATATATGGGGTTGTTTCCGAAAGTAATGAATCGAACAATAGTATGACTTATGATTTTACGGTGACTGCTCCTTCGCTTCCTGCTGGAGTGACTTACAAACCTTCAGGAAATGATGGACAAGCGTTTCGTATGTACAAAGCGGCGTTTGACAGAATACCCGATGCCAGTGGTCTAAGTTATTGGACGAACATATTGAACAGCGGTAAAGGATTAAACACTGTCGCTGATGGTTTTATGCACAGCTCTGAATTTATCTCTATGTATGGCTCAAACCCCACCGCAGAAAGCTTTGTCACGAAAGTTTATAACAACGTGTTACATCGTGCGCCGGACGCAAGCGGCTATAACTATTGGGTTGCTGTTATACATGGGGGAACTATATCGCAAGGTGACGTGCTAATACAATTTAGCGAAAGTACCGAAAACCAAGCGGCTGTTTTACAGTTGGTTGGTCTCAACCCTGTCGCTTAACTTTTTTACTTAAAACTTATCGGAGAACGAAAATGGCTACATCTAATTACTACAATTACAATATAGCAGATAACGGTTATTATTGGTTATCTGAATCTTTAGCCACTGGTGTAACAACTTTTACAGGAAGCAGTATTTACGGTTCGTATTACGATACTGGACAATGGAGTGGAGACTATATGGAGTACGTTGGTTTTACTTTAGATCAACCTAGCAATTTTGATATTCGCCTGTCTTGGAATGATAATGATTCAAGCGGCGTTGGATTTTTTCTTTACGACTTTGCACGAGGCTGGTTAGACGGTGGATCATGGTATAATAACACGCCGTCAAGCGATAATTATCCTTATAACTCAGGTATTAAAATTGAGAAACATGGACCATTACCTGCGGGTCAATATGCTGCCGTTGTTTTTGGATATGACGGTGTCAATCATGATTATCAATTAAAACTTAGTAATGCTCCAGTACAAACAACACAACCAGTACCTGCTCCCAGTGTTGGCTTATTTTGGTGTACGCGAGATTTGTCATTGACTGGCGGGGGTAATCATCATTTTCTTTGGATTACAGGTAATCCTACTGCAATAAATAATGAAGATTTATTTAATGGTCAAGAAGGATTTATAATCGGAGCAACTAAAATTAATGGGATGCTAGAAGCATACAGCACTGGTGATAGTAGTTCTACTGTAGCAAAAGAGACTGTAGCAAATGATAAAGAAGCTATAATCGAATACCTTACGGGTAAAACGATTGGATGGACTAACGAAAATTTTGAAATGACGCAAATACCAATTAATAGACAGAGTGATAGTATAGCTACTGATTTAATTAACGCTTTTAATCACTATAAACAATCGTCCTTAGACATCGCATATGATCTTGGTGGAAGAGATATGTTTATGGGGGAGAACTCAGGAAATTGTGCGAGTTGGGTTAATACGATACTTCAGGTTGTTGGATTACCGTTGAATGACGGGTTTGGTGACTTCAGTGCAATTGATTGGGGAGAAGACCATCTTGTTAATCAATGGGCATTTTCATAACGATATGGAATAGCCTGACAGAATGTCGCACAAATGCCTAAAACCACCGCCCTTGAGGAAACTGAAGGGCGGTTTTTTTATGTGGTACACTTTTGTTTTTTTGCTTAACGGAGAAAAATAATGAGCATAGCCAACCCAACCCTTGATGACATTTGGAAACTATTCCAAGAAACCGATAAACGCTGGCAAGAAACCGATAAACGCTGGCAAGAAACTGATAAACGCTGGCAAGAAACTGATAAACGCTGGCAAGAAACTGATAAACGCTGGCAAGAAACTGACAAACGATTTCAGCAAATGCGGGAAGAAACTGAAAAACAGGACAAAAAGCTGACAGAAAAAATTGAAAAAGTCAGCACCGATTTAGGTCGTTTAGGATTGAAAAAGTCAGCACCGATTTAGGTCGTTTAGGCAATCGCTTAGGCGAGTTTATCGAAGAAATGGTTTACCCGGCAGCGGTGCGCTTGTTTCAAGAACGCGGTATTGACATTCACGAAGTACAACGTAGCGTCAGCGCGAAACGTAACGGTGAAGGGATTGAAATTGACTTATTAGTAGTCAATGAGGTCGATGTTATCGCTATTGAATGCAAAAGCAATTTGAGCATTGATGATGTCAATGAGCATTTGCAGCGGTTGGAAAAATTGAAACGTGTTTTACCTGCTTACCTTAATAAAAACGTGATGGGTGCGGTTACTGGCATGGTGATTCCTGAAAATGTCGGGCAATACGCTTATAAAAAAGGTCTATTTATCATTGGACAAACGGGTGAACAGTTGGTTATTCGTAATGATGAAAAATTCAAAGCGAAAGTTTGGTAATTGAAAGCGGATAAGTAAAACCACCACCCTTTTGGAAACTGAAGGGCGGTTTTTTCTATGGGGT
>JFJP01002080.1_pt1 | contig 15045 bp, 12 predicted proteins | sample 431651 | NCBI WGS metagenome assembly JFJP01 (sample SAMN02602958, study PRJNA72255) | Microbial mat metagenome, whole genome shotgun sequencing project. | biome: fresh water; feature: sink hole; material: water; isolation source: purple microbial (photo- and chemosynthetic) mats found in...
CTGTATTGAACGGCACCTGACCGTTGTTTAGAACGCGTGGTGATGTACATTATCCAACGAAAGGGAAAATTTCATGACTGAAAACAAGGTAGCCATCGTCACCGGGGCCTCGCGCGGCATCGGCAACGCCATTGCCGCAAAGCTCGCCGGCGAAGGCTATGCAATCGTTGCCGTCGGCACCTCGGATCGCGAAAAAGTGTCGGCCAATCTGCACAACATTCAGAAAGCGGGAACCCGCTTTGCCTACGTGCAGGCCGACGTATCAACCGATGCTGGCAGACAAAGCATCGTGAACTGCGCCATGGAGCAGTTTGGAAGAATCGATGTTCTGGTCAATAACGCCGGGGTCGCGCCAAAAGTCAGAATGGATATTCTCGAAACGACCGAAGAAAGCATGGATCGCGTTCTCGGCATCAATCTCAAATCAACTTTCTTTCTCTCGCAGGCGGTCGCCAACATCATGCGCTGGGAAGTCGCCGAGATTCCCGGCATCACCCCGAAAATTGTCAATATCTCGTCGATTTCCGCCTATACATCCTCCACCATGCGCGCCGAATATTGCATCTCGAAGGCCGCCATCAGTATGGTCACGATGCTGTTTGCCGATCGCCTGGCCGATGAGGGAATCAACGTCTATGAAATCCGACCCGGCGTGATCAACACCGACATGACCTCGGTGGTCAAGGAAAAATATGACGCCTTGATCAGCAACGGCTTGACCCCGATCAAGCGCTGGGGACAACCGGAAGATGTCGCCAATGCCGTTTCCGTGGTTTGTTCCGGCCTGCTCAATTTCTCGACCGGCGAAGTGATCAATGTCGATGGTGGATTCCATATCCGCCGGCTTTGAGATCGTGGCCGGCAGCCGGAGAGTTGTTCTGAATACCTGCTTTGATGAATGGAGCGATCATGAGCACTGAAATCCCGCAACAAATCCTTGACGAACTCACCGACGTCCGGTTGCCGCGCGATGTCATTTCACCCGTGGCGAGCGGGACGCATGACTTCAACGGCGTGAAGCTGCCCGTCTATCGTTACCCAGCCGTCGTCCTGGGCAGCGGTGCCGCAGGGCTGCGCGCCGCGGTCGAACTAAAGCGTCGCGGTGTTGATGTGCTGGTGGTGACACGCAAGCTGTTCTGGGGCACCTCGGCGTTTTCCGGATCCGACAAGCAGACGCTGCATACCGCCTGCACCAAACACCGTGGCGACGATTTCACCAAGATGGCGCAGGCGCTGGGCGCCGGCGGCGCGATGGATGCTGACGTGGCCTATGTTGAGGCCGTGGGCTCCATCGATGCCTTCTCGGGGCTGAAGTTTCTCGGTTTGCCCCTGCCCCAGGACCGCTACGGCGCCGTGCTGCGCTACCAGACTGACCACGACGAATTCGGCAGGGCGACTAGCTGCGGGCCACGCACCTCGCGGCTGATGGTCAAAGTTCTCGTTGAAGAAGCGATTCGCCTGGGCATCCCTTTTCTCGACCATTCCACGGCCATGACCTTGCTCAAAACCGGTTCGGGCGACGAAGAAAAGGCCGCCGGGCTGCTGATGCTGAACCGGACCAACCATGACAATCCCTACGGCTTGAGCCTGGTACTGAGTCCGCATGTGATTCTGGCCAGTGGCGGCCCCGGCGAGTTGTACCGGGACAGCGTCTACCCGAAGAACTGTTTTGGTTCGCTCGGACTGGCACTGGAGGCCGGGCTGCACTTGACCAACCTGACCGAACATCAGTTCGGCATCGGCACGCGGCGCACGGAATTCCCCTGGAATCTGTCGGGCACCTACGTGCAGGTGATGCCCTATGTCTATTCGACCGATGCAGCCGGGCAGGAGTACAACTTTCTCGCCGACTATTACCGGACGACGCAGGAACTGGCCTCCAATGTCTTCCGCAAGGGCTATCAATGGCCGTTCCACGCCTCGCGCACCCTGGATTACGGGTCCAGCCTCGTCGATCTGGCGATCTTCAGCGAAACACGCAAAGGCCGAACCGTGTGGCTGGATTTCAAGCGCAATCCGCAAGCCGTACCCGGTGATCTTCCGTTCAGCCTGGAACGGCTCGATAGCGACGTCCGGGCCTATCTTGAAAACAGCAACGCGCTGCTGGCAACGCCGATCGAACGCCTGCAGCGCATGAATCCACTGGCCATCGAACTGTACAAACAATATCGGCGCGACATTACGCGCGATCCGCTGCCGTTCAATGTCAACCATCAGCACATGAATGGCGGAATCGAAGTCGACATTCACGCCCGCAGCAGCCTGAAGGGCTGTTACGCCGTAGGCGAAATCGCCGGCACGCATGGTGTGACACGACCCGGCGGCGCCGCGCTGAACGCCGGACAGGTCTTCGGGCAGCGTTGTGCAGCGCATATCCATGAACAGCTCAAGCTTTTGCCGACCTTGCCGGAAGCCCCTGATTCATTTGACAGCGCGCTGCAGCATTCGCTCACGTGGCTGGAACGCAATGTCGGCAACAGCGGAGGAATTGCGCTGGCGGCGCTGGCGGATGAAGTTCAGGCGCGCATGAGCGATTGCGCCGGTTTCATTTGCCATGTCGATGATGTCGCACCCGCGCTGACGGCGGCACGCCGGTTGAATCAGCGGATTGCCGACGAAGGCGTCAACATCGCCGAGACCAGGCATCTCTCCGAGGGCGTGCTGCGCGTTCAGACCGCACTCTTGTCCGAAGCGGTGTTGTGCGCGCTCGATCATTACATCGGCCAGGGAGGGGGCAGTCGCGGTGCGCGCATGCTGTGCGCAAAAGAGGGAACACGCGCCCCGGACTCGCGTCTGGGCTCACTGGACGACTATCGTTTCCTGGCCGAAAAGGAGACGCATCGGCAGGAAAAGATCCTTCTGCGCTACACACCTGCAGGCGGAATGCAGATCTCGGAACGCCCCCTGAGGCCGATCGAGGATACGGGAAAGATCTATTTCGAGAAGAACTGGGGAGCTTACCTTACCGGGGAAATATACCGTTAGGCTGTATAAAAATTCTGGGCGCATCATTCCAGAATGTTGAGGCCGATCATTCGATGGGCATCAACACTCGGAGCGTTTTAGTTGGTACGGGATAACAGAACTCCTGCACATCTTGCCATCATCTTCTGACGTCCAGACCTAGCGCCTGACTCTTCCCGAGGCGTCGCCTTTCATGAGCCCGAGAATTTCATTTTTCGTGACGTAATTGAAATCGTTCTCAATCGAATGACACAGACAGGATGCCGCCGTTGCGAAGGAAACGACTAACGCGTCCTCAAGGCTGATCTTCTCGTCGGTCAGCGCAAAGATCAGACCCGCAGCAAACGAATCGCCGCCGCCGATGCGATCGACGATGTTCCTGATTTCGTAGGGCTTATAAACTCCCGCTTCGATTGGTGCAAATTTTGCGATGCCCGTCTTTACGTCATAGAGCATGGCGCCCCAGTTGTTGTGACTGGCTGAAATGCTCTCACGCAGGGTAAAGGCCACCTTCTTTACATTGGGAAAGCGCTGCGCAAGTTTCGCTGCCACCTCGGGATACTTGTCGATCGCCAGTTCCCCGGCTTCGACGCGCGATCCTTCGGCCTTGATCCCGAACACGTCCTGGGCATCCTCCTCGTTGCCGATCACCACATCGACGTAGGGAAGAATTTCGCTCATCACCCGGCCAGCGAGTTTTTCCGGCGAAGTTCCCGGCTCCCAGTTCCACAGCTTCTTACGGAAATTGAGGTCGCAGGAGACGGTCAGCCCGTCTTCCTTCGCCTTCTTCACGGCGAGCACCACCGCATCGGCGGCCTTGCGCGACACGGCCGGCGTGATTCCCGTGACATGAAACCAGTTGCTGCCCGAGAAGATATTGGCCCAGTCGTAGGCGTCGCCGGAAGTCTCGCACACCAGGGCGCCGGCGCGATCGTAGATAACCGTGCTGGCTCTTTGATTGACGCCCTTCTCGACGAAGTAGAGTCCCAAGCGCCCTACTCCGCGCACGACGTAGCTCGTATCGACGCCGAAGCGGCGAACGGCATCGATCGTGGCATCGCCCAGAGGGCCGGTCGGCAGAGCAGTCACATAGCGTGACCTGCGGCCGAGCATCTGCAAGGAGACTGCAACGCTCGCCTCGGCGCCGGCGAACGTGATATCCGCCTTGCCGGGGAAAGCCTGCCGAATCCGGTTGTAGCCTTCCGGCTGGATGCGCCCCATGATTTCGCCGAAGCAGGTAACGATAGCGTTCATGTCAGCCTCTCATTTCGTTGAAAATGGCCGACGCTTCGCGCGCGTTCCTGGCGATCGCCGCCCAGTCCTTGGCCTTGATCAGATCCTGCGGCGCGATCCACGATCCGCCAATCGCAATGATCTCCCGCATCGCCAGATACTGACGCAGGTTGGCGAGGCTCACGCCGCCGAGCGGGATGTAGCGCAGCCCGAGGTGCTTATAAGGGGCATTGATGCCCTTGAGGTAGTTGATCCCGCCCATGCCTTCGGCGTGGAAGTACTTGAGAATCCGGCAGCCCTGACTTAGCGCACCTTCGATTTCGGAGGGCGTGGCTATGCCCGGTGCGAAGGGGAGACCTGCTTCGTGTGCCGCAGCAACGACCGCTCGGTTGTAGCCAGGGGCCACACCAAAGGCGGCACCGTTCTCCTTCGCCAGCACGACCTGCTCCTGCGTGAGAATGGTTCCAACACCCGCCATCATCCCGGGCAATCCCTTACGAATCCTTTGCAGGCATTCGATGGCAGAGTCAGTCCTGAGCGTCAGTTCCATGCCTCCTATACCATTTTCCAGGAGTGTCCGGGCGAGTGGCAAAGCGTCTTCCACATCTTCAATGACGAGTACGGCCACGATCCCGATTTTCTCAAGGCGATCCACGATCTCCCTGGGCATCATCTCGTCTATCTGCTCTTTCATCATGACTTCCTTCGTATGTTTGTTTCAATTTAAAATCGGGTTCATGAGAGCTTCGGCATAATCAGGCTGAACCGGGGCACGTAGGCCGCAGGAAGAGACTGACCATGACTGAAAAGGCAGAAAATCCGCCTTTACATGAACTTCGGCATGAGCAATCTTGGCAAAAAGAGAATAATTTCTGGGATAACAGCGATCACTGTGATTGTCGCAGTGACCACTGCGAGGCAGACCGCCAGGTCGCGAAAGGTTTCGTGAGCTGGAATTTTGGCGATGCTGCTTCCCAATAGCAGGCAGAGTCCATAGGGTGGCGTAACCAGTCCGAAGGCCAGTACGACGCATACGACCAGCCCGAGATGGACGGGGTGGATGCCTAATGTGTCGGCGATCGGAGCAACTACCGGCACAAAGATGATGATCGCGGGAACTGCATCCATGAAGGTGCCCAACACGGTAAACAGGGCGATGACCATCAGCAGATAAACGTACTTGTTGGAGGAAAACCCGGCCAATATGTCGATAGCCATGTTTGTTACTTCGAAGTAACCCATGAGCCAGCCGAACATGGAGGCGCCGCCGATGCAAAACAATGTCAGCGCGCTCATATGGGCGGTTTCAAGCAAGATCTGCGGCATCTGTTTCAGCGAGATGGTTTTGTACACGAAGACCGCCAAAATGGTGCAGTAAATGGCCGCGATGACAGAAGACTCGGTGGCGGTGAAAATTCCGGAAACGACACCGCCGACGATGATCAGTGGGGCTGCCAGGGTGAGAGCGGCATCCACGGTCGCGCGGCCCATCTCAGCCAAGCTGGGCCGAGTTCCCTTGGGCATCTGGTTTTTCAGTGCATACAGATATCCGATGACCATGAGGCCGCCACCGATCAGGATTCCGGGAATGACACCCGCCAGAAACATAGCGCCCACCGACGTGCCGGCTGTGGAAGCGTAGACGATCATGATGATGCTGGGCGGGATGATTTGACCCAGAGTGGAGGCGGTGGATGTCAGCGCTACGGAAAAGGAGGGAGAATATCCCTTCTTGATCATCGAGGGGATCATAACGGAACCGACGCCGACCACGTCGGCCACTGCCGAACCGGAAACGCCGCCGAACAGCATGCAGCCGGTGACCGTGACCAAACTCAGTCCGCCTTTGATATGGCCGACCAGGACATAGGCAAATTTGATGAGCCGGTCGGTGATATTCCCATGGTTCATGATGTTGCCCGTGAGCAGAAAGAACGGGATGGCAACAAGCACAAACGTATCCAGGCCGGCAAAGAAGCGTTGCATGAACATCCACAGGGGCATATCCGCCATGAACTTCAGCACGCCTGCCGATACAAAACTTATCGCGAATGCAAGCGGCAGTCCCAAAAAAATGAGACCAAACAGACCTCCCAGCATGATGGCAATTACCATGTTCAAGTCTCCTTTTTGAGCAGATGGGGGAGTTGCTCGATCAGATAAAACAGCATCATCGCCCCGGATATGGGGGCCGCGATATAGAGCCAAACCATCGATACACCAGTGGTCTCGGAGATTCGGCCGATGTTTTTTTGGACGAATTCCCAGCCGGCAAAGATAAACAGCAGCGCCACCGACATCATGATGGCGTGCATGGCAAGCCGGACCCCGCGACGAAGCGTTTGCGGAAACTTGGTCACGATGATGTCCAGGCCCAGATGCTGCTGGTGCTTGGTCGCGATAGATGAGCCGAGCAGCGCGATCCAGATGAAAGCCATCCGCGAAACCTCTTCGGTCCATAATAAGGGAGATCGAATCACAAAACGGCTCACCACCTGTGCTGCTGTTGACACCGTCAACAGCAGCATCAGGAGTATCAACGTCCAGTTGCTGATTCGCTCAAACAGGGTGGAAAGGGCGTTCATGCGGTCACTTTACATTCACAACGTCTTTGAGAAGATCGGCAAGGCCCATCTTGGCGGCGAAATCTGCGATGACCGGTTGTGTTAAGCCTTGGAAAGGCGTCTTGTCGATCGGGAAGAACTTCACGTCGAATTTCTCCTGCATCGTTTTCTCTGCCGCTTTGCCCGATTCGAGCTCCGCTTTACGTTCAAAAACCGTAGCTTCCTGGGCGACCTTCACGACGATCTGCTGCAGGTCGGCCGGCAGTTTGTCAAACGTTTTCTTGGACATGAACAGGGGACGCACCGTGAACTCATGTTCGGTTCTGGTGATATTGGGCGCCGGTTCATAGAATTTCATGGCGATGACGGCGACCGATTCATTTTCCATGCCATCGACCACGCCGGACTGCATCGCACTGTAGGTTTCCATATATGCCACGGGGGCCGGGATGGTGCCGACGGCCTTCCAGGCATTGACCTTCAATGGGCTGGAAATGAGACGGAGCTTGAATCCCTTGAGATCATCGATGCTCCGGATGGCCTTTTTCGTCGAAAGCACGTTGCGTGACGAGCCGCCCCAATAGCCCAAAATCTTCAGACCCGCCTTCTCTTCGATGATTGCGGCGTATTTTTTGCCGGGTTGGCCATCAAGGGCTTTTTGCCAGTGTTCGTAACTTTGGAACATGAACGGGAGAACAAAGAAATCAAGTTCTTTGGCAAAAGTTGATCCTGCGGAAGGATCGGTCACCGCAAAATCCAACGTGCCTTCTTTCAAGTTCTGCAGCATGTCGGCTTCGCTGCCCAGCACGCCGTTGTTGAAAATCTTGACTTCGATACGGCCCTTGCTGTCCTCTTTGACTTTGTTGGCGAAGAATTCAAGACCTTTGTTCCAGGGGTGATCACCCTTGAAGTAATGCGCGGCTCGGAGGGTGATCTCCGGCGCAGCCATAGCCGGAACGGGGACTGTAGAAAACAATGCAGCTACACAGGTTGTTGTAACGATTAGCAGAGCTTTACGGAATTGCATGGAAATCTCCTAGGTTGTGGGTAGAAAACTAAACCAGCGTTGCAGAACGTGGCGGGTAACTCAATGGGCACAGGCCCTGTGCTCGGGGAGCGGTTTCGGAGACCGCCTGGCTTTCGAACTTAACCCTGTTATTGTTTATCGATGCTGCTTGTAGCGCTCGATGACATCACGGTTGATCTCGACACCGAGACCTGGCGCAGTGGGGATCTGTACCTTGCCCTCCTGCATTGTGATTGCACCAAAAATGAGGTCTTGCCGGAAGGGATGTGAGGATTGATCGTATTCGAGCATCGGCTCGACCGGATTCAGTGCCAGCGGTGCAGGCGGAATCGTAGCCAGGAACTGCAGCGATGCTGCAAGACCAATGCCGGATGCCCATACATGCGGGATCAGCGTCATATGCCACGCCTGCGCCAGTGCAGAAATCTTCCGACACTCGGTGAACCCGCCGGCTGAACATAAGTCGGGTTGCAAGATGTCTACAGCGCGACGCGAGATCCACTCGCGAAATCCGATCTTCGAGAATTCGTTTTCGCCCGCTGCAAGATAGATGTTCGTGAGATTCTTGAGTTCACGATAGCCATCAATGTCTTCGGGTGAAATCGGCTCCTCGAACCAGTGAATGCTCGCCGGTTCGATAGCCTTCAAAATTCGTCTGGCAGAACCCACGTTGTAGGCGTGATTGGCATCAACCATCAGTTTTGGTCCATGCCCGATACCCTCGCGCACACCAAGTATGTAATCAATGTCATTCTCGACACCAAATCCGACCTTCAACTTCATCGCCGTAAAGCCATTCTTCATATGACGTTTTGCTTCTTCGATGGCGTCAGCAGGATATGGCTTGCCCTCGACACGATAGAAGCCCGTCGCGTACGGCTGAATTTCGGTGCGATAGGCCCCGCCCAGAAGCTTGTGCACCGGTTTGCCCAGTGCTCGCCCTAAACAATCCCAAATTGCGATATCTACTGACGCAATGGCGTTCAGTACGGCTCCCTTTTGGCCGAAAGGGCGCGTGAGGTTATACATGCGTTCCCAAAGTACGTCGACATCAAACGGGTCCTGACCAAGTAAAATAGGCTTAAGCGCGACCTGCACAATGGTTTCGGCGATTTCAGGTGGCTGGAGCCCATGGCAAAGCGCTTCTCCCCAACCCGTGATACCCTCATCCGTAATCAGTTCGACAATCATGGTGCCGCGTTTCATCACCCAACCCTGTGAGAAAGCGAAAGGCTCGTCCAAAGGTGTAGATAGAACATGGGTCTTGATATCGGTGATCTTCATGGACAAATTCCTTGATTTCACTTGCTTTTTAAAATTAAACAAATTCGTTACTACGTAATATAATATTACTATTATGATCAAGTCAACTTTTTTATCAACAACCCGATCTGGCTCCAAACACTCCCAAGTATCGAGCGATCTCGGACGAAGGATCGTGCTCGGGCTTTATCCGGTCGAATCAACGCTACCGCCTGAAGCTGATCTCTTGGCGGAGTTCGGAGTAAGTCGCCCCGTGCTTCGCGAGGCGATCAAGACACTGGAATCGAAGGGGATGTTAGAGTCGAGGCAGCAACGCGGGATCTCAGTGATGCCCCGCGATCGCTGGAATTTTCTCGACATGGACGTGCTGAACTGGATCGTTCATTCGCGCGCCGATCCTCAGATGCTGATGCGACTTACCGAAGTTCGAATGATCGTTGAACCAGGCGCATGCGCGCTAGCGGCCAAGTTCGGGACGGAATTTGGCCTGAGCCGGATCGAAGAGGCATGGCAGCGTATGGAGGCCTGCGCGGACGATGCGCAGCTTTACGTAGAAGCCGACCGTGATTTCCACATTGCGATATTGATGGCCTCGGGCAATGAATATCTGGCGGCAGTCGGGACAGTAATCTCGGTCGCACTGCAAGCAAGCGTAGAGCGCACGAACCCCGCCGCGGTCAACAATCGGGACTCGCTACCGGCCCATTTTCGAATCCTGAAAGCTTTGCGCCGTCGCAATGGAACGCTTGCAGCGCGAGAAAGTGTACGGCAATTAGAAGAAGCGCTAGAACGGCTAAAGGCGCGGGAAAAAGATAGGTGACAATGACACCTATAGATCGTCATCCAATGGGTTAGGTAGTTGGTGGTGAGAGCAAGGCCTTTTATACTGGCGAAGTAATTTTCACGCTTTAAAAATCACCTCGGCATACATTTTCGAGGTGTGAAGGCAGTGGGTGGCGCCAACGCGAGTTCACAAATCCGGCCTACTTTGTTGAAAAAATGAATTTTCCGGAGGATAGGGAACCGCTAAATTATTCTCTTCTGTCATTCCCGCGTAGGCAACAGTGCCTTGGACTCAGGTTTTCTGGGTGACGAATTCTTCAGCCACCCTCGAGCCAGCCGGGAAAGAACTCACTGCGCTTCGAAATTCACATCGTAAGGATACGATTTATTCGTCTCGCGCGATTCGCGCAGGGCCTTCTGTTCCGACAGATCGACCTTCCTGTCCCACAGCAGGGCACGGCCTGTGAGTTGATCCTCTGCCCATTCCGGGTGTTTGGCCATCATGTCACGCATGAATATCGTGTGTTCCGATTCGTACAACGCCATTCGATTCTCTCCCGGAATAGGGGCCAGACAAAGGTAAGGGCCACCGAGCAAGGATTATACGCCGGCTCGATCAGTGGTAGGCAATCGGCCGTGCCGCACCGATGCAGTACTCGTCGAGCAGGGAATCAATCGACTCCTGGTCCCGATCGGCGTAAGGAATGCTGTCAATCGCCTCACGCAAACCGAGCGCCACCGAACCGTGTACAAACAGGCTGCGGCTGCCCAGTTTATCAACCAGTTCGAAACCCTGCTGCACCGGATAGGCCACTATGGCGTAGTTCTCGCTGTTATAGACAACGTTCATGACGATTCCTTTCTGTGCTGTTTGCAGATCCCTGCAAAACGAACCCACTCTGGTTGAGGAAGAAGATGCGTCCGCTTTCGTCTATTTCAAGACAGCAAAATACTCTGTCTGCCATTAGGAGTCATGAAAGGTATACAAAGTTCAAAGCTTGAATCCGCGCCCCGGTCAGTTTTCATCCGAAAAGGCCTTGTAACCCGATCAAGCTGCAGGGTGACTCAAGTCAGTTCAACTTGAAACGGCTGACCGAAGCATGCAAGGTCGAAGACAACTGTTGCAGATGGCGTGCCGCATCGGCCGTTTGGCGAACCGCGCTGGCGCTTTCTTCGGACATCTGGGCGATGTTCTCGATGCTCTTGGCGATGTCGTTTGAAGCGACGCCTTGTTCACGGATCGAGTCCGAGATATTGTTGACCACTTGCATGACGCGCAGTGCGCCCTCGCGAATATCGGTGATCGAAGTGCCTGCCTGACCGGCCAGATCCACCCCCTTGCCGGCCTGTTTGACACCGGCGTGCATGCTACTGACAGCGTCGCGCGTACCCTTCTGGATGGTATCGACCATGCCGGTGATTTCGCTCGTCGACAGGCTGGTGCGTTCGGCCAGCTTGCGCACTTCGTCAGCCACTACCGCGAAGCCGCGTCCCTGTTCACCGGCGCGCGCCGCTTCAATCGCGGCGTTAAGGGCGAGCAGGTTGGTCTGATCGGCAATTTCGCGGATTGTCTTGACGATTGAGGTGATCTGGTCGGACTGTCGACCGAGGTCTTCGATGATTTTCGACGAGGACTGTACGGCATCCGAAATCTTGTTCATTTCGCTCGCCGCGCTATGGATGATCTCGGTGCCCTTGCCCGACAGGTCGCCGGCCTGCACCGAGATGCTGTGAGCCTCGCGGGCATTCTCGGCAACCTGGCCGATACTGACCGTCATTTCTTCGACGGCAGCGGCCATCGAGGATGCCGATTCGCTTTGCTGCTGCGAACGCCTGGCGACTTCGTCGGAGGCAGCCAGCAGTTGATCCGAGGCCGTGGATAACTGCTCGGCCCCGTGCACGATCTCTTCGATCATCTGGCGCAGCGTCTGCTGCATTTCCTTCATGCCGGCCAGTACGCTGCCCGTATCACCGGAGACGCAGACAACATCGCGACTCAGGTCGCCGGCGGCAATGCGCTGCGTGACCAGCAAGGCATCCTGCGGATCGCCGCCAATCGTTCTGATGACGTTGCGCCCGACCAGCGTCAGCAGAACGGCGACAAATCCGCCAATCAGCAGGACCCAGCCGAGGAGTTTCAGGGCATTCTGCCAAAACAGCGTGTCGACATCGTCAGTGTAGATGCCGCTGCCGATAACCCAGCCCCAGAATTCGGTCCCTTTGACGTAAGAAATCTTCGGAACCTCTTCCTTGAAGCCCGGTTTAGGCCACACGTAATCGACAAATCCTGCGCCATTGGCTTTGACCATGCTGCTGGCCTCGACGAAGAGGCGTTTGCCGTTCCTGTCCTTGAAGTCGGAAAGGTCCTTGCCGTCGAGTTCAGGCTTGATCGGATGCATGACGATGACCGCATTGAGGTCGTTGATCCAGAAATACTCGGTTTTGTCATAGCGCATGCTGCGCACGGCGTCTATGGCAAGTTTTTTCGCCTCATCAACGCCAATCCTGCCATCCCTGGCCTGCTTCTCGTAAAGACTCACCGTGCTCTGTGCTGCTTCGACAAGATTCCGAACTTTATCCCGGCGATCGGCGAGAAGCTGGTTTTTTTCACCGATCAGAACGACGATCACCAGAATGCACAGTCCGACGACAGTGATCGCTGTCAGTCCATTCAGTTTGGTGCGTAATGACATCCCGTTCATAATGCTCATGGCGTTCCCTCTCTGGAAGTTGCACTTGTCGTGCGCTATATCCTTAGTCGCCGGATCTGATGATAAGCGGGTCTTTTGTTCAATCTACACCTTGTGTGGCTCTTAAGGCAATCAGGCTCCCGGTTCGTCCCTTCCTGCCGACCATAACAGAGAATGAGCAGTAATGCGCACTTGAAAACCGGGACTTGCTCCCCAATCTCCTTGGTATGCAGACATTTTCGACGGAAAGCCGCAATGCGCCTTGACAAACTGACCACCAAATTCCAGCAGGCTCTGGCCGATGCCCAGAGCCTGGCGATCGGTCACGACAACCAGATGATCGAACCGCAGCATCTGCTGCTCGCCCTGCTCCAGCAGGACGATGGTGCGACCTCGTCGCTGCTGGCCCAGGCGGGAGCCAATGTGCAGGCGCTCAAGGCGGTGCTCGATCAGTCGATTGATCGCCTGGCGAAAGTCGAAGGCCACGGCGGCGAAGTGCAGATCGGTCGCGATCTGACCAATCTGCTCAATCTCACCGACAAGGAAGCGCAGAAACGCGGTGACCAGTTCATCGCCAGTGAGATGTTCCTGCTCGCCATCTGCGACGAAAAGGGTGAAACCGGCCGCCTGGCCAGGCAGCACGGCCTTTCGCGCAAGGCGCTCGAACTCGCTGTCGCCGCGGTCCGCGGTGGCCAGGGTGTCGAAAATCAGGAGGCCGAAGGGCAGCGCGAGTCGCTGAAAAAATACTGCATCGACCTCACCGAACGCGCCCGTCAGGGCAAGCTCGACCCAGTGATCGGTCGCGACGACGAAATTCGCCGCACCATCCAGATCCTGCAGCGGCGGACCAAGAACAATCCGGTGCTGATCGGCGAACCGGGCGTCGGCAAGACGGCCATCGTCGAGGGACTGGCGCAGCGCATCGTCAATGACGAAGTGCCGGAAACGCTCAAGGGCAAAAGGGTTTTGAGCCTCGACATGGCGGCGCTGCTCGCCGGCGCCAAGTATCGCGGCGAGTTCGAGGAGCGCCTGAAGGCCGTGCTCAAGGAAATCGCACTGGACGAGGGGCGCATCATCGTCTTTATCGACGAACTGCATACCATGGTCGGTGCCGGCAAGGCCGAAGGCGCCATTGATGCCGGCAACATGCTCAAGCCGGCACTGGCGCGCGGCGAGCTGCATTGCGTCGGCGCCACGACGCTCGACGAGTACCGCAAATACGTCGAGAAGGACGCCGCACTCGAGCGTCGCTTCCAGAAGGTACTGGTCGACGAACCCTCGGTCGAGAGCACAATCGCCATCCTGCGCGGCTTGCAGGAGCGATACGAGTTGCACCACGGGGTGAGCATTACCGACCCGGCGATTGTCGCCGCCGCCGAGTTGAGCCATCGCTACATCACCGACCGCTTCCTGCCCGACAAGGCCATCGACCTGATCGACGAGGCGGCGGCGCGCATCCGGATGGAAATCGATTCGAAACCGGAAGTCATGGACAAACTCGACCGGCGCATGATCCAGCTCAAGATCGAGCGCGAGGCGGTGCGCAAGGAGAAGGACGAGGCATCGAAGAAGCGCATGCACTTGATCGAGGAAGAACTGCTCAGGCTGGAGCGCGAATACAACGACCTGGAAGAGATCTGGAAGGCCGAAAAGGCGCAGGTTCAAGGCAGCGCACACCTGAAGGAAGAAATTGACAAGCTCAAGGCCGAGGTCACCCGTCTGCAGCGCGAAGGCAAGCTGGACAAGGTGGCCGAGTTGCAATACGGCAAGCTGCCGCAGCTTGAAGCGCAATTGAAGGCAGCCGATAAAGCCAACGACGGCGCGCAGAAAAACCGCTTATTGCGTACCCAGGTCGGCATCGAGGAAATCGCCGAGGTGGTGTCGCGCGCCACCGGTATCCCCGTGTCCAAGATGATGCAGGGCGAACGCGAGAAACTGCTGCAAATGGAAAATCGGCTGCACCAGCGGGTCGTCGGTCAGGACGAGGCGGTGCGCCTGGTGTCCGACGCCATTCGCCGCTCGCGCGCCGGGCTCGCCGATCCTAACCGGCCTTACGGCTCATTCCTTTTCCTCGGCCCGACCGGTGTCGGCAAGACCGAGCTGTGCAAGGCGCTGGCCGGTTTCCTGTTCGATTCCGAAGAGCACCTGATCCGCATCGACATGAGCGAATTCATGGAGAAGCATTCGGTCTCGCGCCTGATCGGCGCGCCACCGGGCTACGTCGGCTACGAGGAAGGCGGCCATCTGACCGAAGCCGTGCGGCGCAAGCCCTACAGCGTGATCCTGCTCGATGAAATCGAGAAAGCGCATCCGGATGTGTTCAACGTCCTGCTGCAGGTGCTCGATGATGGCCGCATGACCGACGGACAGGGGCGCACCGTAGACTTCAAGAACACGGTGATCGTCATGACCTCGAATCTAGGATCACAGATGATCCAGCAGATGTCAGGCGATGACTATCAGTTGATCAAGCTGGCGGTGATGGGCGAGGTGAAGTCCTACTTCCGGCCGGAGTTCATCA
>JFJP01039321.1_pt1 | contig 15045 bp, 7 predicted proteins | sample 431651 | NCBI WGS metagenome assembly JFJP01 (sample SAMN02602958, study PRJNA72255) | Microbial mat metagenome, whole genome shotgun sequencing project. | biome: fresh water; feature: sink hole; material: water; isolation source: purple microbial (photo- and chemosynthetic) mats found in...
TATAAGGTTTCGTATATATATTCTTCGTCGATGCGGTTGTGTCCCAGATACTTTTGATTGTCGGAATTTAGCAATATTTTATATTTCCCTTTTGGGACTTCTATACCATAATCGGCAAAAGATTGCGAGGGATTGAAATTGAAAATAAAGAGCAGTCCATTGCGTTTGAAGGCCAATACCATATCGGTAGTATGTTGCACAATAGCAAACGGATGAAGGTCCGCAAACATTTTCTCTTTTTTCACCAGTCCAATCATATCTCTGTCCCAGAGGTTCAGGTAGTAGTATGCAAGTCGGTCGTTTTGTGCCAGGCTCCATTGGCGGCGGGCATAGTGATACGACCATTCGTTGCCCAAGCGCGGAAAATCTATCCATTCAGGATGTCCAAATTCATTTCCCATAAAATTGAGATAGCCATTTCCGGAAGTAGCCAGAGTAAGCATACGTATCATTTTGTGTAGTGCTACTGCACGTTCCACTACCAAATTGATGTGCTCCAAATCCATGCTGAAGTACATATCTTTATCGGCAAGCCTGAACATAAGGGTTTTGTCGCCAACCAAAGCCTGATCGTGCGATTCGGCATACCCTATTACTTTTTCATCAGCACGCTTGTTTGAGAGCTGATAAAACATATCTCCTACATGCCAATCTTCGTCGGGAAGTTCTTTTATTATTTTTATCCAATAGTCAGGTATTCCCATCGCAAGCCTGTAATCGAACCCCAAACCGCCATATTCGAGGGTACTGGCAACGCCCGGAAAACCGCTCGTATCTTCTGCTATGGTTATGGCATCTGGTTTAACCAACTTTATGAGTTTGTTGGCAAGCGCCATATATACCGCAGCGTCTATGTCAGTATTTTCGGAGTAATACATATTGTACGAAACGAAATCGACTCCCAGACCGTGGTCTTTATATAGCATACTGGTAACCCCATCGAATCTGAATCCGTCGAAATTGTATTCCAGCAACCAGAATTTACAATTGGATAGCAGGAAGTTGAGGGTTTCGGGTTTGGCATAATTGAAACAGCGCGAATCCCAGGCAGGATGCAAACCACGTGGGCCTTCATGAAAATACAGATATTCGGTAAGGTCGTACTTGCCAATACCTTCAACTTCGTTTTTTACAGCGTGCGAATGCACCAAATCCATGATTACAGTCAACTTCAGCCTGTGTGCTTCGTCTATGAGTTGCTTCAACTCATCGGGGGTACCAAATCTGGAAGTAACTGCGTAAAAATTAGCAACATGATATCCGAATGATCCATAGTAAGGATGTTCCTGAATAGCCATGAGTTGAATAATTTCGTATCCGGCTTCGGCTATACGAGGGAGCATTTCTTCTCTGAACTGATTGAAAGTACATACTTTGCCTTCTTCGGATGACATGCCAATATGTGCTTCGTACACCAAGGCATAATTTTTGGCCTTGGGCGATTTGTATTTCATTTTATATGGCTTGGGCGGATCCCACACCTGAGCGTTGAATATGAGTGACTCAGCATCTTGATCCACTTTTCTTGCAAATGCAGGTACTCTGTAAGCTGACTCACCGTTGCGGGTGAGAAAAATTCTATATTTTTGTTCGTGTCTGAAAGCATCGAGAGGAAATTCACGTTTAAAATCACCGTTCGATGCTGCATATAGTCTGTACTCTTCTTTGATCTCCCAGTTGCAAAAGTCCCCGGTTAGGTATACTTTATCGGCACCCGGCAGTTTATCTGCATATACCCATTTGTCATGATGCTTATGCAAACCATAGTATAGGTGGGCATTTGCAAAATCATCCAGATTTCCTTCGGTACAAATTTCTTTTTCCTTAGCGTCTATACTACTCAAAATTAGATTTATAGTACCTAAATGAGGTTCTAAATAGGAATCATTTTTAACTAAATCGGGTATTTTCATTACTTAATAATTTAGGACAAAAAATAACTGTATGAAGAGAAAACGATCAGTTATTCTCGTAATACGAAGTTAATATAAATAGCGGAATATACATCAGTTTGCTGTAAAAGCAGCATCTATTTCTTTAGGCATTTCTTTCAAATTGTATGGCTTTCTGAAATACTTATGTATAAGTTTTTCGTTGATAGCTGATTGTATTTCCGGTGTAATTTCAAACCCGGTAAGTATGAAATATTTTATTCCCGGCCATTTATCTTTAGCTTTCCGAATAAATTGAATTCCATTCATGCTGGGCATTCGCATGTCGCTTATGGTCACTTGTATATCAGGATTTTGTTCCAACTTATTCAAACCATCCTCGCCATTTTCTGCAGTTACTACTTCGTAATACTTACTGAGTATGATGCTGAATAATTTTAGGTTTATAATTTCATCATCTACATATAATATCTTCATATTCGTCGCATTAAATTTTTACAATAGGTAAATATATCTTCACCAATGTTCCTTTTCCCAACTCAGATTGAATCAGGAGAGCTCCTTGGTGTTCTTTGATGATGTTGTAGGCAACTGCTAGGCCAAGCCCTATGCCTTGCCCCGGATCTTTGGTAGTAAAAAATGGTTCTGTAATACGTGGCAAATTCTCGGTACTTATTCCTATGCCAGTATCGGCGATTGAAATACAAACAGAATCTATTTCATAGATAGTTTTTATGGTGATACAACCTTTATCTGATATAGATTGAATGGCATTGCTCAGTATATTTATAATAACCTGTACAAGATTAGATTCATCGGCGATTATTGATACTGCATTTCCGCCATATTGCTTTTTGAGTTCTATGTTTCCTGTCATCTGACTACGAATTCCAATAAGGGCAGTTTCAATGAGATTTTCGAGCCAAACCTCTTCTTTTATATGGGCTGTGCTGTTTGTAAACTTGTTAAGAGACTCTACAATCTTGGAAGCCCTGCTGGTTCCTGTTTTTATTGCTTGCATCAGAAAAAGTGCTGTTTCATCTTCAATCTTCAATCTTTTCAAAATTTCATCGAGTCCGGTTATGCCACCCAGAATATAATTGAGGGGGTTGTTTATTTCATGCGCAATTCCAGCAGTAAGAGTGCCCATTGCAGCCATCTTTTCCGACTGTAGTAGAGCGCTTTGAGTGTCTTGCAGATGGGCATTTATGGCCATAAGTTCTTCTTTCTGGGCCTGCAGCTCCATGTTTGCAGCTTCAAGTTCGTGATTGGCATTGGAAAGATCGTTGGTGCGCTTTTTTACTAATAAATCAAGATTTTCGAGGTGGTATTTGAGTTTTTCACGGATATGGTATTGCACTGAGAACAAGACTGTTAATACTAGACATGTTATCCACTCATATTTAATCATATTAACCAAATCGGAATAATAAACAGTAAAGGTCTTATCTAAATTTTGCCCCATCAGTTGGTAGCTGAATATGCTAGCCGGTATGAGAAATACCAAAAAATAAATAGTTACTAAAAGTGCCCACAATAAGCTAAACTGCAATGCCGTATAAGTCTTATTCTTAATAATATTAGCCATGTAACTGGCGGGGAAAACAGAAACTACATGCATTAAGAATGTCTGAATATAGGGGCTTTCGGGGAAAAAAAACATCCCAGAGGTACTTATAAAAGTCAAGCCTATAGTTGACAGCGGATTGCGAATATAAAACAGGGCAAGTAAAAGGGGTATTTCTCGCAAATCTGTAGATGTATCCTGTACTCCGGGTATCTGGAATTGAATAAAGCCAAGCAATGAAGATGCAATTCCAAATAATAGCATATACCCCCAATCCGACTTAGGTATCTGAAGACTAAACAACTTTTGGCTGTTTGTATACATTGCGCTACTACTCATCTTTCATTGCATATTTTCGAAAAAACAGGTTTGTTACATTTATCAACTTTTCAATTGGTTATTGCATTTCAATGGGCTACTCCTTTCATGAAAAAAGTACAATCTCTAACTTTTGTTGAGCTAGAAGTAAAACGAAAAAAATCCAGTATGAATCACAAACTGCTTATAACTATCCTATTTTAAGTTCTGCAATTGTGTTTTTCATATGTGAACTATAAGAGCAATTGGCAATTAGAATTAAATATTCTTGGTATCATTGAGTTTTTTTATAATTAGTAAGGTTACCCGAAAATTACATCAAATACTTTAAATATCCAAGTTGTTTAAACATTAAAACAATAGTATTGCCTCATACAGACAATGAAGCCAGATACTTGGATATGTTCTATTTGACTAACAAATGCATGCTAAGCAAATCATCGAAATATAGATAGTATGCAAAAATCATACATGGATAGGCAACATATACACATATTTCATAAAATCATGGCAGATACATTGTCTGATAATCTTCCTTGGTCTTTTTTATCACCAATTTTTCGAGGTTTACGCTTATCACCTCCCAAGTGTATTTGGCATTACCACCCCAGAAAGGAACTTCAATAAACACATTGTGCGGATCGGTACTCCAAGTACCTTCAAAATTATCGTAAGATACAGGAGGCGTACCGCACCATCCAGCGTTCTTGCGTTCTATGAACTTCTTTTCATAATCGAACTGAAAGCCATACCCATTTTTCAAAAAATCGGATACCCTACTGAAAGTATAAGTATTGTTGGTTTCATTATACTCACCATTCGCCCAAAAACCTATTAAAGGTTCATTGGCATTCATTTGTAGGTCATTTTCTTTTTGGCAGGCAAGTATGGTGCTTAGCAAAAATAACACATTGATTAAATTTCTATATTTCATAATTAATTCATTATTTATATTCCCAATTAGTGATACTCCTTAATTCTATTTCAAAATTTCACCCTCAGGCAGTTTTAACGTAATGGCAGTGCCAAAATTGGGTATACTCTCTACATTTATTTGCCCATTGAGTGTATTTACAATTTCCATACACAACATAAGACCTATACCTATGCCTTTTTCACCTTGAGTACCATATCTGCTTTGAGTATAATCTTTGTTTTTAAATATGCTCACAATGGTATCGTTATCCATGCCTATGCCTGTATCTTTAAATTGCAAGGTTAGTTCATTCTGATTGGTTTTTGCAGATATAGTTATTTCACCATGAATAGGTGTATATTTCACAGCATTGCTCAAAAAATTTCTAATCAGTACATTCAGATAGTTTTTGTCGGTCAAGAACTCAAGTTCAGGTTTGACTAGTACCTGCATTTGTATTTTCTTTGCTTTCAGACTAAAATCAACAAGTCCTATATTTTCGTTTATTAAATCGTAGATTTTTACATTTTCAGTCGCCAAATAAAACCCTTTCATTTGATTATTGGCCCAATGCAATAGGTTGAAAAGGGTGAAATATACATTTTCGACTGAATTTTTAAAAAGAGGGAGGTTTTCGAAAAATATTTCAGATGATTGATCGTGATTGCTAAGTAGTTCCAGGAAGTTTTTGATACTACCAACCGGGGCACGCAAATCGTGACTTATGATGGCAAAAATCTTATCTTTATTTTTGTTTAGCCCTCTCAATTGCTCGCTTTGCATATCCAATTGTTCATTTACAAGCTTAAGTTCCTCATTAAGTGCATTAAGCTCTTCAACAGTAAGCATAAGCTTGTTGTTTGTTTCTTGGAGATTCGTTGTTCGTTCTTCCACTTTTCTTTCAAGGGTGATATTCTGAACTTCGAGCAATTTTATGTTTTCTGCTTGCGCCAATTCCTTTTCGTGCATGAGTGTATTTAGCTTATTGCCCAAAGCCAGTGAAAACATCCATACCTCTATGCTTATACCAAAATAGAGTGCATTGCGGGTAAAAGGCGTAAATGGCAGATAGCCATTGATGGTGGCAAAGAATACGAATGCACCGCCAATCATAAAAGTCCAAGCCGCAATGTAGTAATACCCGGTTCTGAATTTTTTGTAAATTATGTATATTCCAGATATCCAACATGTAAGATAAAACAACAATAATGACACCTGAAATGAATTTACTAGCTCATACATTCGAAACCCGGCTAATGTGAGCACAGGATATACACTTGCAATAAAAACCATCTCAACTAACAGCACTTTGAAAATGATTGGTGCCCTGGTTCTGAGTTCGAGATAATGAATACAAAACAACCCTACAAATAAGTATACAAAAGGATGCCAAAATAGGAAATACTCATTCCAATCTTGCTTGTCAAATAATCCGAATGAAAATTCCTGAATAAAGGGATATCCATTGGCCCAAGGCATAGACACCATCATAATCAGCAGATAACCCAAGTAATATATATATACTTTATCTCGAATACTTAAGTAAATGAAACCATTGTACAAGAGCATGATGAGCATTATGCCTAAAAAGGCACCAGTGAGTAAATCGTTGTATGTTTTGTTTTTATATAATGACCTTATGGTACCAATCTGCATAGGTACCTCATATGTGAGTCCGTTTCGTATATATACATAGTATGTTTTGGCAGAATCATCATAGGCTTTATTGAGGGGTAGCCAGAAAAGATTGATGTCGTAAACTTTGTTCTCGTTGGGACGCATGGTTCCGGTTTGGTGGGTTAATATATACCCACCACTATCTGATGGAACATAAAAATCGATATACCAAGCATATGTGGTTCCAATTTCCAGAAACATGTCTTCGTTGGTTTTATTGCTTACAGTGAGTTGAAACCAATATCCTCCGCTCCATGCAGGATTACTAAATACATCGTAGTCATTTTGTACAAAATGTTTCTGATGATGAAGGGTGAGTATGGAATCAATGGTAAAGTTGTTCAGTGGATCTTCAAGGTACATTATATATTGCCCAATTACTGAAGCCTGTCGTACATCTTTCAGTTCAAAGGGCTTAGGTGCCTGAGCATTCAGCATGCCGGGTAAGGCCAAAATAAGCCCTACTCCATAAAGGAAAATATGTGGCCATATCTTCATACACATTTTCTAAATTGATATTTTTGAATATTTAAGCAGTTATAGCTATACATTTTAAATATATCAAATAACGTGTTTTTTTATTTCACTACATAGTGTTTTAGCATCTTTTTATGCTTTTAAATTTTACTTCAGTCAAATTTCTCAAAATAAAAGCATTGCGAGCAAATGAATTCATCAATTCCCTTTTTAAAATGCAAAATCAAAATTCAATAATTAAAAAGAAAATATGTATTCTACCTTTAAATAATGCAATGACACATCCAATGTTTTTTGGTTTGTAACGCAGTATATCCAACATATTCTAATTTTAATTGTATTTAGTAGAAGGATTCTTATCACATTGTTAAATCACTATTTCACTGCACTTTATAGAAATCGAATTTTTAGTTTTACTCTTAGAATTGAATATGAAATATTTTCATACACTTGATTTTAATTTTAACCTTGTTTAACTTTACCTAAGTTTGATAATATTTAATTTTTCCATATATGAAAAAAATTTTAATAGCCATTTCTGTGTTGCTGATTATTGGACTTGGGTCGGCGTATGTATATTTGAAACTTGTGTTGCCTGTCGCAGGCGAACCTCTTAAAATACAAGTTGAATTAACACCTGAGCGGATTGCAAGGGGCGAATACCTGGCTAATGCCGTATCAGCATGCATGGATTGCCATTCTGCCCGCGACTGGAATTTATTTTCAGGCCCGTTAAAGGCAGGCACTTTGGGGCAAGGTGGCGAGGAGTTTACCGAAAAATTTGGTTTTCCCGGAAATTACTATTCAAAAAATATTACTCCACACAGCCTACAAAACTGGACTGATGGCGAAATACTAAGGGCAATGGTATCTGGGGTAAATAAGAATGGCGATGCCCTGTTTCCGGTAATGCCCTACCCCGCCTACAGCCAAATGGCCAGAGAGGATTTGTATTCAATCATAGCTTATCTGCGCACCCTTAAGTCTGTAGATAAAGCCAACATTGAATCAAGTACAAACTTTCCTATGAATTTCATTTTAAATACAATTCCCAAAGAAGCAATCCTGGTGGAAAATGCACCAGACAAATCTGATATGTTGGCCTACGGAAAATATGTATTTACCATAGCTAGTTGCGCAGATTGCCATACCAAAACCGACAAAGGTAAGCCTGTAGAAGGCATGGAACTTGCTGGAGGATTTGCGTTTCCGTTGCCTGGTGGCGGTACAGTATATTCATCAAATATAACTCCCGATATGGAAACAGGAATAGGAACCATGAACGCAGATGCATTTGTAGCCAGATTCAAAGCCTATGCTGATACAGCTTATGTGCCCGCTACAGTAAAAGCAGGAGAGTTCAATACAATCATGCCTTGGACCATGTACGGACATATGGAGGAAAATGACCTGCGGGCAATTTTTGCTTACCTTCAATCGGTGAGGCCTGTATCTAACAAAGTGACCAAGTTTGTTGTAAACTGATTTGTAGTAAAAAACAAAACCGGCATTCCATTTTTTTTGCTAACAAATTTGAATGCCGGTTTTTAGTAATATACAAATTTTATTACAATCGAATACCTACTATGGTTATATCATCTCGCTGTTCATCGTTTTTCATGTGCTGGGTCAATGCTATTTCTATTGCAATTTGCTGTTCGTCGAGTGGGCGCAAATGAATGGCGGAAAGCAGTTTTAGTAATTTTTCTGTGCCAAATCGTTTTCTATCCGGTCCATTTTGGTCAACAAAACCATCCGTTGAAAGGTAAAGCATATTGCCTTGTGCTAAATTGAAATTGTTTGAGGTAAACTCTAATTTGGTGCGTATGGCTTTGCTTCCACCTATAGATTTGCGACTTCCTTCTGCTATTGAAATATGGTTAGAATCATTTTCGGTGTAAAACAAATTTCTCTTGGCACCCGAAAATTCAACATTTACTTCATTATCACCTCTATACCTTAATGCTACAAGACATACATCCATACCATCATCGTTATTGGTGTAATCTTGCCTGAGGGCAGATACAATGCCTTCATTGAGTGCTTTCAAAATCTTATCGGTACGGTAAATTCCCCTTTCATTCACTATTTCATTGAGCAATCGGTTTCCTATCAGACTCATAAATGCACCCGGTACCCCATGCCCTGTACAGTCTATTACCGCTACAAATATAATGGTTTCGTTTCGGAGGGTGTCATCTACGCGCGACATCCAATAAAAGTCGCCGCTCACTATGTCTTTTGGCAGATAAAGCGTGAAAGATTTAAACCACCGCTGCATAAATTCATTTTGTGGCAAAATAGCTTGTTGTATGGTAAGAGCATACCTGATACTACCTTTAATCTGATTGTTTTGGTTCTCTATCCTTATATTCTGAGCTTCGAGGGCATCGCGTTGGGCTGTGATTTCCTCCTCTGCCGATTTTATAACGGTAATATCGGAGTCTATCGCCACAAGTTTTACCAATGCGCCCTCTGCATTGAGCACAGGGGTAAGGGTAGATTGCAGCCAAAGCCTCTGCTCATTGTTATCCTTGGTTTCGAACTCATAATGTATCGGAATTTTGTGTTCGAAAACCTGCTCTATGAGATGCTTTATCTCTAAAGGCATATTTTCGATATAAATATGGTCTATATTCATATCGCGCATTTGCTGGAGCGAATATCCAAATAGTTTCTGGTAGGCTTTATTTATCCACTCAAATCTTCCGGAACCATCCATTATTACAACGGCATTATCGGTTTCGCTGGCTACAATGCTGAGCTTTTCCAATTCTATATTCGCATTTTCCAGATCAGCCTTTTGTTTTTCAACTTCCTGCGTTCGAATGCTCACCAGATGTTCAAGTTGCTTTTTCTGTTTAAGTATGGCATTTAGCCTGAGCCAGTATGCCAAATATGCCAGACCTAAGAATGCAATGACGGAAATAAGCCTGAACCACCAAGTTTGCCAAATTGGGGGAAGTACTATCACATCTATGCTCACACCTTCGCTATTCCATACCTCATCGCAATTTGAAGCAAATACCTCAAACCTGTACCTTCCGGGGTCGAGGTTGGTGTATGTGGCATACCTGCGATCGGCAGTAGTTTCTATGAGTTTTCTATCAAAATTAACTAGTCTGTATTTATACTTATTTTGCTCCGGATTGCTAAAATGCAGGGCAGCAAACTCAAAAGTTATCATATTGTCTGAATGCTTCAGTTCTATGGTTCTGGTTTCGGATACATCGGCTATGAGGGGCGATTTAGGTCCAATACTTACAAGTTGATTGAATATTTTGAAATCAGTAATTACCACCGTTGGTGCGTAAGGATTGTCTTTCACCTCCTCCGGATTGAAAATATTGAAGCCATTGATACCACCGAAAACCAAGTCGCCATTGGGTAGTTTGGTGCTTGCTCCCCAGAAAAATATATTGCTTTGCAAACCATCGGAGGTATCGTAGTTTTTGAAAACTCCCGTTTTGGGGTCGAAACAAGACAAACCGTTGTTGGTACTCATCCAAAGGCGTCCTTGTTTGTCGCTTTCGATGGCATATATTACATTGTTGGGCAATCCATCTTTCTCATCGTATCTTTTTACAGAAATGATTTCAACCCCTTTTGCGCTTTCTTTGAATTTTATCTGGTTGAGCCCCCGACCGAAAGTACCACACCAAAGTGTATTTTTATCGGTGAGGCAAAGTGAAATTATCCGGTTGTCGCTTAAGGTATTGTCATCTGTTGCATTGTGATAAATCCGTGTCACATTGAGTTTTAGTTTTCCGTTTGGCGAAATAACCTTTTTAACAAAATTGAGCCCATCCCAAGTACCTACCCAAAAATTTCCTTCAAAATCTTCTATAAATGCTTTTGACTGCACCGTATTGGCCGACAATGAATTTGGATTGCTTGGTTCATATTGAAAAACCTCAAAATTAGCTTTTTCCTCATTGTACAGATGTATTCCATTTTCGGTACCTATCCATATACGGTCGGTACGATCTTGCAACAAACACTGTATAGAGGTGCTTTGCATAAATCCCGGAATATTTGCTGCTGACTGGAAATTCTTAACTGTGTATTTTTCTCCCTTAAATTCCATAAGATTCAGGCCACCCTCCCAAGTACCCACCCAAAGTCTCTCTTTGGAATCGCGCATGATTGCCGATATCTTATTGTTGCTCAGTGAATTTTTGGTACCAGGGGATTGCTTGTAGTGTGTAAATTGCTTATTATCTATATTATATGCATCTAATCCTTCGCCAAGTGTTCCAATCCAAAGTACTCCTTTTGAATCTGCGTAAAATGAACGTATAGAGTTGCTGCTAAGTGCATTCCGAGTATTTCCCTGTGCGGTGATGTGTTCAAATTTTCGAGCCCTGCGGTCGTATATATTTATGCCCCCCTCGGTAGTACCTATCCAAATGATACCGGTACGATCTTCGTAAATAGAAAGAATGAAGTTTTGACTAAGGCTTTTCGGGTCGTTTGGCCTATGGAATTGGCGGATAAATTTTCCGCTGGCTTTATCCCAAATAACCAAACCGTTGGCTGTGCCAATCCACAAATTTCCAACAGAATCCCGCAGCATACGTGTCACATTGTTGTCCGGAATGGTATTGGGATTAGCCAAATCGGCATAAAAACGCTGAAAACGTGTTGTTTTCAGATCAAATTTATTCAAACCGTTGCGGGTTGAAACCCAAATATTGCCGTTTGAAAGCTCCATGACACCGGTTACTTCGTCGTCGCTGATAGACTGAGGTTGATTTTCATCTGAATTAAAGACCTGAAAAGTGCCTTTTTTGCGGTTCATCAGTGCCAGACCACCATTGTTGGTGCATATCCACATTCGCTGTTTTGTGTCTTCGTATATTCTTCGCACATCATTGTGCGGCAAGCTATTAGGATTGTCGGGAATATTGCGGTAAACTTCAAAATTGTTTTGAGCCGGGTTATACCTGCAAAGCCCGCCACCGTTGGTACCTATCCATATGGTACCCTTGCTGTCCTGGTATATGCAGCGTATATTGTTAGAGCTAATGGACTTCGGATCGGTATTTTTGTGCTTGAAATGGGTGAAATTATCTAATTTCCGGTTATACAAATTTACGCCACCCGAGTTAGTTCCAATCCAGAGTTGGCTATCAGAGTCTTCAAAAATATCGTTGATAAAAATATCTGACAAGCTGGTAGAATCCATCGGATTGAGGCGATAAACTTTGAATGCATACCCATCGTACCTGTTAAGGCCATCTTCGGTGCCAAACCACATGAATCCTTTGTAATCCTGAAAAATAGCATGCACTGCATTGTGCGAAAGTTTGTCTTCGACAGTGAGGTGAGAAAAATGCATGTTGGTATGAATCTGAGCATAGGCCGCGCACATCCAAAGGAAAAACAGACTATATATAGTTAACTTTTTTACCATAAATACATGAACAATTGGGTACTGACTTATTGCACTTAAACACCGCAAACGTGTTAATAGTCCCTACCTGAGCAAATATAGTAAAAAACAAACAGCTTGTGAGAGGAAAATTGTTAAAAAGGATGCGATTCAGTTTCAGATACTATGAAATTTCATCAACATTCATTAATTGCTGATATTCAGTATCATACAAATTATATTTTTAATAAAGAATGTCATGAAACATATTTTTGACCATGCAGTTTTATTATGAAGTGAAAAATTCTATTCAGATTTCTCATTAAGGTAATCGTTTATGATTTTAAGTATTTCACTTCCGAACAGTTCTATTTTTTTTGCCCCTATTCCCTTCACCTTTTTAAGTTGGGCGGTAGTAGTAGGCTGTTTTAGCTCCAGGTTTTGCATACTTTTGAAAGGTATAAGTTGGTGCTCGGTTACATTCAGTTCGTCTGCCATGCGCACCCGCCATTTTTTAAGCCTTATCATCAATTCGCTATCCTTGCTTTTCTTGGCAGCAGCCGCATGGGTTTGCGCCTTCTTCATTATCTCATTTTCAAACTCTATCTCTGCATTCCATCTTTCTTTCATATAGCTAAGGGCATCGAACTTGTCGCTTAGCCGCTCCACTACCTTCATTTTTATATACACCTGCAATTTCAGTTTGTTCAGTTGAGCAGTTATTTGTGTGAGGGCTGCTTTGTTGTCGGACTCTACAACCATCTGGTTATGCAATACATTCCAAAGCATTTCCAGTTGTTTGCCAAAATATTCCATGGCTTTCCTGACTCGCTCTTGCAGCCACTCATTGTCCTGCGGCATAGCATCTTCCTGTATTTGTGCAGAAAGTTGTCGCATAAATTTTACGCTCACGTCTTCTATATCCGATTTAAACAAAATTTGGTTGTTCCTAAGGATTTCGTGCAATTCTTCCATAAAAGCACTTTTGTGCTCATACAAGGTTTTTTGTACACTTTCAAACAAACGGGAAATGTACTGAAACTGCAATAAATCAAACAACTGACGACGCTGAAATGTATTACGGGCTTTGTCCAGATCGTCGCCGGTGGGCTTGTTGGTTCCGTTTTCGGTGGTAAAGCTATCAATCACCGAATCCGTTTTTATACTATTGGTGTTCAAGGGGTTCTTAAGCACCATTCCTTCAAGAGTTTTGCAACGACTCAGTGCTACATAAACCTGGCCATGCGTAAATGAGGAAGAAGCATCTATGATGGCTTTTTCAAACGTAAGCCCCTGGCTTTTGTGAATGGTGATGGCCCATGCAAGTTTGAGCGGATACTGACTGAATGTGCCTACTTCCTCTTCTTTTATTTCTTTTGTTTTGGGGTCTAAGGTATATTTTATGTTTTTCCAGGTTTCAATACCTACTACAATTTCTTCTTCGTCCGGGCATTTTACTAATATTTCATCATCAGTCAGGCGCACTACTTTGCCAATTTTGCCATTGTAGTATTTCTTTGCAAACGACGAATCATTTTTGTTGAACATCACCTGATCGCCCTTCACTTCTGCTTTGAAAGTAAATGCCTTATGCTTAATATCTTTCAGCTTAGCATCGTTCACTTGACTGGCCGTATGGTTGTGTGTGGTAAGCTGTATATAGCCCTCATCATCTGAGGGTTCAAACCCGGGTATATGCCTGGCGTTTAGTTGTTTCAATATTTCATTGTCAACCGTATTGGTGCGCACTGCATTGAGCAACGAAATGAAAACATCGTCTTTCTGTCTGTAAATTTTTTGTAACTCTATTACTATGGGTGGTGCAGTACGCAGGGCATTGCTGCCAAAAAAATAAGATGTGTCGTAATGCGGGCTGAGCAAATCCCATTCCTCGGGCTTCACTATGGGCGAAAGTTGAAACAAATCGCCAATCATGAGCAGCTGTACCCCACCAAATGGCAAATTACGGTTTTTGAACATCCTGAGAACAGCGTCAATGCCATCGAGCAAATCGGCACGTACCATACTTATTTCATCTATCACCAGCAAGTCAATACTTTTGATGAGCGATATCTTGGCAGAAGAATACTTAAACTTCATTTCGGAATTTCCATGCTCGCTTATACGCCCCGGCACTATAGGGCCAAAAGGCAATTGGAAGAAAGAATGAATGGTAACTCCACCGGCATTGATAGCTGCTACACCAGTAGGGGCCACTATCACCATCCGTTTCATGGCCGAGGCTTTTAGCCTGTGCAAAAAGGTAGTTTTGCCCGTTCCCGCACGCCCCGTGAGAAATATGTTTCGGTCTGTAAGCAGCACAAAATCATTAGCTGCCTGAAGTTCAGGATTTTCATCGTATATCATTGCCCAATAAAATATGCATGAAAGTAAGTAAGATTTTCGTACCCTCGCAATTCTTCTTTCATCATGAATGTGAAAATATGCAAAGTGAACAAGCAAATTCTATAATTACTCTATATTTGAGGCTCAAATTTACAACTTTAAGAAAAATGATATTTCTAATAACTACAGCACTGGGTATGCTGGTACTAGGCATGAATGCCGGCCTCAATTTCATGCAAATATTGTGGATGAAACAAATAGGCAAAGCTTCGGATTTGAAAGCTCCCTTCGTAGAATTTTTAGCAATACTTAGCAATACCAGGGCACTCAGACTTATGGCTACGCTCGGTTTTTTGTTTCCCTACGCGGGTGGATTTGTGATATACGGCAGAAATGATATGCTCACATACCTCATTTTCGCAGCAGCAACTTTGTATTTTTTCTCATCGGTATACATGCAGGGCAAAAAAATAATACC
>JFJP01043585.1_pt1 | contig 15043 bp, 16 predicted proteins | sample 431651 | NCBI WGS metagenome assembly JFJP01 (sample SAMN02602958, study PRJNA72255) | Microbial mat metagenome, whole genome shotgun sequencing project. | biome: fresh water; feature: sink hole; material: water; isolation source: purple microbial (photo- and chemosynthetic) mats found in...
CAGCTCTTGCCTCAACCCCCAACTGTCCACCTGGGCCCAACTCTTTTGCCCCTTTGACTTTAATCACACACCCATTGCACTGCCTGGCACCCACATCATCATCCATGAGAAACCAAGTGTCTGGTGTCTTGGGCTCCTCATGGAGTCAATGGGTGGTACCTTGGACCCGCCCTAAACTTGTACCATTGCTACACCATGTGGGCCAATGAAACCCAGGCCAAGTGCATTGCTGACACCATTGTTTGGCTGCCCAGCAAGATACCCATCCCTACAGCCTCTTCCACGGACTACATCAAGGCTGGCATTGCAGACATTGCCATGCCCTGCAACATCCATCCCCAAACTCCCCATTGGCCCCCCTTAGTGACAGCCCAACCAAGGCCCTCCAAGAGATGAAGACCATTTTACATGGCACTGTTTCCCCCATCCCATATGCACTGGACCCTTCACCACCTCTGAGGGTGGCTGCCAGATCACCCCTCGCAGCTGCCCCTAATGATATCCCTGAACTGGCCACATTGCCCCCTGTGCCATCTCTGAGGGGTGGCCACCCCTGCCCCATCCCATGATGATGCCATTCTCTGTGCCAGCAATTGCAAACCTGCACCCATCCATCCACCCACCACCATCACTTGCCCTGCAGTGACATGCACTAGGCAATGACCGCGTTGACCACCATGCCTCCCTGCTCTCAATGCCATGACAGCCCCTGCCCATGCACCTGACCTGGTGGTCACTGCTTACCATGGCAATGCTTTCAACCCTGATACAGTGAACTCGCCAAATACACCAAACTCAGCAAAAGTTCTGATGGTCCACTGTGGCAACATGCAAATGCCACTGAGATTCACCACCTGGCACAGGGCATGGCCACCATCCCTGGTACCAGCACCATGTTCTCCATTCCCATCTCCACCATTCTGTCAAGGTGCTGTGCCACCTATTTATGCATTGTCTGTGCACATTGGCCCAAAAAGGCCATGCCCCATCATGTCCACTGGACTGTTGGTGGTGACCATGTGGAATATGCCAGCAATGTCAGCACCAAAACTGCTGACCTCATCACTGCTAAGCTCCTCTTCAACAGTGTTGTTTCCACCACTGGCAGGTGCTGCATGATGTGTGACATCAAGGATTTCTACCTTGGCACACCCATGCAACCAAGCAACTATGCGTACATGTGCATCCCCATTGGTGACATACCCCCAGATGTCATGGCCCACTACAATCTCCATGCCCTCATTGATAATGGCCACGTGGAAATCCACCATGGCATGTATGGCCTACCACAAGCTGGCAAACTTGCCAATGACCAACTCCAAAAATTTTTGCTCCCCCATGGTTATCACCCATGTCTGCACACCCCAGGCCTCTGGCAGCATGACACCTGGGACATCCAGTTCACACTGGTGGTTGACAACTTTGCAGTCCACTATACTGACTGTGCTGATGCTACCCATCTCATGGATGCCCTCCGCACCCATTACCAAGTCACTGAGGATCAGGAGGCCACCAGGTATTGTGGGCTAACCTATACCAATTGCACAGTTGACCTCTCCATGCTGGGATATATTGACTGTGCCCTCCTCTGCTTTCATCACAAGTGCCCCAGCCAATAACCGAACATGCCCCACACCCCTGCTGGCAGTGCCCCACATATGGTGCCAAAACCCAATATGCTGCTGAACCTGACACCACTGCACCCCTCAATGCTGCTGATTGCAAGTGGGTACAGGAAGTCATTGGTGTCCTTCTGTACTATGCCCATGCTTTGGACCCTACTATGTTAGTGGCACTTGGCACCCTTGCCTCCCAACAAGCCACCAGCATGCAGGCCACCCTCCAAGACCTCACACACCTCCTCAATTACTGTGCAACACATCCCACTGCTGTCATTTGATACCACACCAGCAACATTGTCCTATGGACCCACAGCAATGCATCCTACCTCAGTGCTCCCAAAGGCCACTCCTGTGCTACTGGATATTCCTTCCTGAGTGCACACACCCCACCCTCACTCACTGCCTTTGACCCAGCACCTCCTGACAATGGCCCCATTCATGTCCTGTGTCAAATCATGTGCCAGGTTGTATCCAGTGCAGCTGAAGCCAAATTAGGGGCATTATTTCTTAATGCTCAGGCCCTTTGTCCCATTCAGACTGCTTTGCATGAACTGGGCCACCCCCAGCCAGCCACCCCACTCCAAACTGACAACAACACTGCCAGTGGGATTGCCAATGGCACAGTCAAACAAAAATGCTCCAAGGCTGTGGACATGCACTTCTATTGGCTCTGTGATCGCAAACAACAAGGCCAGTTCCACATCTTTTGGTGCCCAGGTGCCACCAACCGGGCAGATTATTTTTCCAAGCACCATTCTGCCTCCCACCATCAAGATGTTCACCCATGTTACCTGCACACTCAGCCCACAACATCCTGTCATATTGCATCTCTAGCTTCTCATCCTGGTGAGGGTGTGTTGATCCCCCAGGTCCCAGGCCCTGGGCCTATCACAATAGTAGGCACCGACAACCTACCACATGAGCCAGGACAATCTGCCCAATGCCATTCATGTGTATCCCAATCCCACAATGATATACATGTTCAATGTAGTCTCAGTGGTGGGATCCCATGGGAATGCCATTTTTCACCTGTGCAACAAAACCCAAGCTGCCTAATCCATTCACAATTGCAAACTCCAATTAGCTCATAAATTAGTCAGCTCAAGTTTATTGCTTCATCTTAGTATCAATACCACTGTCCATTGCCAAGTCCACCCTTGTCAAGGGTGAAAGGGTGCTGTTTTTCACATAAAAGCTTGTAAAAAACCTCAGCATTTATAGAGTTATCTCTCTAAGCCTATTTGTACTAAGAAGACCCACACTGGTTCTCAATTTTTTGGTTCAGGTTATGGGGTTAAGGGGTTTCTGTGGTTTTTTTGGTTTTGTCCATCATTTATCTGGTTAGGAGTACCATCTGGTTGGCATTTGGTGCAACCACTTGTCAGCAGGAACTTTTTGTGACAGATGATGATGTCACATCCTTGGCAACAGGTTGCAGACAGATGGTCACTTCCGGGTTACAAGTGACATCATGGTCCAAGACATCACATCCAGATGATCATGCACAAAGAATGTACTGTAGAGGAGTTGAACCTCTTTACCATCCAAAGATGGCACTACTGTTAACCAGCCAAACTAGCCTGCCACATAAAAGCTTGTAGAGTAATGTACAGAGTAGGATCCTAGGCAAATGTTGATTACTATCCAAAATTGTAACTCAAAATATAGTACTCCTAACCTTTCCTTGTGAACAAACCTTTGGCAACCCTCTGGACTGGGTCAAGCCACCAGGCCATATATGTCTTGCCTTTTGCAACATTGCTTGTTTCCTATCAACCCCTTCAATACCCTAAGGTCCAAGATCTTTGTGCTTTCCAGACACAGTTTGACATCAATGTCTTTGGAGGATGCAAAAGCAACCTTACTTGGAAGCAGATGCCACGATCATGCTGATTTTACCAGTGGTTCTGTTCTCATACCCCTCTTCAAGTGATTTCTGGCCATAACACACTCATGATGACTTTGGTCAGAAACAGTATGAAGGTACCTGGGGAATGGAGAAATCACAACATCTATTTCTGACATAGGCAAAGACTGGTCTAGGACACTGGGCCTGGTTCTTCCTATCTGGTAGAACTGGCACCACAACATGCATCATTAGTGCCTGCCACCCAAGTGACTCTTTACTAGCACAAACCAACAGTATCTGCTCCCAACACTGGTCTTACCTACTCAGCCAAGGGGATTCCTGCCCACCACAAACAACCTTTCTGAAATGATCTGGGTGCAGCTGTATCTACCTGGCAGGCAGCCAGATTATCCTTATGGCAGATAAGAATGGTGACATCCATAATGCTGAAATTACTGACTTCTGTACCAGCCTTGGTCTATGTGTTTATAAATCAAAGTGCCCCAAGAATAAGTCAAAAAAGGGTACTGTAAGCAGTTGGAGAAGGAAGACACCATTCTTAGGACAATAGAAAAAGGAGTAAAGCCTCACAGTGAATATGAATTGCAGACTTGGCTGCCTCCATGCACATTAATAGCAAGGTGAGGCTATATGATGTTAAGACCATTTGCAAGCCAGGCAAAATTGGTGATGGCAAGCTGGTCTACACTAAGAAAGTAGGCTGGCTCAAGGTCTGTTATGTGAACCCAGAAGGTGAGAACACAGAATTCATCCTGGAAAATGTTCAGTACATTTCAAGCTTCTGGATAAACTTATTTAGCCTTACTGCAGCTATGTCCAAGGATGTACAATAACTAACAAGGGCAAAATAATTGTAGTCACAAAACACCCTTAAACTCAAGATGAAAAATGGTTTTGTATGCAGAGTTATGCTGGCAATTAAGCCAGACAAGGATTACCCTAAAAGCTGCTATGGCCTATTGCCATAGACTGCAAGACATAAACACTTTGCACCAGAAGCTTGGACATGCATCCAAAGCTCTCATGCAAAAAATGCAAAATTTTACAGCTGGGAACTCAAAAGTCAGTTTGAAATTTGTGAGAGCTGTGCCCCCCACCAAGGTTCACCAGAAAGACACCAACAAAGAGAAGAAGGTGGTGGGGCAAGTTGCCAGGCAAGTGGCTGTTTATCAACATCAGCCATGTCAAAAGCTGAAGCTTCAGAGGCTTGCAGTACTGGCTACTCACTGTTGACAATCCAATGGATTTCAGTTTCAGGTCATTCTTGAAAACAAAGGATCAGATGTTGCAGGCCATGATTTTGCTTATACAGGAGCTGCACAACTCAGAAAACAATGTTGTAAAAAAGATCAGATGTGACAACTTGGGAGAGAATGTTGCCTTTCAGGCCACAGCAAAGAAAGAAGGTCTGGGCCTCCATTTTAAGTTCATGGCCTGCCAAACTCTGCAGCAAATTGGCTGCATCAAATGCAAGCTTGACACTTTGTTTGGAAGGGTCTGGTAAATGCTTAACTTGGTTGGACTCACAAGAAAGCACAAAGATGTTTGTCAGAGACTGTGGGACATGGCAACCAAGATGGAAAATCTGGCCACCAAGATCAGCAAGGATTCACCATTTTGCCACTTCTACCAGCATGACACATTGTTCCTTAACTCCCTCCATGTTTTTGGAGAGATTGCTGTTGTACAATGCACAGAAGCTGCACAGCAAGCTGGCTAATGGAGGAGAGCACTGCATGTTTGTTGGTTATGCAAGCAATCAGACTGGCAACACTTTCAAGATGCTCAACTTGAATGCTCCAGATCTGGAAGTCAAGAGATGTTAAGTGGATAGCCAGCTTCATTGTAACACTTCAAGAGCCCAAGCTGCAAACCACCTTAGCCAAAGACAATGAATAAGACAATGTTCATGCATGGGCCCAAGTCCATGGTGTTAATGTAATTCCTGACTATGACAATGCAAGCATTGTGGTACCAATTGAATATGTGGACAAAGATGACAAAGTTGATAGCAACAAAGAGGACCAAGCTGTTGCATGCCCCATGCCTGCCACCAACAAAATGCTTTGAGCCATGCAGCAACTTGCAACATTTTACAACCCACTTGACAGCCACTCACTACATTCAAGATGCAGATAGCAACAACAATACAGTCACCACAAGCAATCAAATAGGAAGGGAAGCAGCAGATGCAGCCAAACCCAACCCAGAAGCCAACTCAGATGCAAAGTTTTAAAATGCATGACCTTCAGGAAGATGTTTCCAATGTGAGTTCAAAAACACATGACCTGGAGGCTAAACAAGCAAGCATCTGCAGCTATTGCAGCAATTGATTACTTGCCAAACTTTGCTTTCTACATGCACAACCAAGTGCTGACACCACAAATGAAACACAGACTATGGATTTTGTAGATGCCTTTGAGCATATGCTTGAATCCACAACATTTGAAGAAGCTTACAACACAAAGACACCAAACAGCATGCCAAATGGCATGCTACCATGTGGCTGGAAGAGTTCAAATATATGAACAACCATGGAGTATGGCACAAGGTCATGTGGTTGGTCATCCCACAAGGCTGGCACTGTATCCAATCCAAATGTGTATTCAAAATCAAGAGGGACATGTCAGATGGACAACCTCTAGAAGTGTATCAGTAGATATCTATCTTCAATTGTATAATTAAAAACTATAAGCTTATCTGCTATTCCTCACTCATCTTTCCCTCAAACACCGTATTGATTGTTCTTCCATTTTGTGTGTTCTTTAGAAGTTTCTTACTGTCAAATCCTTATCAGGAAATCTTCATACATTCATTCTAACTAATTTCATCTCCTAATTGAGGTATGTGCCACACATATGCATTCACTTGATTTTCTCCTTTGTGGCCAGTGATATTTTCTCATGATTGCATCACTCAATGACTGAAACTGATTGGCCCATTTAGTTTGGTACTGGCAACATGTATGTGGCTGAGTACTGTCAACACCCTTCCTGTTGTCAGAACCAACAGTTCCTATTAAGTATTCCCACTAGATTTCTACTGATTCTTTTGTTCTAAGGAATTCTCCACTGTGTTGCTTGTAGGTTGGGCCATTCACATTCTTCATGAAGATGTCAGCTTGATTTTTGTTGGTTTGTATGAAGATGATTTTAACAAACCATCTTCCACAAATTTGCAAACAAAGTGGTACCAAATGTCAATGTGCTTTGTCCTCTGGCTTGTGGTGATGTTCTCAGACATGAATATTGCCCCCACATTGTCCATATGCACTATTATTGGAGGCTTTACTGGGATTCCCATGGACATCATCACCTGTGCCACAAATTTCACCTCCTTGGCTGCTTTGGAGAGCATGACATATTCAGCTTCACTCAAAGACAGGGTGACACTTCTCTGGCCCTTACTCTGCCAGCATATGGGTATGCCCAGTAAGACACATCTCCTGCATAGTTGCTGTCAGAGAACACTGTCCTGCTCCACACATCATCCGCATCCTTGATTATGGGCTTAATCTTCAATCCATAGTCCCTTGTATCTAGGACAAATTTTATCACCCTCTTCAGTTCCTTAAATGCAGCTTCAGTGGGACAATCTAGCACCTTTGACAGCTCCCTTATGGGATTTGCTAGGTCCAGCCATGAGTGCTTTAGTAGGAACATTAGAGTTCCCATGGCCAATTGGTACAGGGGCATTCTAGCCAACATCTCCGCTGTGGCTATTGTGGGGCATACCATGTGCAGGCCTGGTGTTCCTGGGGTAACATAAGCCTGGAGGTCTTTCACCATAGCCCCAAATTTCTCTTTGAGCTTCTGGATCAAGTTTGGCTGTGATATTACAGCTTAAGTAATCAGTCATATCTTCCATGACATTGACTGAAAGTCCTTGTTTCTTCAGGTCATTGACAAGTTCTTCAAGGGCCAGCTTGTGTCCTATGCAGAAGTTGTCATCCATGTAGACTGATACCATCACAATACCATTTGAGCCTCTCTTGTTAAGTAGGCATATGTCCACATTTCTGCCTTGGAAACCAATCTTCTTAAGTATTGCAATGAACTTCTTGTGCCACTGCCATGCACCTTGAACTAGCCTAAAAAGTGCCTTCAGGAGGAGCAGGCATTTGCTGTCAAAAGCTGTCAGGCCTTTGGGAAGGTCCATGTAGATTTCCTCTTCTAGAACTCTGTAGAGGAAAGCAGTATCAATGTCAATTAGGATTGCATCTGGTTCCCACATGAGTTTTGCAATCAGGAGGATCCACCAAGCAGTGTCATTGATGACTGGCATGTGTTGCTCTGAGAAATCTAGGCTGGGAATTTCACAGGCCACTAGACATGCACAGAAGACTCCATCCCTTTTTATTTTGAGGACTCTTTTGCACTTTATGCAGTGCTGTCTGGCCAGTACTTGGGCCCATTTAACCTTATGCCAGATGCCTTGATTTTTCATGTCACAAAATTCTTTGTGTATGGCTGTACGCCACCTTTCATGCTGCACAGGGTCTGGGTGATCAAATGCTGTGCAAAACATCTTCAGTTCCACAAAATGGTGGTGTTCTCCATCTCCTTCAACCCTTTTTTCCATCAAATGCAAATTCAGACACTGCATGCAAGAGCATGGCACCAGCCACTTCCCTTCCCTCTCTCAATGCAGTGGCATTGGTGTTGGTCTCAGTTTTGTTGATGTCTTCAACAATGGGCCTGAGTTTATCATCTTGTTTACTTTGCACAATATACTCAAGTGCAGTGAGATTAAACCACCCACCCAGATGTTTCATTTCATGCAGGACCTTTGGGTGGACCAGGTCACTGTTTGCCATTGCTGTTGCATTTGTAGGGTTAGCAATTGGAGTGTTGGTAGTGACCACAGCAGTACCATGGTCAATTGGGTTGAGCTCCTCTTTGTTGTTGTTTCCATCCAGTAAGGTTTCTACTGTGGGTATCTTGTTTGTTTTTTCTGGGACTCCATTCTTGAGATCTTTTGTGATCTATTTGATGTCACGTGGTCCAGATGTGCTTTGTCATTGGATTAAACATCTGGTACATGTTTCCTGCATGGTCATCTGCATAGCCCAAGAAGGTGCAGGTTTCTCCACAATTATCCAACAAGTTCTTGATTTGGTTGGTGTCATGTACAATGCTGTGCTCTCTGAATGTTTGTAGGTGGTGGATGTATCCCACTTCCTTACCATAGAAGGCACTGTGGGCTGGCTTGGCTTTGTTGGCACTTGCCACTATGTTCTCAATCGTGGCTGCAGTCCCAACTGCTTCTGCCTATAGTCTACATTGTAGATGGGCATTTTCTCCAGCAAATCTGGCATTGTTCATCATAGCATGTGTGTGCCCAAATAGGGTTGCATACTTATGCTCAATGCATCCATTGTGTTGTGGGGTCTTGCATGCTGTCTATTCAAAATGCAAACTGATTCACTCTTGTTCCAAGTGATTCTGAAATGCCTTGTTCTCACTGGCATTGTCACATTGGATGTTCTTTACCATGATGTTCTCTGTGTCCTTAAGTTTCTTAACAAACTTTATCATGATGTCAGCAGTTTCACTTTTTGCCTTAAGAAAGAAACTCCAACAGTAGTCCATAGCTAGCATTGTCTATGACCAGGAGCCAAAACTTGGATTTCCCATAGCTTACATACTCTGTGGAACTGATATCTAGGAAGAGTCAATCTCCCTTGTTTGCACTTCTTTCAACTTGTTCTTTGTTAAGGTTCTTCTGCCATGCTTTGGCAAGCTTACACAATTTGCAACTTTGTGCTGTGCCTGTCACTTGCCATCCCTAGATTTTGGCAGTTTTGGCCATGATATCATTTGACACATGCCCTAATCATTTGTGCAGGCCAGTCATTCTCAGATCAGATGCTGCCAGGGCCATCTGTGCAGAGTTTTAGACCACCAGGGTCATCCTCAGTTCCAGAATGCATCCATTCAATGTTTCTGCACAGTTCTCAAAGGTCAGCATTAGGTCACCTTTCTGTATTTTAAGTGCCATGCCCTCATTGCATATCCAAGCTCCCTTTTTCATAGCACAGCTGAGACTAAATAATTTAGCATGAATCCTGGGAAGTACTTGATGTCATGCAATGTCACAGCAGCAGGATCTTCTGCCCCTTCCATCTGCAGCTTCAGCTTTCCATTCATTGTGGCAGTTACAGTAGAGCTGTCACCAGGGTCACCAGTGTCTCTATGTGTTTGACATCATACAGGCTGGTCAGGTTGTTTGTTATGTGGCAGGTTGCCCCCAAATTGGCAATCCAGGTGGTTTCTGAATTGGTCTGCACTGTTGTGGCTATGAAGGCATTCTCTTGGGTTGCATTGGCTGATTCAGACTTGGCTTTCCTTTGTCTACAGTGCTGCAACTTGTGCCCCAGCTTTTGCAAAAGAAGCACTTATTGTCTTTATAGAGCTGTACTTTTTTGTTGCTCCATTCTCCCTTCCAGATGTTTTTTGATCTATTGTCATTCTTATTATCATCTTTTGGCTTTTCTTTGTTCTTCCTCATGTAGCAGTCAGCAGCCTTGTGTCCAATCTTTCTACAAGAAGATGCAGGTCCCCTTTATTTTCTGGTCACTGCTAGCACCTTTTTGGAGTCTTTCTGTTTGTTTCTGATGAGGACTTCTTGGCCTTCATATGGGCATATCTGAGACATAGTTCTGCCTGCACATCATTGACAGTTAGCAGATTAGTTGCAGTGCCAAGTTTTTGTTCAAGTTTTGACAATTGGACCTCATAGTCATCAGTTAAGTTGTTCAAACTGTGTACCATCAGATCTTCATCTGTCATTGTGGATCCAATGCTATTCAGTTTCATTCTAAGCCCTTCCAAGTGCATGATCCAGGCCTCGGGGTCCTGGTCACTGTTTTTCAATTTGCATACTTGAAATTCTCTGCATAGTTCCAGCTTTCTAGGGGCCTTGTCCAGGCTATGGCTGCATCACCATAAGGCAGGTCCACACTGATGCTTCCAGTTACAATATGGAGGCTACTCACCCTTTATCTGTCTTTGTTTCAATTGACAGCAGCGTTTCTTCATATGCATAGTTGTTTGCATCACAGTTCTGTTTCTCTATCTTTCCCAGAGGGGTCTTTTTGTCAATGACTTGCAATGCAGGCAGGGCTTTGGTGGTTCCTCTTAGGATTCCCAGAAAGCCCTTCCTTTGGCCTCTTGCTAAGAATTTAACCTCCCAGTCAGACCATGACAAAGCAGATCAATCAAAGGCAATGATCCGGATAGTTTTGTTTTTGCTCATGGTGCTCTTTCTTTATCTTGTAGGGTCAAGCCTAGTAATAATTTTTATGTCAGACAACCTCTAGAATTGTATTGGTAGATAGCTATCTTCAATCATATAATAAAAAACTATAAGCTTATCCAATATTCCTCACTCTTCTTTCCCTCAAACACTGCATTGCTCATTCTTCTGTTTTGTGTGTTCTTAGGAAGTGTCTTACTGTTGATTCCTTATCAAGGAATCTTTGTACATTCATTTCTAACTAATTTCATCTCCTAATTGAGGTATGTGCCACACATATGCATTCACCTGATTTTCTCCTTTTTGGCAAGTGATATTTTCTCATGATTGCTTCAATCAATGACTGAAACTGAATGGCCCATTTAGTTTGGTACTGGCAACATGTATGTGGCTGAGTACTTTCAACAGGGACAGTGTTTTCCAGGCCAGACTGGTAGCATGCAGATCCAGCCAAACTTCTGGCATTGATTCCACCAAAACTATGTGCCCATGATGAATGATGTTACCTGGTGCATACTGCTTGTTGCAATGATAGTATGGAAATCGGACACAATTCTTGTCAGCATTAAACAGCTTTCCTTCACAGAAATTGGAAGAAGACATCTACATGAATGTACCCAACAGCATGGAAGGGTCCAATGATGAATGCCTCCATCTGTTCAAAACCATAAGAAACTTGTTAGGGATCTCTACAATAAGCATACCAATGACATGGAATTAGACTGAGGAGATGGACAAGTCATTCAAGAATGATTGACAATAGGAAGGGTGTTGGAGAGTATTGGCAACATTCCAAGTGAGCCCTGGAAGTGGAACCAGAGAACAGACCAAGAATATTTCAGTCTTAGGATGACTGAACTGGTTAGTATCTACATATTTTAGGAAGTTAGTGAAATTGCATCTGAAGATCCAAAAGATCCCAAGAGAAATAAGTCAGTAGCAAAAAGTTAGGATCAGTATCTAGTCATAGTTTCCAGAATCAGAGATTTTAATCATCAGGAGCATTTCAATATGTTGATGCAGCTTGAATGGATTGATGGCTGCAATGGTGATGACTGAGATCAGTTTAGACTCATGTCATGGTGAAACAAACTTATGGCTAGGAAAGCCTGTATGATTTCTGTGGCTGGGGCCTGTGGTAGATAGGTCCATAGGTAAGCATGGTAGGTATGCATAATTGGTCATGGTAGGTCAGACCTGGTAAGTCAGAGTAGATCACAGATGAAAAGTACTTTGATCTATCTTTCTAGCTTTTTTCTGGAGCCAGATTCAGATTTGCAATGATCTTGACTTGACACATTGCTGATATCTTCACAGCTGCACCACCCTGAATAGTGTTGTTTTTGTTTTTCTTTTATTTTGCCAGGTGCCATCTGGGAGTTGTGCATCATAAGGTGTTGGGATCATTTGTAGCAGGTTGCTTATTGTTTTTGTTTTATGCTGTGATGCCCTGGTTAATTGTTGTTTTTCTGCCACTGGCATTATGTAAGATGCTGGCATTGCAGAGGTTGACTGTTTCTCTCATTTTACTGCTGTTCTTTCTTCTTATGCCATTTCTATTTTTACCACCACTTTCTTTGGAGGTTGGCAGCTCAACACTGCAGGATACTAGCCATCAGAGCTCAGCTTCTTAGTTGATGCTGCCCTGGCATTCTTCCTTTTTCCTGGAGGTAATACCCAGGCATTTGCCATGGTAGGTTGATTGTTTTGTTTTTGTGCATCACTGTCCCACATTTCCTCCCACTTACTCCATTTCTATTTTTACCACAACTTTTTTGGCAGAGCTGGTTCTACCACCACTTACTTATGCAAGGATCACAACTCTATCCATGAGCTATCATCTGAGATGCTTACCTAACTTTCACAAGATCCATCACCAAGTACAGGCTACTCCCATTACAGATTTGATTTCAGCATGTACAAGGGCATCAAAAAACTTTAATGCTTATTTTATAGTACTATCTCTAAGTATTGCATCTGATGTATACTAAATGAGATACAGAAGACCCACACTGTTATGGATGTTAAGAACTGAATTTTTGGTTATGGGCTTATTCATGAAGTACAGTACTATGCCTACTTGGATAAGAGCAGTACACTCTGGGTTATAGTACAATCTTGTTCCTGTTACACAGCCTAGACCATAGGCTTCACTACAATTTCTGCTTGGTACCCAACTCCAGCCAAACCTGCTTGACTCTGCAGGCCTGTCCCTGTGGGCCACAAACTACTATGGCACCAAGGTCATATGGCTACTATGCCAATGTAGGTGCAATACCTACTACACAAACTTGGCACTTCTACACTGCTGGCTTACTGCCCCATTGTATGGATCTAGCTATGTGTGTCAGGGGTGCTAAAGAACACCCAGTTTGGGGAAACAAACCCCTACCCAACATCAGGCACACACAAATCTTGACCACTTGACCCCTGTAGTGTATAAGGGCACCAAAATACCCAGACCAACAAATGCCCACTCCACATAAGCAAAATTGACTGCAATCATTGTGCAATGATTCATGCCAAAACCCTGTATACAAATACATACAATCAGCACCCCTTACTTCTGCTGCATACCTGCACCTACTACTCAAAAATCACATCCTCTACCAATAGATGCAAAAGCAACTGTAAGAAGCTCCCATAAATCAATACCAACCATATCTACAAGAAAAGTTTCAATTACCCCTACTTGATCCACGTGAAATTAAGCAGGAGGTACTGCAAGTAGCCTTGTGATGGCTTATCTCCCAAGAGGCATGTGATCATCAAGTTCATATATGAATGGCTACTGGCTGCTGCAGACCCAATACCATGTCCACAGTGAATTCAATTGGCAAATATGCATCCTGCATGACACAAGCCAAAACAATTGAACACTTTCTAGCTTAACCACATCCTGAAAACAACAAATCTGGTAATTAACAAAAAAGAAAGTATTTACTGAACACAGTTTCCATGCTGACCTACAGTAAATGCTCCTTGAGGAACTGCACTTGCTTTATGTCTACCCCCATCTACAGCAGCCACTTATCAACCCCCCCACTTCACTCAACCTATCAGAGTCCACAGCAACTAAGTTGCAGCAGCTATATTTATGGCAGATGGTGGTCCATAAGATGGCTGCATGCTATATATCACCATGATACTACCACATAACAAAGTAACCAGCTTTGTGCTTGCATCATTGGACTCCTTTGGGAATTCATTCTTCCAGAGTGGAAGCTACAGAACTCACTTATACCCTCTGCAGATACATACTGCAACTCCACTCAGCAATTGTACAAATTGATATTAATCAGCTTATGACTAAATCAAACCAAAAATACACTGTTTCAGGCAATGCCTTCACCACAATGCCCAACCCATCCTACAAAACAACTGCTCAAACACAAGCTACCCTCAATACACCCAATTTTGAAATGTTTTCCAACCTTGCCAGATTCCATAAAAATGCCACATTCTTCAGACATATTACTCAGACCTCCACAACCCTCATACTTCTTTCCCAAACTGCAAAACTTAGTCATTGTGATGAATGGGCAGTATTGAAAGTCCTGCTTACAGTGGATGGTCATTCAAATGAATTGGAATATATTTTGACTTAAAACCTATCATTTTCCATTTCTTATCAGTTTATGATGACACAACAGCAGCAACCCCATAATACATTGTATCTGTAACTTGATGTAGCACCACAGCACAGAGTTGGTCCATGGACAGCATGGTAATACTTATGCCCACAAAATATTGATGAGCAACTAGTATGTTTTTCAATAATCTATTTTGGTCCAACACTTAATAATCATTACTTTCTTCATCCAAAATGTTCTCCTCAAAAGGCAGCTCTAGGATGAATTCTTCCACATAATCTTGCATTGCTTCTTGCAGAATGGCTTGATCATCTTGAAATTTATGTTGGACAAGATTCTTCCAAAGAAATGCACTTCCAGGAGGCACTACCCAATATAAAATGATTGGTTGTGCTCCTTCATTGATTTCTTGCCCACTTGCTGCAAGAATACCTGCTGAGACAAGTACTTTCTTCATTCCCTTGTGGTCAAGACTTTGGTTTTCAGTGAAAACCACTTGGAAAATTTGACGGCCAAATCCAATCACATCTGCTGCAGGGAATGTTGGAGGACAAACTATCAAGGTATTTTTATTGTTACTCGACTCTTGAAACAGTTTGGTAATACACAAATGAGTTTCTGATGCTGTTTCTGGGTGCAAAACATTTGGAATTTCTGGAATTTCCAGATTTGCTGTCACTGCAACCATGTCATTTGCTTCT
>JFJP01005661.1_pt1 | contig 15042 bp, 17 predicted proteins | sample 431651 | NCBI WGS metagenome assembly JFJP01 (sample SAMN02602958, study PRJNA72255) | Microbial mat metagenome, whole genome shotgun sequencing project. | biome: fresh water; feature: sink hole; material: water; isolation source: purple microbial (photo- and chemosynthetic) mats found in...
GTTTGTAAGCCAATTAAGACTTAGTTCCGAAGAACTTGAGCCTCTCGCTTCAAACGCCCACGCTTATCGGCTGTATGTTTTTAATGATCCTACAAGCAGCTCTCACTACCTGGACTTCCTGCTTCACCGTGATCAGCGAAGCCTTGTATTATGACACAAAAAGCATCGCCCTAAACAATAAATGAAATTATTTCCAGTATTTCATCACATCAAATACACCACGATCCACGTCAGCTGGCACGACTCACACGTTCAACAAGGGCACCTGCAATGTCGGAAATCGGCAATACTTCGTCGGCGGCCCCACGCAAAATCGCCTCGCGAGGCATACCAAATACAACACATGAACTTTCGTTCTGTACGAAGTTATAGCTTCCCGCATCCTTCATCTCACGCATCGCAATCGCACCGTCATCGCCCATGCCTGTTAGCATGATCCCGTATGCATACGGACCAACCACACGCGCCGCTGACCTGAACAAGACATCCACCGAGGGCTTGTGGCGATTTACCGGTTCACCATCGTCAACGACCGCCATGTAGCCGACGCTATTCCGAGCCACGCTAAAGTGCTTTCCGCCCGGAGCAATATACGCATGGCCGGGCAATATCCGAGCCCCATTCACAGCCTCTCGCACCTCAATTCGACACAAATCGTTCATTCGGGCGGCAAATGTAGCAGTGAAACCTGGTGGCATATGCTGGGTAATAGCAATTCCAGGGAAAACCGCAGGAAGCTTCACGAGGATTTCTCTTATAGCCTCCGTTCCTCCGGTCGAGGCACCTACAAATATCAAGCTTTTTGCGTCAAACCTTGACATTGACTTACCCACAAACTCCCTTGCTTCCACCTTAGACGGCGCATTGTCAGTGTTTGGCACCAAGCGACTAACACGAGCCCGGGCAGCAATCCGGATCTTGTCGACAATCTGCGATGACAGCGAGCCAAAACCACCAACAAGCTCAACTCTTGGTTTCGCTACAAAATCGACAGCACCCAATTCAAGTGCCTTTATCGTCACTTCCGCGCCATGCTCAGTCAGGGTAGAGATCATGACAACAGGTGTCGGGCGCAAACGCATCAGTCTCCCCAAAAAATCCAAACCATCCATTTTTGGCATTTCCACGTCTAGCGTAATGACATCAGGATCAAGCTCCCGGATCATCCCGCGAGCGACCAGTGGATCACTTGCGGCACCAACACATTCCATATCAATTTGGCGATTAATGATCTCCTTCAACAGGCTACGCACCAGCGCAGAGTCATCCACCACGAGTACACGAATCTTCTTCACAAACCCTCTCAAAACAGATCAATCGAACCACCGGAAGTTGATTTTGCCACTGTCAGAGCATTTCCTTTGCGCTCCTCCACAACCAGATTCTCCGGATGTGCATGTGCTAGCCGCTTAACAAGAGCCTTGCCTGAAGAAGGGAAAAAACAGACCTTCCTCGGATGAATATCAAGAACATCTTGCGAAACTACCGGGATGCGCTCAGTTGACAAATAATCAAGCACAAACTTGGTATTTCTTTCCCCAACATTCATTGCAGCAAACCCGGCCATGACCTGAGCCCCACCAAACACCTTAGCTTGCATGGACTCTCTACGAGCGCCAACCTTGAGCAATTGATTGATGAGGAGTTCCATCGCATATGATCCATAACGCCCCCCGCCTTCTGAGCTATCGCCTTCGGGAAGCATGAAGTGGTTCATGCCACCAGCTCTTGCCCTGGAGTCCCAGATGCAAGCGGAAATGCAAGAGCCCAACACTGTCATGATCATCATGTCCTCAACCGAAACGAAGTACTCACCAGGCAGTACTTTGACAGCTTCGTACTGAAACTGTGGATCTCGATAGAAAAAACAAGCTTCCCCAGGGCTGCGGGGCATTGACTTCCATCGATCAAGTCGGGAGGAACCGCCCACTACACTCTTTTGAGCCAAAGCACGATCCTCAACCTTAGGCGCAAGAAACGGGCTGACACATGAAGACGGCAAATTCATTACCAAATCACAAACATGCCGTAGCCGCCGCAACACCCCCAAGCAACCAACACAGGCAGGACTTACAGTCTCTCATAAACGGTCTTACCTTTCAGGATGAACAAGTCGCGCGACTCACTAAAATTTTCTGCATGACCGACAAACAAAAGCCCCCCGGGGACCATCACGCTGTGAATCTTCTCCAAAACTCTTCTTTGGGTTGCACCATCAAAATAGATCATCACATTACGGCAAAAAACTATATCAAACAGATCGCGGAATGGCCAATCGTCACGGACCAGATTGATTACAACAAATTCGACCAATGAAATGAACTCAGGCTTCACTCGAACCATTCCCTGGTTACCTGCTTTACCTCGAAGAAAAAAATACTGTAGTTGTCTTTCATTCAAATTTTTCAAATCTTCCAGCCTATAAACACCTCGAGATGCCGCCTTCAACACCTTTGAATCAATATCACTCGAGATCAACTTAAACTTTGAATTTAAACCCAGTGCTTCAATTGCTGTAATGACAATGGAGTATGGCTCTTCACCAGTGGAGGACGCACTACACCACACCCTCCAAGGTTTAGCTTTCTGATTTAAACTTAAATAATCATAGAATATTTTAAAATGATGTTGTTCTCTAAAAAACGAAGTGAGATTCGTCGTAAGTGCATTAATGAACTCCTGCCATTCAGCCCCGTCATCAGATTCCAACCAAGCCAAATAATCTCTAAAACTATGATACCCGGTTTCCCGTAACCGACGCGATAGACGACTATACACCATTGCATGTTTGCCATCATGCAAACTAATTCCCGCTCGCTGGTAAATTAGCGCCTGAACCTTAACAAAATCACTATCAGTCCAAATAAACTCTCTTCCCTGCATATCGGAAGTACCAGAATCACGATGCGCGCGATCTGACGAAAGACTAGCCATGAAGTATCAGGTCAAAGTTTCAACAGGACTCAGTAACCAACCCCATATCAAGCCCCGACATCAATTTCTCAATATCCAAGAGAATGAGCATTCGATCACCAAGCGATCCAAGTCCCAGTACCGAATCTGAGTCAATGACACTCTCAATATCGGGGGCAACTCGCAAATTCTCAGGCTCCAAGCCCATCACATCACTTACCGAATCAACAACAATACCGACAATACGTTGCCTCAGATTAAGAATAATAACCACCGTAAAAGAATCATAAAGAGCATTGGCACAATTAAACTTCAAACGCATATCCACAATTGGCACAATTGTCCCCCGAAGATTGACGACACCCTTAATAAATGGTGGAGCATTGGCAATCCGTGTCGGAGGTTCATAGCCTCTAATTTCCTGGACCTTTAGGATATCAATTCCATATTCCTCTCGATCAAGCCGGAAAGTCAAATATTCACGTGTAATAGCATTCGCAGTATCATTAACTTTTTCCATGATGCTCACCTTTTAATTACTTTCAAGCATGATCTATTAATGACGCGAACGGCGTACCAAAGCACCAGTATCCAATATGAGTGCGACTTTGCCATCACCCAAAATAGTAGCACCAGATACATTGGGAACCTTTCGATAATTAGATTCCAAGTTCTTAACCACCACCTGCTGCTGTCCCAAGAGTTCATCTACCAACAAAACAACTCTACTGCCTTCGGCTTCGATCACAACCATGATATCACTGGTCTTTTCTGCGTCATATCGCGGAATTTGAAATACCTTTTCAAGCTCAATCACTGGCATATACTCATCGCGAACCTTGACCAACTGTGCACCCTGTCCCACAGTACTCACAGCGTCAGATTTGACCTGAAATGACTCCACCACCGAAGATAAAGGCAATATGTATACTTCGTTACCAACACCAACGGACATGCCGTCCATAATCGCGAGTGTCAGAGGCAGCCGCACCGACACCTTCATGCCGTAACCCTCTGAGGAATCGATTTCGACCGTGCCGTTTAATGATGTGATGTTTCTCTTAACAACATCCATGCCAACACCACGGCCCGAGACATCAGTCACTACCTCAGCCGTGGAAAAACCTGGTGCAAATATCAACTGCCAAACTTCCGAATCCGGCATTTGATCAGATACATCCAGACCTCGCTCGCGAGCTTTGGCCAAGATTCTCTCTCTCGACATACCTCGTCCATCATCACGCACCTCGATGACAATGGAGCCCCCTTGGTGTGCGGCAGATAAAGTGATCGTTCCCGTTTCGGGTTTACCCGCGAGCACCCGATCAGCAGGCATCTCAATTCCATGATCACAACTGTTTCGAACCAAATGTGTCAAAGGGTCTGTAATTTTTTCCACCAGCCCCTTGTCAAGCTCAGTCGCCTCACCCTGCGTCAGGAAATCCACCTTCTTGCCCAGTTTCCCCGCAAGATCCCTCAACATCCTTGGAAACCTGCTAAACACAATGGACATCGGAATCATTCGGATCGACATCACCGACTCTTGCAAATCTCGGGTATTTCGATCCAAATCTGTCAGTCCCGTCAACAACTGCTGATACACGGCCGGATCAAGTGCTCGACTGTTTTGGGCCAGCATTGCCTGTGTAATTACCAACTCCCCTACCAAGTTAATCAACTGATCAACCTTGCTTATTGCAACTCGGATCGTAGCTGCCTCAGGCTGTGAGGCCATAGAAGCGACCGGTTTCGCTGCATTACGGGCTGACTTGGCGGCATGGTCATCAACAAGGGGGGCTGCCAAAGGAAGCACCGAAGATGCGACCGTATCTGGCACTCCAGGAGCTCCATCGAAAAAACCAAAACCGGAAGTTGTCGACGACTGAACTCCGTGATGAGCAGCAGCTGATACCGGAACCACCACATCAGAACCACTCGCTGGCAATACAGTAACACCTTTGCCCCCAAGATCCACAGATCCAACTGAAACGTCCTTGATAACCACTTGCTCGCGTGCAACGTGAAAGGCAAACAAGTCCAGAAGATCCTCATCTGTGGAGGTAGTCTCCACTTCGAATGTCCTCGACTTTGGATCACTGCTGGCGACCGCCTTGATCACACCGAGGCCCACGATATCCCGAAAAAGCTCCTCAATTGCATCTGCCTGCTCGGGATGGTCCAAGGGGCCAACAACAACAAGAAGGCAGCGACTGTCAACGCCTGCAACGTTAGGCAACCGCTCTTTGACCGCAACAGGCGGCGAAACTTCAACTGGCTTTGCTTCAACCTTCAAGTGCTTTACGGCTACCGCAGGCGCAGGAGCGGAAGAATTACCTTGAACAATTGCCCTTATTCTTCGAACCAGCTCCCCGGTTGGCGGGGCAGTGCCTACATCCCCAGACTGGTGCCGAGCCAGCAAACTGCGCGATGCGTCTGCGGACTCCAACAACACATCCACCATGATGGAGGTCGGTTGCAATTCATGCCGACGCAAACGATCCAGCAACGACTCCATTTGGTGAGTCAACTCAGCAACATCGGAAAAACCAAATGTGGCAGCCCCACCCTTGACGGAGTGCGCACAACGGAAAATACCGTTCAACTCCTCGTCGTCGGCGGTCTCCAGATTCAAATTGAGCAACATCTGCTCCATCAAATCAAGGTTTTCGCCTGCTTCCTCAAAAAAAATCTGATAGAACTGGCTAAGGTCAAAATCCGCTCCTGACCCGCCAGTTTCATGATGCACTTCAGCCATGAAATTCTCCTGGATTCAATCCATATGGTTTTCGCAACATAAACTCCGTCACTTGATCACCTTTTTGATGACTTCCAGCAAACGGGCTGGATCAAATGGCTTAACCAACCAACCCGTAGCACCCGCCGCTCGACCAGCCTGCTTCATCAGGTCGCTGGATTCCGTCGTAAGCATCAAAATCGGGACCGTTTTGAACTGCGGAGTTTCCCGCAACCTCCGAGTCAGCCCAAGTCCATCAAGACGAGGCATATTCTGATCAGTCAACACCAGATCGAAACTCTGGTCCCGCGCTTTTTCAATCGCGTCTATTCCATCGATCGCCTCAACAACTTGATAGCCCGCGCCCACCAATGTGAATGACACCATCTTGCGCATGGATGGCGAATCATCAACAGTAAGTATTACAGGCATGAAAAACTCCGACTATTTCAACAAAAAGAAAACTTGAAAAATCAAAAAAGTTCAATTGAACCGGCTTGCATTTCATCCTGAGTGACTGGGTTGGGGCGCTCTGGAACCTCCTCAACAAACGGAACCGCTTCGCCATCCTCCAACCCCATGGCATCTGCCGCAAGACGGTACGCACACCCCTGAAGCACCTTCGACGTGTGCACAATAAGCTGTGATGCCATATCTTGAAATTGGAGTTCAGTCACTGCTGCGTGCAACGACATGCGCGCTTTACGCAAATCATCCAGATCAGCCAGAGCTGGGGCCGCCAAATTTTCACTTGCAGCAGTAAATCGCTGCATTAAATTCTCCATGGCATGAGCCAACAAGCCATCCAATCGATTCAAATCGTGCACAACAACCAGCAGCGAGTCCTGCACCTCTGCAACTAACATAACCGGCAACTTGACGGTTGGCGTTGAAAATAACGGCTCAGAAGTCATGCAATCAACTCTCTGCGAAGTACACCACAAAGCTAAACATTTGGGGTCGATAAACGATCATAGCGCCAATCATGACAAACAAAGACGAAACACCCACTCGTTTATGCATTTTGCATCTCGAAGACTCCGAACAGGACCACCTGCTGGTAACGCGCGAATTAAGCAAGGCCCCCGACCCACCGGAAATCCGGCGGGTCGAAACCCTCTCTGAGTTTGCCAGAGAACTTGCCAGCAATCCATTCAATCTGGTACTGGCAGACTACAGGCTGCCCGGATTTACAGCTTTGGATGCCTGGCAACTGATGCAGAAAGAAAAGTACCAGGTGCCATTTATTCTGCTGTCCGGGGCTATTGGCGAGACAGCAGCGGTTGAAGCGATCAAGGCCGGAATCAGTGACTATTTGCCCAAATCTGATTTGGTCAAACTCAGACACGTCATACAACGTGCGGTTGAAATGCAAAAAATCCGCGCCGCGAAGGAACGCTCTGACTTCGAACTTTTCCAATCGGAGCAGAGGCTCGCCAGTTTTGCGCAACACCTCCAAGCCACCATTGAACAGGAAAGAGCGGCGATAGCGCGCGAAATCCACGATGACATTGGAGGCTCCCTGGCAGCCGTGCGCTTTGACCTGTCGTGGATCGAACGTCACAACTCAGACCCGACAACAATTTCGCACATCCGAGCGGCGACTGAAATGCTTCAGTACGCGGTTGACGCAAGCCAGCGGATCATGATGAACCTGCGTCCTGCCATTCTGGACCAAGGTTTGATCCCGGCAATTCACTGGTTGATCAATGACTTCGCCAAGAGAACCAAGATTGAAACAACAATTCGTGCTCCAGGCCAGCTTGACAGCTTACCCAAAGCCATTCAACTAGTGGCATACAGAACGGCACAGGAGGCACTCACCAACATCGCCAAACATGCCCAATGTACGCTCGTCAAAATCGATCTCTCGGGTGATGAGAATGTACTGACTCTGGAGATCTCTGACAATGGCCGGGGGGCCAGCGAGCTTGATTTATCCAAAGCGCAGAGTTTTGGCATCCGCGGCCTGAAAGAGCGCGCCAAAACAATTGGGGGCTGGATGGATGTAAGCTCACAAGTCGGAGCAGGATTGGCCATTACCCTGTCTGTTCCATTGACCGAGGCCGAAAAGATCCGACAGGAGCAGCAACTCAATGATCCGAGTAATTTTGTGTGATGATCATGCCATGGTCAGACGTGGCATCCGGGACACCCTCGCCGAGGCTGTTGACATCCAGGTAACGGCCGAGGCAGGCAGCTATGCAGAAGTTCGCGATGCCTTTCGGCTGCACCCCTGCGATGTTCTACTGCTCGACATCAATCTTCCTGGTCGCGGGGGGCTTGAGGTATTGGCCAGTCTGCGGGAAACCGACTCGCAGATCAAGGTGCTGATCGTGTCGATGTACCCTGAGGATCAGTACGCTATACGCTGCCTCAAGGCGGGCGCACAAGGCTACCTGAACAAAGCAGGAGATCCGGCAGATTTGATCACTGCCGTTCGCACGGTCGCCCAAGGCAGAAAATACGTCACGCCGACCGTTGCCCAAATGTTGGTGGAAAACCTCAGTTCCCCCGAAAACACCAGCCTGCACGCGAGCCTGTCTGAGCGCGAACTGCAAACCCTGCTGAAAATCGCCTCCGGCAAACGTCTCTCTGACATCGCGCAGGAGCTGATGCTTAGCCCAAAGACTGTCAGCGTTTACCGTGCCCGTGTACTGGAAAAACTCAAACTGTCCAACAATCCGGAATTGACGGTTTACGCCATTCGCAACGGGTTGGTCTAAGGTCACCGATCCGCCGTTATATGGCGGAGAAAATGTCAATTGCACGCGTCATCAAGGCCAAAAAAGGCTGGTCCAGCATCGGCAGTGTAGCGGCCATGCCGACAAGACCGACCGTCAAGGTGATCGGAAATCCGATGGCGTAAATGTTCATTTGGGGAGCCACGCGCGACACGATGCCCAACGCCAGATTGGCAAACATCAGCATACCAACCAATGGCAGAGCAATCCACAGTCCGCTCGCAAAGAGATCAACCCCAAGATCGAGCACCTTCATGTGCTTCAGTGCCTCCAGAAAATTCTGATCGACAGGAAAAGACTTAAAGCTCTTGACGACCGCCAGCAACACCAGCAAGTGACCGTTCATGACAATGAACAAAAAAAGAGCCATTTGCCCAAAAAACCTTGCCACAGCGCTGGTCTGCGCATTCAGCGATGGATCAAAAAAGGAGGCGAAATTCAAGCCCATCTGAAATCCAATGACTTCGCCTGCGACCTCGACGGCAGCAAATACAACCCGGATGGCAAATCCGATGGCCAGCCCGACCCCAACCTGCTGAACCACCGCGCCCATCGCGCCAGTTCCATTCATACTTACAACCGGCTGAGTACCCAAAAACGGCTGCGCCGCCAGTGCAACAAAAAAGGCCAGCGCAATGCGAGCACGAACCGGAAAAACTCTTGATGAAAAAACCGGCGTTGAAGTAAACAAGGCCAGCACCCGTAAAAATGGCCAAAGCATGGGCGACAACCATGCCAGCAATTGCGCTTCTGAAAAAGTGATCACCAGCCAACCCTCATCACATCACAGCAGCAGGTATGGCCTCAATCGTGCGACGGATGTACTCCACCAGCATCCCCAGCATCCAGGGTCCGGCCAGTGCAAAGACAATCATCGCAGCGATCAATTTAGGGACAAAAGCCAAAGTTGCCTCATTGATCTGGGTCACGGCTTGGAACAGGCTGACGATCAATCCAACCACCAGAACAGCGCCCAGCACTGGCGCCGAGACCATCAGCATCATCCACAAGGCTTCCTGCCCCATCGTCAACACCAATTGTGCGTTCATGAATATCCCTCAAGTCACAAAACTGGCAGCCAATGAACCCATCAGCAAGTTCCAGCCATCTGCCAGCACAAAGATCATTAACTTGAATGGCAGCGCAACCAGAACCGGCGACAACATCATCATGCCCAAAGACATCAGAACACTGGCAACCACAATATCGATGACCAAAAACGGAATAAATATCATGAAGCCGATCTGAAATGCCGACTTCAATTCACTGGTGACAAAAGCGGGCACCAGCACCCGCATCGGAACCACTGCCGCATTGGTGCCCACATCAAGTTTGGCAAGTTTGACGAACAAGGCCAAATCGGACTGCCGGGTCTGCTTGCTCATAAATGCACGCATCGGTGCCTCGGCTTTGACCAACGCCTGCTCAAAAGGCAAGGTGTTGTTGCTATAAGGCAAATACGCGTCGTTGTAGACCTTGTCCAAAGTCGGCCCCATGACAAACACCGTCAGAAACAAGGACAGACCCACGACAACCTGATTGGGCGGCACAGATTGGGTGCCCAGCGCCTGTCTCAGCAATGACAGAACAATCACAATTCGGGTGAAGCCAGTCATCATCAACAAAATTGCCGGCAAAAAAGACAGTGCGGTAAAAAAAAGCAAAGTCTGTACCGGGACCGAAAAACTCACACCGGAACTGCCCGTCCCCAACAACAAGGGCAATTGTGCTGCCCCCTGTGCTCTGGCAGCGACTGCGTACACGGCCAAGGTCAATGCAATGGTCACCAGCCTGAGTGAACGTGCTTCAGTCAAAAGGGTTTGCAGTTTCCTCACAAGGCGCACCCTCACTCAAGGCCAATGGACTGCTCAGGTCCAATCGCTGATGCGTTGACCGTTGGTAACGGCACGACAGCCTCAGAGTGCAAACAGGTGATCGACTGAGCCGTCACACCCAGAGTCAGCCAGGTGCGTGCCCCTTCAGGTCCGACCTCAACCGTGACCACCCTTTGATGCGGTCCCACAGCCACAGCGCAGACGATGCGCGTTGCGCTTGGCGCACCTACCCCCACAGCACCAATTCGCCTCTGCACCCACCTTAACCCAACCGGAATCAAAGCCAGCACGATGACAAACCCAACAACCAACAGCCAGCCCTGGGACATCACCGCTTATCCCTTGCTGACTCGACGCAGTCGCTCGGAGGGGGTCACCACATCGGTCAACCGAATCCCAAACTTGTCATTCACAACGACAACCTCTCCTTGCGCAATCAGGTAGCCGTTCACCAACACATCCATCGGTTCACCGGCCAAGGCATCGAGTTCAACCACCGAGCCCTGTCCAAGTTGCAAAATATGCTTGATGGGCACTTTGGTGCGGCCCAACTCCACGGAAAGCAGCACCGGAATATCCAGCACCCGGTTGATGTCACTGATCTGCGCGTCATTGCCGCCCGATCCGGACGAAAAACCTCTGGACGCATCACCGGTCAAGACCCCCCCGGGTTCAGGACCTGTTGGCGTTTCTGCGCTTTTTTGCTCAAGCAAGGCCTCCGCCCAGTCTGCCAAACCATCGTCCTCCGGCGGTTTTTCATCAGTTGCCATGTCGTTCACCTTTCCAGTTGAGGTCATTATTCCTCAGGCATCGCTCGATTTTCAGCGCATACTTGGCGTTGTGGGTACCATACTGGCACTCAAAAATGGGCACACCATCCACCGTTGCCTGCACCCGGGGCTGGCGATCAAGCTCGATGAAGTCACCTGGTTTCATCGCCAACAATTGCTCGATGGTCGCATCCGCATGGGCCAGCTCGGCCACCAAAACCACCTCAGCCGCCTGAATTTCCTGGGTCAACACATTGACCCAACGGCGATCCACCTCAATCGAGTCGCCCTGAGTGGATGAGTACAACACATCCCGGATGGGCTCCAGCGTGGCATACGGAAAACAAAAGTGAATCGCGCCTGTGATCTCGCCAATCTCAAGCTGAAACGAGGTGGACACCACAATTTCGCTGGGTGTCGCGATGTTGGCAAATTGCGGCTGCATTTCGGAGCGCTGGTAGTCCAACTCAAGCGGATAAATCCCCACCCAAGCCTTCTTGTACTCTTCACAGACGACATCAACCAGCCGGTTGATCACCCGCTGCTCGGTGGCAGAAAAATCCCGCCCCTCAATACGGGTCTGGAACTTACCAATGCCACCGTATAGGGACTCAATCACACCAAACACCAACGCGGGCTCACACACCACCAGGCCACTACCCCGCAAAGGTCGAATCGCCACAATATTGAAGTTGGTCGGCACCGCCAGCTCACGCAAAAAAGCGCTGTAACGCTGCACTGTGACCGGACCCACCGAGATTTCAGGACTTCTGCGAATGAAGTTGAACAGGCCAACGCGCAAATTGCGGGCAAAGCGCTCGTTGACAATTTCCATGGTGGGCATGCGCCCACGAACGATTCGCTCCTGACTTGAAATGTTGTAGGCACGAACCTCACCGCTTTCGGTGACCTCCTCAGCCAGTTTTTGGCTCTCTCCGGTGACACCCTCAAGTAGGGCATCCACCTCTTCCTGGGATAAAAATGACTCACTCATGGCACATGTGCAGCGAACTCACTGAACAATCAGGCTTGAAAAAAGAACACCGACCACCGGGTACTGGACAGTCACTTTCTTTTTTGGCTTTTTCTTCGCCGTCGCGGCATCTGGCTCTTCGTCTTCGCCTCCGCCAAAAGGCACCGAGGCCTCGCGCAGAATATCGGCAATCAGCTTTTGTTTGCCTTCGGGCGACAACAGACTCTCGGATGTCCGCATCGACAGCAACATCAGGACACCACTGCGAATGGTTGGCATATAGGCCTTGACTGATTCCGAGGCTTTTGCATCACGAACTTCGAGCGTGATCCCCACCTGCGCCACTCTTTCACCACCAGGGTCAGCCAGATTCACCACCATATTGTCCATCGGCAAATAGACCGGTGGGGTATTGGCGGCACCATGATCAACAGTCGCATGCGCGGCAGCGGCAGGGGCACCACCCTCTTCTTCGGCAGCAGCCGCTGCTGCGGCTGCATTCTTTTTGCTGATAAAGAAAAACGCACCCCCGCCACCCAACACCAAGACCAGCACGGCAGCAATGATGATGATCAACATCTTTTTGCTTTTGGCCGGGGGTTTGGCGGCATCGGCTTCTTCTGGTTTGGTAGCCACGGTCGTTCCTTCAATGCGTTAGTTTGCGTCCATTATTGAGCATTCACCCCAACCCGACAGGTCAATCTGATGCCCCAAAGCATGGTATCTGCTGTGCTAGCGAGTCTAAATCAGACAAACAAGTCCAACGTCTGCCCAACCGACGGATTAACGATCCGATTTGACAAAACCCCAAGGGCTTGATCTGGCACCACCAGCGCCTGCCTGGAGGTTTGTTTTTGCTGCCGGTTATCCCCCTGCGCCTCCCGTCCACCAGAAGCCCCCACAGAAACCCCTGAAAGCTGCAAACCCTCACCTGACAGCAAATCGCGCAGTTGCGTCGTTGCTGCCTCAAGTATCGACCGCACACTGGCCTGGTCGGTTCGAAAATCAATCTGCGCCTGATCTCCGTTGAGCGAAATGCTCACCTCCACCGGCTCACTGCCGAAGCCCTCAAGTTTGAGTTCCGCATTCTGCACCCCATGCGTCACCCAATAACTCACGGTCTCGGCAATAGCCGTATCAGGCACCGCAGCCGTTGCCGCTTCAATCGTGTAAGGCGCATCTGCCCGGGCATTCACCATGGCAACTGATCCGAACACACCTTCACCCGCAGCGCCGGAACGGGGCACCGGCCTGGCACCCAATCGATTCAACGGATTCACCAATCCATCCCCCGCTCCACTCATGACCATGGCGTTGCTGATCACCGGGGTCGTCGCCAAATCCAGTGTGGCTGAATGTGACTTGGGTTCGCGCAGTTCCGACAAAGCCGCCAGCAAGTTCTGCGATTGCTGCGCTGTCTTGCGCACCGGCAGCCCATCTAAGGGCGCGAGCGCAAGCGGCTCGTCCATCAACGGCTGCCCCCCCGCTGATGCTGTGTCCAACGGATTTGCCGCTTCTGCCGGATTGGCAGCACCCACACCCACCAGAGCCGATGATGGAGGTCTTTTCCCCCTGAGCCCCCCTTCGGCTTCAATCGGCAAGCTACCCGTGCCTGCCACTACAGGGGCGGCACCAGTCTCTGGCATTGGTATCAACTTCATAGCTGCCAGCGCAGGCTCAGCAAGCGCTACAGCCCCATTTCGATTGAAATCAAGCGCCTCACCACCATCCACCGCGGCATCGCCCAAGCCTTGGGATGCCCCCGTAAGCCCGGGCAGCCCGCCACTGATCACCGCCAGCACCGGGGCCGCGGTCATACCTTGATTCGCAATCAAATTCATAGCTTCCAGCACAGATCCAGCAAGCGCTGAAGCGCCATTCTTATCTTCATCTGTCGTCATCCCAACCGTCACCCCAGGCACGGGTGGCTCCAATAACGCGGGATCGCCGGCCAGAGTCGTGGCATCAGCCTCAACATCCGTTGCCGCCAGCAAACTCATCAGTACTGAGAAACCCGCCGCAGCGCCCTCTCCGAGCGAATCTGCCTTACCGGCTTTTTTGCCACCCCGGTGGTCGGCACCTGACACCGCCTTGTGGCTTTGTGGTGCGCTGCTTGATTCAATGCTCATAAACTATTCTCCGCTTGTATTCGCAGTTGCCGTTGGGTCTGCTGGGCCGCAAATTCATCCATCTGTTTTTGATCCCGCCGCTGTAATTCCTTGGCACGAGCTGCCTGGCGCTGGCCTAACACCAGTTTCAAGCTGGCCAGACGCAACTCCGCCTGAACCTGCACCTGCTTGGCCTCATCAACCCGCCGGGCGGCATTGCCGAGTACACCTTCCTGTAGCGCAATGGCCTGATTCAGGCGACCCATAAACTGGTACTGATGGTGCAGCAACTCGGGCGTGGTGCTCTTTTGTGCACCTTGCATCCAGCGCTGGTCGGTTTCACGCGCGTATTGCTGCAACTGGCTCATCTGGTCCTGCGCAAAACCCTGTGCCTGCAATGTGGTCTGCCATTGCGCCATGGCCTGATCGCGCTTGACCGTTGCCAGCTCGATCGCCAGTGCCAGTGATTTGAATTCGGCCATGGGTTTGCCTCCCATGCTGGCCGACTCGAACATGTCTTGTTGCAAGAATTGCTCCATGGGCTCATGCAACTCAATCGCCTGGTCCAGATACTTGTCAGAACCACCGACATAGGCACCAATTTGAATCAAATCACGCCCCTTCTCGTAGCGCGAGTGCACGGCCTTGAAGTTTCGGGCAAGCTCAAAATGTTCACGCGTCACCACGCTGTGCATCACCCGTGAGGCCGATTGTTCGATGTCGATGGCCGGAAAATGACCAGCCTCGGCCAAGGCGCGTGATAACACGATGTGCCCATCCAAAATAGCCCGCGCCGCGTCGGCGATGGGGTCCTGCTGATCATCTCCCTCTGACAACACGGTGTAAAAGGCTGTGATCGACCCCACACCGTTGAGACCGTTGCCACTGCGCTCCACCAATTGCGGCAGTTTGGCAAAACACGACGGTGGATAACCTTTGGTGGCCGGCGGCTCGCCAATGGCCAA